>ULVH01075767.1_pt1 | contig 44937 bp, 40 predicted proteins | sample 1959261 | NCBI WGS metagenome assembly ULVH01 (sample SAMEA4835781, study PRJEB28245) | human gut metagenome | biome: gut microbiome; material: fecal sample | place: Denmark | collected 2008
ACAGTGTTTTCAAGGGATAATCAGGTTTCGGCTTGATTTTTAATTAAAAAGTGTAGACCTTCTCCGGCAGATGCCGCTTCCGATACACAATTTCGGGCATATCCTGACCGATCTTGTGGATGCAGTTCTTGTGGGCGATGAGCTTGCGCTTGACGTCCTCACGCTTCAGCGGGCGGCGCAGCAGGGTGGTTATCAGGCAGATAGAGCTGACCGGCTGCCGGATAGCTGCTGGCACGCCGGTAAGCGTCGATCTTCTGCAATCCTTGCTGATTCATACGCAGCTCTTCTTTACCTTCCCTTACTATTATGCAAACGGATTTTCTGTGGGATACGGCAGGCTCTTGGGCTGGTTGTAGGCAATGTCCGCAATGCCGAGGAACTTGAACACTTCAAACAGCGTCTTGCCATAGTGACCGAAGGCAACGGCACCGTGGTGCGGGTAGCGCTTTTGAATCAGGACATGGCGGTAGAAGCGGCCCATCTCGGGAATGGCGAAGATGGCGATGCCGCCGAAAGACCGCGTTGCAACGGGTAAAATTTCACCCTGAGCGATGTAGGCGCGCAGCTGGCCTTCGCTGTCGCACTGCAAACGGTAGAACGTGATGTCGGACGGCGCAATGTCGCCTTCCAGCGTGCCGCGGGTGAAATCGGGGTCGCTGTCGGCGGGCTCCAGCAGGCGGTGCTGGATGAGCTGGTACTTGACGGCGCGGTCACTGCACATCTTGCAGGACGGCGTGTTGCCGCAGTGGAAGCCCATGAAGGTATCGGTCAGCTTGTAATTGAACTTGCCGGCGATGTCCTCATCATAAATGTACTTGGGCACGCTGTTGTTGATGTCCAGCAGGGTGACGGTGTCGCCGGACGCGCACATGCCGATGTACTCGGACAGGGCACCGTAAATATCGACCTCGCAGGCCACGGGGATGCCGCGGCTGACAAGGCGGGAGTTAACGTAGCAAGGCTCAAACCCGAACTGCGACGGGAAAGCGGGCCAGCACTTATCGGCAAAAGCAACATACTTTTTGCTGCCCTTGTGGTTCTCGGCCCAGTCGAGCAGGGTCAGCTCAAACTGCGCCATGCGGGTCAGCAGGTCGGGGTAATAGTGCCCCTCGCCCATCTCGGCGGCCATGTCCTTGCAGACATCCGCAATGCGCGGGTCGCCCGCATGCTCTTTGTAGGAAACGAGCAGATCAAGCTCGGAGTTTTCCTCGATCTCAACACCCAGCTCATACAGGCCCTTGATGGGAGCATTGCAGGCGAAGAAGTCCTGCGGGCGCGGGCCGAAGGTGATGATTTTCAAATCACGCACACCCAGAATGGTGCGGGCAATCGGCACAAACTCGGCGATCTTGTCGGCAATTTCCTCCGCCGTGCCGACGGGATACTCGGGAATATAGCCCTTCAGATGGCGCATGCCGAGATTGTAGGAGCAGTTCAGCATACCGCAGTACGCATCTCCGCGGCCATTGATCATATCGCCGTCGCCCTCGGCTGCCGCTACGAACATGCAGGGGCCGTCAAAGTACTTGGCAATCAGCGTTTCGGGCGTTTCGGGGCCGAAGTTGCCGAGGAATACGGTCAGCGCGTTGCAGCCTGCGGCGGTGACTTCGGCCACGGCTTTTTGCATGTCGTGCTCGTTCTCGACAGTGGTCTTGCACTCGTACAGGGCAGTGCCCTTGGCGGCGCAGGCGGCAGAGATGGCAGCGCGGCGCTTCTCGCTCAGGGCGATGGGAAAACAGTCACGGCTGACGGCAATGATGCCGAGCTTGACCTCGGGGATGTTGGATGATTTCATGGTGGTTTCCTCCTTTTATGTGATGCTCTGTAGGGGGCGGGCATGCCCGCCCCGCAGCATTGCGTTTGCTGCCCGTGAATGGGTTGTGGTTTGTATGTACAGGGCCGGACATGTCCGGCCCCTACGGCGCGGCAAGAATCAAATGTGGATATTCTCCCCCACCAATCCGACATACGCCCCGGCCTTGGCCTCGGCGCTGTCGGGATGGGCGAGCAGCCACTTGTTGCGGGCCCACAGCTGCGGGTCATCGCCGCCGTCATTCTTGATGGCGGGCTTTGCGGTATTGGTGCCTTTGGGCAGGGCGACCAGCACGCGGAAGCCCTTGGCTGCGTCCACATGGCAGGGCGCGTAGTGCAGCGTCGTGGCGTAGACTTCCACCAGTGTGCCTGCCGGGACGCGGAACGCCTTGACCTTGACGGTGTCCAGCTTGCCGCCCGCGATTTCCTCCTGCCTGGCAAGCAACAGCACAAAATCTTCGGTACCCAGATTGAACTCGCTGTCGCGGTGGTATTCCAGGCAGTTCAAATAGGTGTTGTGACCGTTGCACCAGCCCAGTTGGCAGGGCATGCCGCCGAAAAGATGCTCCGACACTTCGACGGCGGCGGGCAGTTCCTGCAGGGCTGCGTCCTCGGCCACATAATCCGTAGCTGCGGGCAGCGGGGTGTTTGCCAAGGCGGCCAAAATTTCCGCTTTGGCGGTATCCAGCCCGGTCACAACGCGGCCATAGGGCTTGAATTCCGGGTCGGTTACAGAAAAAATCTTCATTGCAGTGCCTCCATTTCCGCAAAGGATACTTTCAGTGCCGGGTACAGCTTGTGCCACACGGCGTAGCGCGCGTTGTATTTTTCGACGAGCGCGGCGTCCGGCTGGGTTGTGCTCTTGGCGTGGACAAGCGCCTCGGCGCAGGCCTGCACGCTGGGGTATGCCCCGCAGGCCACCGCCGCCAGCATCGCGCCACCGTAGCCGGGGCCTTGCTCGGTCTGGGGCAGCGTCAGCGGGATGCCCAGCACGTTCGCCAAAATCTCCCGCCACAGCGGGCTTTTGGCACCGCCGCCGCAGAGTGTGCTGGCTTTAATCTTCACGCCTTGTGCCCGCGCAATCTCCACACAATCGCGAATCGCAAACGCCACACCTTCCAGCACCGCCTGGGTCAGCGCGGCACGCGGGGTGTCCATCCGCAGCCCGACGAACGCACCGCGCGAGGCAGGATCGTTGTGGGGGCTGCGTTCGCCCATCAGGTAGGGCAGGAAGTAGACGTCGTTCGCGCCCAGCTTGTCCGCCGTAATGGGTGTCTGCTCGGCAGCGTAGTCAGTGGTGTGCAGCACTTCTTCGCTCCACCACTTGTTGCAGGACGCAGCCGAGAGGATGCAGCCCATCAAATGATACCCTCCGTCCGCGTGGGCGAAGCTGTGCAGGGCGTTCTGCTTGTCTACGCCGAACGTATCGCTGGTGATGAACACCGTGCCCGATGTGCCCAAGGAAATATTGCACTTACCGCCGCCAACCGCGCCGCAGCCGACAGCCGCAGCGGCGTTATCGCCCGCGCCCGCGCAAACGACGACATCCGCAGGCAGGCCCAGCGTTTGGGCGGCTTCGGCAGTCAGCGTGCCGACGGGCTGCCAGCTCTCAAACAGCTTCGGCAGCTTGGATTCCTGCACGCCGCAGATGTCCAGCATTTCCTTGCTCCAGCATTTGTGCTCCACGTCCAACAGCAGCATGCCCGATGCGTCGGAATAGTCGGTGCAGTGGACGCCGGTCAGCTTATAGTTGATGTAATCCTTCGGCAGCATGATTTTTTCGATGCGGGCGAAGTTGTCCGGCTCGTTCTCCCGCATCCAAAGCAGTTTGGGTGCGGTGAAGCCTGCAAAGGCAATGTTTGCGGTGTAACGGCTCAGCTTGTCTTTGCCGATAACGCCGTTTAAGTAGTCGACCTGCCTTTGGGTGCGGCCATCGTTCCAAAGGATGCAGGGGCGGATAACCGCGTCATTTTTGTCCAGCACCACCAGCCCGTGCATCTGGCCGCCCGCGCCGATGCCCTTGACCTGAGACGCATCAAACCCGTCCAGCAGCGCGGGGATGCCGTCGCAGACCGCCGCCCACCAATCGGCGGGGTCCTGCTCGCTCCAACCGGGATGCGGGAAGGCAATCGGGTATTCCCGGCTGACGATGTTGGCAATGCTGCCCGTTTCGTCCATCAGCAGCAGCTTCACCGCAGAGGTGCCGAGGTCGATCCCAATATAGTACATATCTTTGTTTCCCCCTTACGGAAGATTTATCCGTTGACGCCAAAAACTTTTGTATAGTCGGCCTTGAACTTCTCAATACCGGCATCGGTCAGCGGATGGTGAAGCATCTGCTCGATGACCTTGTACGGCACCGTGGCAATGTCGGCACCGGCCAGGGCACAGTCGGTCACATGGATGGGATTGCGCACGCTGGCGGCGATGATTTGAGTTTCGATGTCAGGATAGTTCAGGAATATATCATGGATAGTCTCGATCAGATCAATGCCCGGCTGGCCGATGTCATCGAGACGCCCCAAAAACGGGCTGACATACGTGGCGCCCGCGCGGGCTGCCAGCAGCGCCTGGTTGGCGCTGAAAATCAGTGTGCAGTTCGTAGGGATGCCCTCGCCGGACAGCACCTTGATGGCCTTTAACCCCTCGGCGGTCATGGGGATTTTGACCACCATGTGCTTCGGGTCCAGCGCGTAGATGGCGCGGCCCTCGGCGATCATGTCCTCGGCATCGGTTGTGGTCGCCTTGACCTCGCCGGAGATGGGGCCGTCCACGATGGTGGCAATCTCTTTCAACGTTTCGGCGTAGTCGCGGCCTTCTTTGGCAATCAGGCTGGGGTTTGTGGTGACACCGGCAATAATGCCCATGTCGTTGGCACGGCGGATCTCGTCGACGTTGGCGGTATCAATGTAAAATTTCATACGGTAAAACCTCCTTATTTTTGGCCGTAATAGGCGTTGGGTCCGTGTTTTCTCATAAAATGCTTGTCCAAAACATGCTGTGGGGCAGGCTGTGCATCGGGGTCAATGGCCAGGGTCAAAATTGCCATCCTTGCGACTTCTTCCAGCACAACAGCGTGGTAGACAGCCTGTGCCGCGTCTTTGCCCCAGGTAAAGGGACCGTGGCTGGCACAGAGAACACCGGGTACATGCACCGGGTCAATGCCGCGGTTTTGGAACGTCTCGATGATGACCTTGCCAGTGTTCTTCTCGTAGTCCTCGTCGATCTCTCCAGGCGTCAGCTCCCGCGTGCAGGGGACAGGGCCGTAAAAATAGTCGGCGTGGGTCGTGCCAAAGGCGGGCAGGTCGCGTCGCGCCTGGGCAAAGGCCACTGCGTGGGTCGAGTGGGTGTGCACGATGCCGCCCAACTGCGGGAAGGCCCGGTACAGCTCGAGATGCGTTTTCGTGTCGCTGCTGGGCTTCAGCTCGCCCTCGATCTTGTTGCCGTTCAAATCCATGACAACGAGCATTTCCGGTGTAAGTTCGTCATATTCCACGCCGGACGGCTTGATGACAAACAGGCCCTTCTCGCGGTCAATGCCCGAGACATTGCCCCAGGTGTAGGTTACAAGTCCTCGGCGGGGCAATTCCATGTTGGCTTCATAAACTTGCTGCTTTAATGCTTCCAGCATAGGTTATCCTTTCCGTTTTAACGCTAAATCGTTCAAGAACAGCTGCTGTTCCGGACTTTCCGCCGCTGGCTGGCGTTGCCCGGCAGCCGACGCATACAAGTCCTTATTTTACAACGGCGCGCTCGGCTTTCAGCGCGGTTTGGTATTGGGTCAAAAAGGCGGCAAACCCGGACTTCTCGACGGGGTCGGGGGACAAGGTCGTGCTTTTGGCGTCGGCAAAAACGCAGCGGTTCAAATACGCGGCCAGCGTTTCGCCGTCGGCGCGGTGCAGACGATACGCAGCCAGCAGGGCCATGCCGTAGGAACCGCCCTCACCGGCTGTTTCCATGCAGGTCACAGGCACACCCGCCGCCGCAGCCAGATACCGCTGGGCCACGCCCGGCGTTTTGAAGATGCCGCCGTGGCCGAGCAGGGTATTCACAGCCACATTTTCTTTGCGCAGAATTTCCAGCCCCATCGCCAACGTGGCAAAGGCAGAATAGATGTTGGCGCGCATAAAGTTGGCCAGCGTAAACGCACTGTCCGGGCGGCGCAGCAGCAGGGGGACGCCCGCGTCCAAGTGGGTGACGCTCTCACCGGAAATGTAGTTGACGGGCGTGATGCCGCCGCAGTCAGGCGCACCGTGCAGCGATTCGTTAAACAGGAGGGTAAACAACGCACCTTTGTCGATGTTTGCTCCGCACAGTGCCGCGCTCTCGGCCAGCAGATCGACCCAGGCGTTCAAATCGCTGGTGCAGTTGTTGCAGTGGACCATGGCGACCGCCGCGCCGTCGGGGGTCGTGACCATGTCGATTTCCGGGTAGACCTTGGACAGCGGCTTTTCCAGGACGACCATGGCAAAAATGCTGGTGCCTGCGCTGACATTGCCGGTGCGCGGGGCGACACTGTTTGTCGCCACCATGCCGGTGCCGGCGTCGCCCTCCGGTGGGCAGAACGGTATGCCGGGCTGCAGCGTGCCGGTTGGGTCGAGCCGCTTCGCCCCCTCAACGGTCAGCATACCGGCGTCCTCGCCTGCGGGCAAAACGGTAGGCAGCAGTTTGACAAGATCCACGGGGCAGCCTTGCTTGTCTGCCAGTGCGTTAAATTTTGCGAGCATTGCGGCATCATACCCGCCGGTGGTGCTGTCAATCGGGAACATGCCGCTGGCATCGCCTTCGCCCAGCACCTTGCGCCCGGTCAGCTGCCAGTGTACATAGCCTGCCAGCGTGGTGAAAAAGTCCAGCTGCGGCAGGTGTGGTTCGCGATTCAGCATGGCTTGGTACAGGTGTGCTGCGCTCCACCGCTGCGGGATGTTGAACCCGAACGCCGAGGTCAACTCTTCTGCTGCCGCGCCGGTCATCGTGTTGCGCCATGTGCGGAACGGTACCAGCAGCTTGCCCGCAGCATCAAACGCCAGATACCCATGCATCATAGCCGAAACGCCAATGCACCCCACTGTGGTCAGTGGCTGGCCACACTTGGCCAGCACATCCGCAGCCAATGCCGCGTAGGCAGCCTGCACACCCTGCCAGACTTCCTCCAGCGGGTAGGTCCAGATGCCATTTTCCAGCCGGTTCTCCCAGGTAAAATCGCCCTGGGCCACAGGCTTGCAGGTATCGCCCACAAGCACAGCTTTGATGCGGGTGGAACCCAACTCAATGCCGAGAGAACACTGCTTTAAGTCAATCATAGGGATTCTCCTTGACAAAATAAAGGATGGTCTTTATCATAAAACTATCTAAGGCAATACCGCATAATTCTAAGTGCCGATACGGCGAGCGAGGTGCGGCAGCTGCTAAGCCAAAAGCGCAGATAATACTTTGTGCTGCAAAGGTGAGCGCCGCCAGTGGCGGATGCAGCGAACCGAAGCAGGGGCAGCGGTCGCAGAGTGCGAGGGGCTTTTGCCCCGAAGCACGATGCGGGTACCGCAACCCGACATTATCGAGCATTTTGGCAACGCAGATGCCGTGCCGCAGCCGCCGGAGCGGTGCTTAAGCCGTAAGGCGGGAATTATGCGGTGTTGCCCTAAATGTTCGGAAAGGAGCGCACCCATGGGAACCGTTTTCAATAAAAAGGAGCTTTTGGTCCTCTTGCAGGATTTCCACTGCCTTACGGGGCTGCGCTCCGCCGTTTTTGATTCGTATGGAATCGAAGTGCTTGCCTATCCGCCGGAACTGCCAGCTTATTGCCGCTTGATCCGCAGTGTGCCTGATGGCAAGACCGGCTGTTACCTGTGTGACCAGGCGGCTTGCCGCAAGGCAACGCGGCAAAAGCAGACGATCATCTACCCCTGCCATGCGGGGTTGATCGAAGTGATCACGCCGGTCCAGATCGATGGTGCTGTTGTGGGCTTTTTGCTGTTGAGCCACATTGTACAGGGGGCCGATGAGCAGAGCGAGTGGAGCTATGCGCAAAAATGCTGCTCGGCTTACGCAATTGATAAAACGGCACTGCAAAAAGCCTATAATACCTTGCCGCGCACGCCCTATCCGGTGCTGAAATCAGCAGCGGATCTGCTGGCTTTGGCGGCGGCTGCATTGTACCAAAAAGGGCTGACGCGGCTGGCAGCGGGCAGTGCGCAGGAAAAGCTGAGCCGCTACCTGGCGGAACATCTGGATGAGACATTGACAAACGAAACGATCTGCCGTGATCTTTCGTTAAGCCGTACCGGACTGTACTATCTTTCCCGGCAGCTTTATGGCTGCGGCATCAACGAGCAGATCACGCACCTGCGCATCCAAAAGGCAATGAAGCTTCTTTGCGATACGAATCTGTCCAATGCACAGATCTGCCAGCAGATCGGATTCCTGGATGACAATTACTTTTATCGTGTTTTCCGTAAACAAACCGGTCTGACACCACGCCAGTACCGTGATTCTATCTTAGCAGATACAGCAAAGACTGAGTAGAGACGATTGTTTTCAATACTGGATTATTGTTCAAACAATTCTGAGGGAAGCGGCAATATTGAATTGTGGCCGGTGACGTGCTATAATAAACCCACATACGGTAAGTCGGCACGGCGCAATTTTGACCGCTGCCTTACGGAAAATTCGCAGCTGCGGAGTATAAACTGCTATGAAAAAATATAAGATCGCGGTGGCCGGGACCGGCTATGTGGGGCTTTCGATTGCCACGCTGCTTTCCCAGCACCATCATGTGACGGCGGTGGATATCCTGCCGGAAAAGGTCGCATTGATCAACGCGCGCAAATCGCCGATCCGGGATGATTACATCGAGAAATATCTGGCTGAGAAGGAGCTGGATCTGACCGCTACGCTGGACGCAAAGGAAGCCTACGCCGATGCGGACTTTGTGGTCATTGCTGCACCCACCAACTACGACAGCCAGACCCAGCACTTTGACACCTCTGCAGTGGAGGCAGTCATCCGCCTTGTCACGGAGGTCAATCCAAATGCCGTCATGGTCATCAAATCGACGATTCCCGTGGGCTACACGGTGTCGGTGCGGGAAAGGCTCGGCAGCCGGAACATCCTGTTCAGCCCGGAATTTCTGCGGGAGTCCAAGGCCCTGTATGACAACCTCTACCCGTCCCGCATCATCGTCGGCACCGACCCGGAGGATGCGCACCTTGTCGCAGCCGCCCACGAATTTGCGGCACTGCTGCAGGAGGGGGCCATCAAGGAGAACATTGATACGCTCTTCATGGGCTTTACCGAGGCCGAGGCCGTCAAGCTGTTCGCCAACACCTATCTGGCGCTGCGCGTTGCCTATTTCAATGAGCTGGATACCTACGCGGAGAGCAAGGGCCTGAACACGAAGCAGATCATTGACGGCGTATGTCTTGACCCGCGCATCGGCAGCCATTACAATAACCCCAGCTTCGGCTACGGCGGCTACTGCCTGCCCAAGGACACGAAGCAGCTGCTGGCAAACTACGCCGATGTGCCGGAAAATCTCATCGAGGCCATTGTGGAGTCCAACCGCACCCGTAAGGACTTCATCGCTGACCGCGTGCTGAAGCTGGCCGGGTACTACGGCTACGATCAGGAAAATGAGTTTGACGAAAGCCGCGAAAGGCCCGTCACGATCGGCGTCTACCGCCTGACGATGAAGAGCAACAGCGACAACTTCCGCCAAAGCTCGATTCAGGGTGTCATGAAGCGCATCAAGGCCAAGGGCGCACAGGTCATCATCTATGAGCCTACGCTGGAGGACGGCAAGACCTTCTTCGGTTCGGCAGTGGTCAACGATCTGGACAAATTCAAGCGGCAGAGTCAGGCCATTCTGGCCAACCGCTACGATGCCTGCCTCAACGATGTGCAGGACAAGGTCTACACAAGAGATCTATTCGGCAGAGACTGAAACGCCTTTCTGCCGCTTTTTGACAGTGGAGTAAGGCTCTCAATGCCATTACCGCACAATATCCCTGTGACTTTTAAAGAGAGGAACACCTGTTATATGAAATATGATTATCTGGTAGTCGGCTCCGGTCTGTACGGTGCCATCTTCGCCCATGAGGCCAAGGTCCACGGCAAATCCGTGCTGGTCGTGGATAAGCGCCCCAACATTGCGGGCAACATTTATACCGAGAACATCGAGGGTATTAACGTCCATAAGTATGGTGCGCACATTTTCCACACCAACAACAAAAAGGTCTGGAACTATATCACCCGGTTTGCCGAGTTCAACCGCTTTACAAACTCTCCCGTTGCTAACTATAAGGGTGAGCTGTATTCGCTGCCCTTCAACATGTATACCTTTAATAAAATGTGGGGCGTCGTCACACCGGAGGAGGCAGCCGCCAAAATTGAGGAGCAGCGCCGTGAGATCACCCACGAGCCGCAGAACCTTGAGGAGCAGGCCATCTCCCTTGTGGGCCGCGACATTTATGAAAAGCTCATCAAGGGCTACACCGAAAAGCAGTGGGGCCGCGATTGCAAGGACCTGCCGGCATTTATCATCAAGCGCCTGCCTGTGCGGCTGACCTTTGACAACAACTATTTCAACGCGCTGTATCAGGGCATTCCCATCGGCGGCTACACCAAGATGATCGCCAATCTTCTGGACGGCATCGAGGTGCGGCTGAACACCGACTACCTCGAAAACAAGGCCGCGCTGGACGCACTGGCTGACAAAATCGTCTACACCGGCCCGATTGACGCTTATTTTGACTACAAACTCGGCACGTTGGAGTACCGCTCTGTCCGGTTTGAGAATGAGCTGCTCGACAAGCCCAGCTTCCAGGGCAACGCCGCCGTCAACTATACGGACCGCGAGACGCCATGGACCCGCATCATCGAGCACAAATGGTTCGAGTTCGGCAAGGACGAGAACGGCAACGACCTGCCCAAAACGATCATCAGCCGCGAGTATTCCTCTGAGTGGAAGCCCGGTGACGAGCCGTATTACCCCGTCAACGATGCTAAAAACGGCGCGCTGTATGCCGAGTACAAGAAGCTGGCCGACGCCGAGCCGAAGGTCATCTTCGGCGGACGCCTGGGTGAGTACAAGTATTACGACATGGATCAGGTCATCGCCGCCGTGCTGGACCGCTGTGAAAGCGAGCTGCACTAAAGTACAGCCAAGCGAAGGCACAAAATCCAAAAGGCAGCAAAGCAGACCCCAAAAGCTAAAATCGGGGTTTACTTTGCTGCCCTTTTTTATTTGCTCAATCCGCTGGCGCCGCTTGCCACAACGCCGCCGTCCATAAGAATGTCTGCTCCGGTCAGGAAGCCCAGCCGCTCATCCAGAAGAAGCGCAAACAAAGCGGCGATTTCTTCCGGCTTTCCGTTGCGCTTGAGAGCGGAGTATTTTTTGAACACATCCGCCTGCCCGCTTTCCAGTGCGCCCATCGGCGTGTCAAAGTTGCCGGGTGTCACGCTTAAGCAGCGCACATTTTTCTCGCCAAAGCGTGCGGCATCGGTCTTAGCAAACCAAATTACAAAATGCTTGCTGATGGCGTAGGCCAGACCCGGGCGGGCGTCCTTAGGGGCGATGCCTGCCCGCGCCACCAGCTTTTTGATGAATTTTTCACGGTCAGTGCGCGCCAGCTTGTACGCACCCTTGGGCATGACAAACTGCGGGGCAAGGTAGGCGCTCATGCTGGAGGTGTCGATCACACAGCCGCCCGGTGCCATGACCTCATAAAAGGCATCGTTGATATTCACCGTGCCCAGCGCATTGCCGCGAAGAATTTTCTCTGCATCGCCCATGTGAGGGCTGAGGCCCGCAATGTGCAATACCGCTTTTACTTCGCCGCATTCGGCGGCGTGTTTGGCCAGCGCAAAACAGCTTTCACGGTCGGAGACATCACAGCTGAACGCCTCAGCCTCGCCGCCCGCACTGCGCAGGTCGTTGACTGCCTTTTCCAGCTTGGACGCCGTGCGCCCCACCAAAATTGTGTAATATCCTTCTTCACAGATGAGCTTCGCCGTGGCAAGCCCCATGCCGCTGCCGCCGCCTGTGATAACGCAAACCTTTTTCATAATAGGCACCCCCTTTTCTTTGTGTCAGTGCAGGGAATCCAGTGCGTGGAGATAGCACTCCCACTGCTGGTCATTCATTTGCATAAGCTTGCAGATAGATTCATACAGCTTCTTCATGCGATTTTTCCCTCCTGCTTGAGCCATACAGCGAGATCATGCAGCGTTTCCTTGTAGGGACGCGGGGCAAAGCCAAGCTCGTTTTTCGCTTTGGAGCAGTCAAAATGGTTGTTGCGCTCCAGATTGTAAACGGCAAACTCGGTCAGCACAGCAGGCTTACCGGTCTTGGCGGCGCGGGCCTCCATCTGCTTGGCGGCAAAATGCGCAAAAGACAGCGGCAGATAAAACAGGCAGCCGCGGCAGCCGGTATCAGCCTTGAGCATCTCACACAGCTCCTTCAGCGAAACCTCGTCATTGGAAAGGATGTAGCACTCTCCCTTGCGCCCGCGGTCAGCGGCGGCAATCGTACCGGCGGCCAGATCGCGCACATCGACAAGGTTGAACGAGCCCTGCATACCGATGGGCATCTCACCGTTCAAAATCTGGATCAGCGTGCGGGTCGTCTGCCCGATGGCGGGGTCGTTGGGGCCAAGAATACCGCTGGGATGCACCACGCAGGCATTCAGCCCGTCCGCGGCGGCGTCCAGCACCTTCTGGGTCGCCATTGCCTTGCTGCGGCTGTACCAGCCGACCACGCGATCATCATCGTAGGGAACAAAGCTGTATACCTCATGGATGCTCTCGCCCTTAGGCAGCTCGGGGATGGCGCCGGTGCTGGAAACATAGACGAACTTTTTGCACTCCGGGTGATTTTTGGCGGCGTTCAGCATGTTTTCGGTGCCGCCCACATTGACGGCGATCAGCTTTTCACTATAATTCGGGTTGATCGTCACCATGCTCGCGCAGTGGATGCAGACAGTCTGGACGCCCGGCTCCACGACAAAGAATTTCTCGCAGTCCTCGGCACTGCAGAGGTCACCCTCAAAAATTTCGACGGCCTTCGGCATAAATTTTACAGCGGGGTCGCCCTTCAGCACAAAAGCGCGCACGGCATCACCGCGCTCCAAAAGCTGTGCGCAGACATTAGTGCCCATAAATCCGGCAGCTCCGGTGACAAGATAGATGGTTTTCATAGCTGTATCCTCCGTTTTCCCGTGGGTTGTTTTTGGTTTCGATGCTCCTAAGGATACACCGCCAAAATAAACCTTTGGTAAACGGGAAGGTTTATCTTTCGTTTATCTTTGCGCTGTACTATAATAGAATAGAACCAAGGAGGATACACGGATGTTTCGTATTTTGATTGCCGAGGATGACCCCAGCACGGCGCGTCTGCTTTGCGCCATCGTAAAGCGAGCGGGCTATGAGCCGCTGATTGCTGCCGACGGTGTGCAGGCGCTGGAACTGCTCGACCACAACCAGATAGACCTGCTGCTCTGCGATGTGATGATGCCCCGGATGGATGGCTTTACCCTAACCAAGACCATCCGGGAAAGCGGCAGCATGCTGCCTATTTTAATGCTGACGGCCAAGGATATGCCGCAGGACAAGCACACGGGTTTTATCGTTGGCACTGATGATTATATGACAAAACCGCCGGACCGGCAGGAGCTTGTGCTGCGCATCAAGGCGCTGCTGCGCCGCGCCCGCATCGTGGATGAGCACAGGATCACGATAGGGGATGTCGAGCTGGACTACGACACCCACACCGTGCGGCGCGGCCACGATGCACAGGTGCTGCCGCCCAAGGAGTTCAACCTCCTGTACAAGCTGCTGGCTTACCCGGAAAGGACCTTTACCCGGCTGGAGCTGTTGGATGAGATCTGGGGCATGGACAGCGAAAGTGACGACAAAACGGTAAATGTTCATATCAATCGGCTGCGCACCCGCTTTTACGATTGGCCGGAGTTTGAGATACAGACCATTCGCGGCATCGGCTACCGTGCTATAAAGAAGGTGTGATATGGCGCAATTTGTAAATAAGCTGCGCGACTGCATGCGCACCGTAAATTTGACAATGCTGCTGGTGCTGAACCTGTTTTTCATCGTTACACTGAATCTGACCGTTGTGACGGTGCTGGTGGTATCGGAGGCTGATCACGGCTTTTTTATTCAAGACGGCAGCGTCAGCATCGGCGGCGCACTGGTCATTTTGTACGCCAGCTGTATTTTGATGGCTGTCAGCCTTGTAGTTGCGATTCGCCTTGTGTTAATAAAGCCTATCAAAAACATCATACAGGCTATGAACCGGCTGGCAGCGGGGGACTTCACTGTGCGCCTGCAGCCCGCCGCCCACGGGTATGAGCCCACCGAGATCCGGGAGTTCAAAGCAGCCTTCAACAAAGCGGCGGAGGAGCTTTCCGGCACGGAGCTGCTGCGCAAGGATTTTGTAAATAACTTTTCTCATGAGTTCAAGACGCCCATCGTCAGCATCAGCGGCTTTGCCGACCTGCTGCTGGACGAGGATGTCACCCCAGAGGAGCAACGTGAGTATCTGCAAATCATCCGCGATGAGAGCAGGCGGCTGGCACAGCTTTCCGGCAGTGTGCTGCTCTTGAATCGTATCGAGGCACAGACCATTCTGACCGACTGTACAGACTTTTCGCTGGATGAGCAGCTGCGCCAGTGCATCCTTGTGACCCGGCAAAAGTGGCGCGATAAGCCGCTGCAGTTTGAGGCCGCGCTGGCCCCCTGCACCTACCACGGCAGCGAAGCGCTGGTAAAGGAGATCTGGCTGAATCTGCTGGATAATGCCGCCAAGTTCAGCCCGGAGAACGGAACCATAAGCGTAACACTGCACTGCGAGCAGGGCAGACCGGTTGTGGCTGTCACTGACCAGGGCTGCGGTATGGACGCCGAGACCTGCTGCCATATCTTTGAGCAGTTCTATCAGGGGGACACCAGCCACAGGACGCAAGGCAACGGCTTGGGCCTTGCCATGGCACAAAAAATAGCCGCACTGCACGGCGGCGCTGTCACTGTGGACAGCCGCCCCGGCAGCGGCAGCTGCTTTACGGTTGTTTTGAAATGAATATTGCCTAATGTCTGTTCAGATCAGCCCGCAGGACCACAGCACAATCCCACCAAAAAAGCGCCGTCCCTTGCCAAAAGGGACAGCGCACGGTCTGGGCTGTACAGCAGCCCAACATATTTATTATACCATTTTTTGCCTGGAGCGGCAAGCTTGAAACTGCACAAATCTTTCGCTGCATCGTTGGCATATCTGCGAATAGACGAATCCCAGGGGCTGTGGTATAGTATAGTCACAGAAAGAAAACAGCCGGAGATAAGGAGCAGACAACTCCAAGAGAAGCTGATCTTCCAAGGAGAAATGTCATAAGAAATCTCCAAAGAAAGCAAGACACCGGCGGTATTTCGTAAGGAAGGAGGCTCAAGTCCAATGGCAAACTTTAAAGATCCTATTCATCACCGGCGGGCCTGGGCCTGCTGAATGAAAAAGCGCCGCATCCGAAGCCGCAGGTCATAACCTGTACAAAGAATATTGAACGAGATGTCAGGCAGCTTACTTTTAAACAGCAGACTCAGGGGCCGTCATCAAAGACCCCCATGCAACATATAGATCAGGATGAAAGAAGGCTGGTTATCATGACTGGTTCCACGCCACCCAACAGAGGGTATCTGAAATCCACCTGATCCATAAGGAGAAACTCCAATGTACTAAGTGTCAGAGGTTGATCCTCAATCTCAAAGCCTGAAATTCTGAAAAGGGAATGATTTCCCATGAAAATAGGAACCAACTCCGAAAAATAACGAATAAAGGTTATGAGGCTATGACTCCAATCATTTAGGTACTGCCGGGGCGAACGAAAAGTTCGCTCCGGTTTTGTTTGTGTCACGGTCTCCGGCTCATGTAGGGCAAACTCAAGCGCCTCAAGGCAAACGGACTTGCATTTCCTACCGGATTTTGTTACTATTATTATATTTTCGATTATTAACAGGATTAAAGGAGATAAAACTGCATGAGCGTAAAAACAGTTTCATCGCAGGCTGATGCTGCCAATCCGCTTGGATATGAAAAAGAAGGCAAGCTGCTTGTCGGCTTTGCCATTCCCTGCATTATCTCGATGCTGGTGACGTCGCTGTACAACATTGTTGACCAGATCTTTATCGGGCAGGGTGTGGGTCTGCTGGGCAATGCTGCCACCAACATTGCGTTTCCGCTCTCGATTGCCTGCACAGCCATTGCGCTGTTGCTCGGTATCGGCAGTGCGACGAATTTCAGTCTCCAGCTGGGTGCAGGCAATGAAAAGCGTTCTGCTGAATATGCAGGCAACGGCCTGTGCCTGATGGCGCTGTTCGGCACTGTGCTGATGGCGGTCACGCTGCTTTTTCTGACGCCGATGCTGAAATTCTTCGGCGCTACGCCGGATGTTTTTCCCTACGCAGAGGCCTACACCCGTATCACAGCGCTGGGGTTTCCGTTCCTCATTATGAATACCGGCATGAGCAAGCTGATTCTGGCAGACGGCAGCCCGCGCTATTCCATGATGTCGATGCTCATCGGCGCACTTATCAATACGGCCCTTGATCCGCTGTTCATCTTCGGGATGGATATGGGTATGACCGGCGCTGCACTTGCCACGATTCTCGGGCAGATCGCCTCGTTCTGCATCAGCATGCGGTATCTCTTCCATTTTAAATCTGTACCCTTCTCACGGGGCTGCTTTACGATTGACGGTGACAGAACACGCAAAATCTTCAGCTACGGTACATCTGCCTGCTTCAACCAGATCGCTATGGCTGTTGTCCAGATCGTTTTGAACAACACCCTTGCACACTACGGTGCACTGTCTATCTACGGCAGCGATATTCCTCTGGCCTGCGCGGGCATCATCTCAAAGGTCAACATGATCTTTATGTCCTTTGTCATCGGCATTTCGCAGGGCGTACAGCCGATCATCGGCTTCAATTACGGTGCTGCGCTCTACCGCCGCGTCAAAAAGAGCTATCTGCTGGCGCTGGCTGTGGCTACCGGGCTTTCTCTGGCAGCGTTTGCCTGCTTCCAGCTTTTCCCGCGGCAGATCATCAGTATTTTCGGCACCGGCAGCGAGATGTACTACCAGTTTTCGGAGCGGTACTTCCGCATTTATATGTTCCTGACGCTGATCAACGGCATCCAGCCGGTCACCTCCAACTTCTTCAACTCGATTGGCAAGGCGCGCCTCGGCGTATTCATGTCCCTGACACGCCAGATTTTGTTCCTGCTGCCGCTCATCGTCATCTTCCCGCTCTTTATGGGCATTGACGGCGTCATGTACGCAGGCCCCATTGCGGACGGCGCTGCCGCCATCGTCTGCGGCCTTTTCACCGTGCGTGAGCTGCGGGAGCTGACCCGCCTGCAGCAAAAAACTGAAAAAACGAACTGAGGCACCTGCAAAGCGCCCCCGCATCACTGTGCGGGGGCGTTTTTCTGTCCCGTTGCGGCTTTAGCGTATGGGCGATATGACGAAAAAATCTGTGCCCGATTGGCAAAAAGGTAGAAAGTGCAGGAAACCGCTTGAATCGCACCGGTTTCTGCACTACAATGGAAACCAGAAAGCTAAGTCGGGTTTCCGCAGGAGGCAAGCGATGGACGAACACAACGAGCTGCGCACAAGACTGCGCGCAGTCGGAATGGAGCTGTTCCGCAGGGACGGGCTGCGCTTTACGATGCAGCAGGCCGCTGCGATGATGCACATCAGCAAAAAGACGATCTACGCAGTCTACCCCTCCAAGGAGGCGCTGCTGCTGGATATGGTGGACGATGCGTTTACAAGGATCCACGCCCGCAAGCAGCGCATCCTTGACGGCCCTGGCACCCTGGCTGAAAAGCTGCGGGCGGTCATTATCGCCCTGCCGGAGGAGTACACCGCGCTGGATCTGCAGCAGATGGATCTTTTGGATGAAAAATATCCCAGAGTCGCAGCGCGCGTGCGGGAGCATCTGGAAACCGGCTGGGAGCCTACCTTGGCACTGCTGGAGCAGGCGATGGGGGAGGGCGTGATCCGTCGGGTATCCCTGCCGGTTCTGCAGCGGATGATCTCCGCTTCCATTGAGGATTTTCTTGCAGACCGCACGCTCGATGCGCAAGGCATATCCTACACGGATGCCCTGGATGAGATGATTTCCATTTTACTGGAGGGGTTGTTGGTACGATGAGATACAGTCTTTGCAATCACTGGAAATTTACAGAGCAATGGAGCGATGCCTTCTGTCGGGGTGAACCTGTTAGCTGTCGTCCGGTGCGTCTGCCCCATACCTGCCGGGAGCTGCCGCTCCACTACGCAGACCCCTCTGACTATGAGATGGTCTGCGGTTACCGTCGCACACTGACCGTTCCCGATGCGCCCCGGGTATTCCTGCGCTTTGACGGGGCCGCCCATCAGGTGGAAATCTACCTGAACGGCCAGCTGGCCGGGCAGCATCAGGGCGGCTACACCGGCTTCACCATCGAAATTACCGACCTTGTGCACCGCGGCAAAGAAAATCTGCTGGCCGTGCGGCTGGATACGCGCGAGGATCCCAGCCTGCCGCCCTTCGGCTTTGTCATCGACTACCTGACCTACGGCGGTCTATACCGGGAGGTCTGGCTTGAAACCTCGCCGCAGAGCCGTGTGAGCGATCTTTTCGTGTACACACCGACGCTGACCGAGGCTGCCGTACAGCTGACCGTAGAAGCACCGGAAAAGGCCGCTGCGCTGCGCGTCCGGCTCTGCAGCAGTGCGGGCGAGATGCTGGTGAGCCGCCAGCTGCCCCCGGCAGAATCGGCGGAATGCCGCCTTACGCTGCCCGATGCTGCACCGTGGGACACCGAGCATCCGAATCTCTACCGCTGCATAGCGGAGCTGCTCGATACCGATGGGCAGGTACTGCACAGCCGGGAAACCTCCTTCGGTTTCCGGACGGCTGTGTTCCGGGCGGACGGCTTTTATCTGAACGGGAAAAAGACCTTTCTGCGCGGGCTGAACCGCCACCAAAGCTACCCCTACATTGGCTACGCCGCGCCGGAAAGCCTGCAGCGGCAGGACGCTCGCATCCTGAAAAACGAGCTGCACTGCAATGCGGTGCGCACGAGCCATTACCCGCAAAGCCAGTATTTCCTTGATGAATGTGACCGGCTGGGCCTGCTTGTATTTACCGAGCTGCCCGGCTGGCAGCACATCGGCGATGGGGCATGGAAAGACCGCGCCTGCGCCATGCTGCGGGAGATGCTGCTGCAAAACCGCAATCACCCCAGCATCATACTGTGGGGTGTGCGCATCAACGAGAGCGTAGACGATGACGAATTCTATACGCGCACCAACCAAATCGCCCACGCACTGGACCCGAGCCGGGCGACCTCTGGCGTGCGGTATCTGGAAAAGAGCCATCTCCTGGAAGATGTTTACGCCTACAACGATTTCTCCCACAACGGCTCAAACGCCGGGGCCAAGCGGAAAAAGGATGTAACGCCTGATTTGAACAAGGCTCTGCTGATCTCAGAATGCAACGGCCACATGTACCCCACCAAGTCCTGTGACGATGCCCCGCACCGGCAGGAGCATGCCCTGCGCCATGCGCGGGTGTTGGACGCCGCCTACGCAGATGGAGAGCATGCGGGCTGCTTTGGCTGGTGTATGTTTGATTATGCCACCCACAAGGATTTCGGCTCCGGGGACCGCATTTGCTATCACGGCGTGCTGGACAGCTTCCGCAATCCCAAGCTGGCGGCGTCCGTTTACGCATCGCAGGGCGGGGAGGAGCCGGTGCTGACGGTCAGCTCCGCGATGGACATCGGTGACTATCCTGCCGGGCAAATCGGCACGGTCTATGTGTTTACCAACGCCGAGCGGGTGGATCTTTACAAAAACGATGTGTATGTGACGACCCTGCACAAAAGCGGCTGGACGGCTCTGCCACACCCGCCGCTGGCCGTGGATGACACAATCGGTGTCCTGCTTGAAACGCAGGAGCATTTTGACAAGGCCAAAGCCGATACGCTGCGCGACTGTCTGCTTGCAGCCGGGCGCTACGGCTTGGCCGGGCTGCCGCTGCGCTACAAGCTGAAGCTGGCGTGGTGCATGGTGCGCTATAAGATGAGCTTTGCGGACGGTGTGGCGCTGTACGGCAAGTATGTCGGCAACTGGGGCGGTGCGGCTACGCGTTGGCGGTTCGATGCCAAAAACGGGGATACCGTGGTAAAGAGCGTCACGCTCTGCCCCAGCCACTGGCTGCATCTTGAGGTGACGCCCTCCGCCACCGTTCTGCAGGAGGGTGACACCTACGATATGGCCGGAGTTCGGGTGCGGATCCTTGATGAAAACGGTAGCCCCGCCGTCTATGCACAGCTGCCGCTGACCTTTGCCGTGACCGGTGCCGCCGTGCTGGTCGGCCCTGCGGCGGCAACCGCCGAGGGCGGCATGGGCGGGACTTATCTGCGCACAGTCGGGCAGACAGGTACAGCCGCGCTGACCGTCTCGGCCCCGCAGTGTGCGCCTGTCACCGTAGAATTTACCGTCACAAAGAAGGAGTGTGCAGTATGGAACTGACAACAAAGCAAAAAGCTGCCTTCGGCATCGGCGCAGTGGGCAAGGATATGGTCTACGCGCTGTCTGCCTCCTATGTCATGTACTATTATCAGGATGTACTGGGCCTGCCTGCCACCTTTGTCGGCCTGATCCTGATGATCGCGCGTGTGTTTGATGCCTTCAACGATCCCTTTATGGGGGTGCTGGTGGCCAAGACCCGCACCCGCTGGGGACGGTTCCGTCCGTGGATCCTCAGCGGCACCGTCCTGAATGCGGTGGTTCTCTACGCGCTGTTTGCCGCGCCGGTGCTGGAGGGCGCTGGCATGATGGTCTACTTCAGTGTCATCTATATCCTGTGGGGCGTCACCTACACGATGATGGACATTCCTTACTGGTCGATGATCCCCGCCGTGACCCGTACCCCTGCTGACCGAGAAAACCTGTCAGTCGTGGGCCGCACCTGTGCGGGCGTCGGCTCGGCGCTCATTGCGATGTTTACCATGCTGCTGGTTGGTGCTTTGGGCGGCGACAGCGAGCGCACCGGCTTCCGCTGGGTAGCACTGCTCGTGGCTGTCATCTTTGTGGTTACCGAGGCAATCTGCTGCGCCAGCGTCAAGGAGACCGGCAGCGCCGAGATAAAGACCGCCACCGTCGGCGAGATGTTCAAGGCGCTGTTCTCCAACGATCAGGCGCTTGTGGTCGTAGGCAGCATCGTTTTGATCAACTCGGCGCTGTATCTGACCTCCAACTTTATCATCTATTTCTTCAAGTACGATTTCGGCGGCACAGGCTGGAAGGCCAGCTACACGCTGTTTTCAACCATCGGCGGTGCGGCACAGATCCTCGGCATGATGGTTCTCTATCCGGTGCTGCGCAAAAAGCTCAGCAACACTGCCGTATTTACGGTAAGTCTGGGGTTGGCGCTGGGCGGCTATGCTGTGCTGCTCCTGCTCTGCCTGACGGGCTTTTCCGGCAGTCTGGCACTGCTCTGCGTGCCGGGCGTGGTGGTGTTTGCCTGCAACGGCATGCTCAGCGTACTGACAACACTTTTCCTCTCCAACAGTGTGGACTACGGCCAGCTCCAGACCGGGCGCCGTGAGGAAAGCGTTATCTTCTCGATGCAGACCTTTGTTGTAAAGGCTGCGTCCGGCGTGGCGGTTTTTCTGACCGGCATCGGCCTGGATCTGATCGGGCTGGCCGGCAATGCCGAGGAGACAGGCCCCGTTGCTGCCCAGAGCGCCGGTACACTGCTCGGGCTGCGGCTCATGATGACCGTTCTACCCATGGCCGTCCTTGCGGCGGCGCTTGTACTGTTCCGCCGCAGGTTCACCCTGACGGATGACCGCGCAGCCGAAATCAGCGCTGCGCTTCACAAGGAGGAAACTCAAAATGGCTGAGATGCATTGGTATGCCGCAACAGACAGCGGCCGGTTTGACGGCACGGCAGCCATCACCCCGCGCAGCGGTGCCGTCTGCCTGAGGGCAGAGCTGCCCGCCGGAGTGCTGCAAAATGCGGTTGCTGCGCTTCCGTGGACGATGGCGCACGAAGAAAAGCTTTTCATGAACGGCTACCAAACCTGGACCGCCTGCCCGGAGCTGGGCAAATGGGACCGGCAGCACGGTGTTGAGCGTGTCCCGAAATTTCTTTTGGAGAAATACAGCTTTGACCGTTACGGCGATTATCATTTTGTTCCCTACAGCGGCAAGAGGGGACACAGCCACGGCTTCTCCTACTGCTATTTCCGGCGCGGAAAGACCTACCGCCTTTTGGCCAGCCTGGACGAGGCACCGGGCTATACGATTTTTTCCTATGACAGCCGCACCGCACAGCTGCGCATTGAACGCGACTGCGCCGGGGTACAGCATACCGGCGGCAGCTTTCCTGCGTTCTCCCTCTTTTTTGCCGAGGGCACCGAGGACGAGGTATTTGACGCATGGTTTGCGGCGCTGGGCTGCCGCCCCCGCACCACGCGCAGGCTGGCCGGGTATTCCAGCTGGTATAACCGTTACCAGAACATTGACGAGGCCTCGATCCAGGAAGACCTCAACGGCTGCAAAACGCTTTTCCGCGCAGGGGATCTCTTTCAAATCGACGATGGATGGGAGCGCAAGGTAGGAGACTGGCTGGAGCCTGACCCTGCCAAATTCCCCAACGGGCTGCGCCCGCTGGCAGATGCAGCCCATGAAAACGGCTTTCTGGCAGGACTGTGGCTGGCACCGTTCGTCTGCGAAAAGGAATCCCTGCTCTGCAAAAATCACCCGGACTGGCTGCTGCAGGCGGACGGTCAGCCCTGGTGCTGCGGCTGCAACTGGAGCAGCTTTTATGCGCTGGACATCGACCACCCGGAGGTACAGGCCTACCTCAAGCAGGTCTTTGACCGCGTCCTGCAGGATTGGGGCTTTGACCTTGTCAAGCTGGACTTTCTCTACGGCGCAGCACCGTTCGGAAACGCCCGGGAATCCCGCGCAGGACGGATGCAGCGTGCCATGGCACTGCTGCGCTCATGGTGCGGCGACAAGCTGATCCTTGGCTACGGTGTGCCGGTCATGCCTGCCTTTGGCATCGTTGACTACTGCCGCATTGGATGTGATGTAGGGCTGGACTGGGACGATGTGTGGTATATGCGGCTTTTCCACCGCGAGCGGGTCTCCACAAAGCAGTCCATCGGCAACACGATTTTCCGCCGCCAGCTCAACGGGCGTGCTTACGGCAGCGACCCCGATGTATTCTTCCTGCGCGAGGAAAACTGCAAGCTGACCCTACAGCAAAAGCAGACCCTGGCCCGGGTCAATGCACTGTTCAGCGGCATCCTGCTTACCTCCGATATGCCCAGTCGCTATACGGATGAGATGCGCCGCCAATACAACGCCCTGCGGGAATTGACCGACCACGCCGAAAATTGCACCGTGGATGCAGACGACGGTCTGACCGTACACTACACTTTGCACGGCAAGCAGCAGGCGATCAAGGTTTTTTGACCGTTCAGCCTTCTTCAAAAACACACAAAATTTTTGCTGCGGCGGCTGATGGAATTGCAATCACAGGGCAGGGGATGGTATAATGTATAAGTAGGGCGGTATGCCCTTCCGCCTTGGCGGTATATGTTATATTGTAATAGGTTTTATCTGAGGAGTTGTGGAATGAAGAAAAACGATCTTTCCCCCGAAGCCTTCCGCTTTGAAGGCAAGATGTCCCTGAAGCAGGCACTGCCGCTGGGCATGCAGCATGTGTTGGCGATGTTTGTCGGCAACCTTACGCCGCTGCTTATCATCACGGGTGCCTGCGGCCTGGCCGGCGGCGAATTTGCCGACCTGCGCGTTACGCTGCTGCAGAATGCCATGCTTGTGGCGGGCATTGTCACACTGGTTCAGCTGTATTCCATCGGCCCCATCGGCGGCAAGGTGCCTATCATCATGGGCACCTCCTCCGGCTTCATCGGGGTATTCAGCTCGGTCGCAGCCTCGATGGGCGGCGGTGTGCTGGCCTACGGCGCAATCATGGGCGCGTCCCTGATCGGCGGCCTGTTTGAGACCGTGCTGGGCTTCTTTCTGAAGCCGCTGCGCAAGCTGCTGCCCTCTGTCGTTACCGGCACGGTGGTGCTTTCCATCGGTCTGAGCTTGATTTCGGTCGGTGTAAACTCCTTCGGCGGCGGCAACACCGCGCAGGATTTCGGCTCGGTCGAAAACCTGCTGCTCGCCATCTTTGTGCTGGTCGTCATCCTGATCTGCAAGCACTCCGGCAGCACCTTTTTGAATTCCTCCTCGATTTTGGTGGGCATCATCTGCGGCTACTTTGCAGCGTTTCTCATGGGTCTTATTCTGCCCACCACGGCGCTGAACGCCGAGGGCGTTGCCTACACCAAGGCATGGGTGCTGAACTGGAACAAGGTGGCCGAGGCCAAATGGTTTGCATTGCCCGAGCTGATGCCGGTCAAGCCGGTGTTTGATATGCGCGCGATTGCACCGGTCATGATTATGTTCATCGTCACGGCGGTCGAAACCGTGGGTGATATTTCCGGCGTTATCATGGGCGGCATGGACCGCGAGGCCACCGACACCGAGCTGTCCGGCGGCGTCATCTGCGATGGTATCGGTTCCAGCTTTGCCGCACTGTTCGGCGTACTGCCCAACACCTCCTTCAGCCAGAATGTCGGCCTTGTCAGCATGACCAAGGTCGTCAACCGCTTTGCGCTGGCCACCGGCGGCATCTTCCTGATTCTCTGCGGTCTGGTGCCCAAGCTGGGCGCACTCGTCTCGATCATGCCGCAGTCGGTGCTGGGCGGCGCAGCTGTCATGATGTTCTCTTCGATCGTGGTGAGCGGTATTCAGCTCATCACCCGCGAGCCGCTGACCCCGCGCAGCCTGAGTATCGTCTCAGTAGCGCTCGGTCTCGGCTATGGCATCGGTGCCAACAACGGCATCCTTGCACACGCACCGCAGATGCTCTCTCTGGTATTCGGCGGCTCCGGCATTGTGCCCGCCGCACTCGTTGCCATCCTCTTGAATCTGGCCATTCCCAAGGACGAAAACGGTTAAAGTAAGCATCCCTATAGCGGGCAGTGTAAAGCGCACTGCCCGCTATTGATTTTTTGTTGAAATTCAAACGCACAAAAGCACCTTTAGCACCCTATTGACATTTGGGTGCCAGACTGCTATTATATGACCGAAATATCGTAGAATCGTTGCTGGTGCGCCGTTTTGGCTGCAGGCAGCTTTTTACGATCCAACGGTTAGATTATTCTAACGCGCATATACAAGCTGCCATGCTGCCGCCGGGCAGCTTTTCAAATAAGTAGCAGTTAGTTGATGCAAACCAGGGAGCTGAGCATTACGAAAAAGAATTTTTGGGACAGAAATGCAGCAAGGTATGACCGCTTTATGCGCAAGAACGCAATAGCCTATGATCAATTATATGCATTGCTTCGCCCTGCTGTGTGGCACAAAACCGTTTTGGAGGTAGCCACCGGCACAGGGCAGGTGGCAAAACATCTCCTGTGTTCTGCCGACCACATTGAGGCTACCGACGCCTCCGCAGCGATGATTGCGCAGGCAAAGCGGGGTAATTTTTCCTCCAAGCTGTATTTTTCCGTGCAGGATATGTTCCATCTGCCTTATGCTGACCAGTCCTTTGATGTTGTCATTGTCTCCAATGCACTGCACATTGTGCCGCACCCTGAGAAAGCCCTTATCGAGTTTCGCCGTGTGCTTAAAAACGATGGCACGCTGATTGCTCCTACCTTTACCCATGCAGAGAATTCCCCTTGGGGAAATCTTCAGGCCCTTGCGCTGAAAATTGCAGGCTTTCCGCTGCACAGCAGATGGACGAGTGCTGCGTATCTGGCCTTTTTGCAGCAAAACGGCTGGACCGTTTGCAAAAGTGTTGTTTTGCAGAATTCCATTCCACTTACCTACGCGGAGTGTAAAAAAGTTGAAAGGAGATAAACGATGTCATTTTTTGAAAATACGAGAGACCCCAAAGGCTTCGGCGGCAGGCTGATGGTCACCATGATGAACCTTGCCCACACCCCCGTGGCGCTGTGGGGGCTTCACTTTCTGCATCTTGCGCCGGACGCAAAGGTGCTGGACTGCGGCTGCGGCGGCGGAGCGAATATCAAACGGCTGCTGAAAAGGTGTCCGCGCGGCATCGTAAAGGGCGTGGATTACTCTGCTGTCAGCGTCGAAAAATCCCGCCGTCTCAATGCAGAGGCGATTCAAAGGGATCGCTGTGTCATCTGGCAGGGCAGCGTGCAGCGCATCATTTTTGCCAGCGATTGGTTCGATGCAGTCACAGCGTTTGAAACCGTCTATTTCTGGCCGGACCTTGCAAAATGCTTCCGGGAGGTTTGGCGGGTTTTGAAGCCGGGCGGCACCTTCCTCATCTGCAATGAAGTCAACGGCGACACGGACAAAGACAAAAAATGGACAGAAATCATTGATGGCATGACCATCTACAAGGATACTGAGCTGAAAGCATATCTTGAGCAAGCGGGCTTTTGTGACATTGCGGTACACAAAAGCAAAACAGGCTGGCTGTGTTTGACCGCCGTAAAGCGAAGTGACTGTGGGAGGCAGGAGAATGAAGGTTTATGAATTTGGGGCGGATACCGCTCCGGTCATTTTGCTGCTGCCCGGCACCTGCTGCCACTGGAAAAGCAACTTTGGCCAAGTGATCCCTATGTTGCAGCGGGATTTTCGCGTACTTTGCGTCAGCTATGATGGCTTTGACGAAACAGAAAGTACCGAATTTCCGACAATGCTTGCAGAAACCGAAAAAATCGAAGCCTACATCCTGAAAAACTGCGGCGGGCATATACGGGCCGCCTACGGCTGCTCTCTGGGCGGCTCTTTCGTGGGACTGCTGGCAGCACGGCAAACCATTCGTATGGACTACGGTATTCTGGGCAGCTCCGACCTTGACCAATGCTCCAAGCTCGCGGCCAAATTACAAACGAATCTTCTCCTGCCGCTGATTTATCCGCTGATTCGGGACGGGCAGTTCAAAAGTTGCTTTCTGCAGAAGCGATTAGAAAAGCTCTCCGCGGAGAAGGGGGACTATGTCCGCGCTTTTATGGCGATGTTCGGTGCTGCACGCCCCTATGTGACGATGCAAAGCTGTAAAAACCAATTTTATTCCGACCTCATCACGCCCTTGCCGGAGGGAATTGATGTTCCCGGTACGGAGATTCATATTTTCTACGCGCTGAAAATGGGAGCGAAGTATCGCGCGCGTTATCAGCAGCATTTTGCGCACCCCGTAATTCATGAGCAGGATCTGCAGCATGAGGAGCTGCTGGCCTGTTACCCTTACAAATGGGCACAGCTTGTCAAAAGCATCATTGAACAGGGGGTATAAAGGACCTGTGTTTTTGTGTATATACCATAAAAGGAGGCGACTTCATTGACAGAAACTTTTTGGGGGATTCTGATCCCCTTTTTGGGTACATCGCTGGGCGCAGCATGCGTATTTTTTATGCGGCGCGCTCTGGGAGATCTGGTGCAGCGCTCACTTGCAGGCTTTGCCGCCGGTGTGATGGTGGCGGCATCGGTCTGGAGCCTGCTGATCCCGGCAATCGAACAGTCGGAGAAGTTGGGACGGTTGGCCTTTTTCCCGGCGTTTGCCGGATTTTGGTTCGGCGTGCTGTTTTTGCTTGCCCTGGATCATCTGATACCCCACCTGCATGTCGGCAGTGAGGAGGCTGAGGGGCCAAAAAGCAGGCTGGGCCGCACTACGATGATGGTGCTGGCAGTGACCATGCACAACATCCCGGAAGGCATGGCAGTCGGTGTGATGTACGCCGGCTTTCTCGCAGGCAGCGCGCAGATCACCGCAGCGAGCGCGCTGGCCCTGTCCCTCGGCATAGCCATCCAGAATTTCCCGGAGGGCGCCATCATCTCGATGCCCCTGCGCGCCGAAGGGGAGAGCAAGGGCAGGGCCTTTGCAGGCGGTGTGCTTTCGGGCGTGGTTGAGCCAATCGGCGCAGTGGTGACGATTTTGGCCGCGCAGCTTGTGATACCGGCATTGCCTTATCTTTTGAGCTTTGCTGCGGGCGCGATGCTCTATGTCGTGGTGGAAGAGCTGATTCCCGAAATGTCACAGGGACGGCACTCTAACCTTGGCACAGTATTCTTTGCTGTCGGCTTCAGTGTGATGATGGTACTGGATGTGGCACTGGGGTAACAGGAGCCTTACAACGCAGAAAATGCAAACAGCTTCACCCGGCCCGACACAAAGTCAGTCAGAAAAGGTCCAGCATGGTATCCAGATACAACTCCTCGCGGACAGCCAGCTGATATTCCGGCTTGGTCAGGTAGTGAAGCAAAAATTCAAGGATCAGCGCACTGCCAAGGCCGCGCCCCTCGATCTTGAATTGGGTGAAGCCCCTCGGCAGGTAGGTATCTCGGATGGCCTTGATGCCGATAAAGCCGGGGTTCGCCATCGCTCGGGAGAAGCGATACCCGTCCGCTGCGCCGGGGGCGCTGCAGTAATGCTCCGGGCCGGGCAGACCCAGATTTTTGCGGCTGACGGCCTCATAGCAGGCTCTGCGTTCCGTGCATCCGAACCAGCAGCACTCATTGCAGAGGAACTCCACCTTGTCCTTCTGGGACTGGGGCAGCGCTGCAAGTCGGTCAAATGCTCGGTTCAGCCGGAAATCCGGCACGACATAGCGAAACTCGGGCCGTGCCAGCTCCCGCTGTAAATCGTTGAAGTCTGTCAGCACTTTTGTGGTTGAGGATACAAGATACAGCGATGGATAGTTCTTTTTCAGGTACTGCGTCAGCAGCTCGGCATGAACGATGGCGCCGTTTTGCGGGTCATTTTGTTCCTGAAACAGTCGACAGAGCGCATTGCAGTCCGGGTCTGTGAGATGCTCCGGGCGCAGTAATGAATTGCTGAGTGTCAGCCGCGCCGAGATGCCATATTCACGCGTCAGCGCCAGCACCTCGCGTGGGGTGCGGTCACTGTACTCGACCCGTCCGCCCGCCCATAAGCAGTCAGACGGTGCGCCGTAGATCGAGCCGATGGCGCACCAGTCGTAAAAATACTCCCGATGCGCACGATAAAGCGGCAAAAACGCCGCATACAGGTCATAAAATTCAAACAGACCTGGCAGATGAAACAGGGCTGTGCCCTGGTGAGGTGTTTCCATAGCGGGGACCTTTCCTGGCCGCACAGGCGGCCCGATGGGATATATTTATTATACCAGCAATCCTGTCGGAATGCAAAGCGAAACGCCGCGTCAGCCAAAACAACCGATGCAGCGCTTTTTATCGGTTTATAGGTAATGGCCTTTGGCCTTATGTGCCAAATTCCGAAGGCCGTTGACGCAGCATAAACAGGTGTGGTACTGTATCCTCAATCGGCATTGGCCGAATGGAAGAAAAGAAAGATGCTTAAGGCAACACCGCACAATTCCCGCCTGACGGCTTAAGCACCGCTCCGGCGGATCTCCGCGCCAAGAGCCGCCGCAAGCGGCGGTTGCGCTCCGAAGCGCCTCGCTGCGGCTCGGTGTGCGGCACGGCATCTGCGTTGCCAAAATGCTCGATAATACACAAAGTATTATCTGCGCTTTTGGCTTAGCATCTGCCGCACCTCGCTCGCCGTATCGGCACTTAGAATTATGCGGTATTGCCTTAATAATCATCTGCCGAACGGCAAAGCAGCTTTACAATCTTCGGTAAAAAAGCGTGATGAACAACGATTTTGCAGGAATCGCCAAAAAGGCCTTGCACTTTTTGTACAGTCTGCTATAATAACAGCATCACAGAACACGAACGGGACAAAGGGGTCGCGTACTTGTAAAAGTACAGCGGCCCCTTTCCGTTACGCACAAAGGCGTGCAGCACATCACCGTGCTGTGCGCCTTTTGTTTTGGATGAATATCAGAAAGAGGGGTCACACAATGAAAAAGCGTAATCGAGTTCTGGCACTTACCGTAGCAGCTGCAATGTCCGCCAGTCTGCTGGCAGGCTGCGGCTCCAGCGCACAGCAGGGCGGGGCCGCATCAAGTGAAGCTGCTTCCACCGACACCGCCGCATCTGTGTCGGACGGCGGTGAGGATAACATCATTCGCGTCGGCGTTGTCTGTTCCATGACCGGCGGATCCGCTATTTATGGCGAGGGCGCACAGAACGCCGTCGACATGGCAGTCGAGGAGATCAACGCGGGTGATTCCGGCTACAAAATTGAAATCGTCAACGGCGGCAAGGTCGCAGACGATGCTAAGGACGCCAAGCAGGCCATGAACGCCTACAACAAGGTCATGGCCGACTCGCCGGAGGCCATCGTGGGCAGCTTCTTCTCGTCGGTCACACTGCCCATGGCAGAACAGGCCTCCAAGGACGGCATGTTGCTGCTGGCAACAGGTGCGACAAACGCCGATGTGACTTTAAAAGGCGATTCGATTTTCCGCAACTGCTTCATTGACCCGTACCAGGGCAAGATGGCGGCACTGTTCGCAAAAGACAAGGGCTTTGCCAAGGTGGCCGTCATCTATGCAAAAGATGATGACTACTCCAACGGTCTGAAGGACGCCTTTGTTGAAAACTGCGAGGCTAACGGCATTGAGGTCGCCTACGTCGGCGAGTGCATGACCACCGATACAGACTACTCTTCACAGGCGGCACAGGCCGTTGCAAGCGGCGCAGATCTGCTGTATTATCCCTGCTTCCTCGACACCGTTCCGCTTCTCGTTGGTGCAGCCCGCAATGCCGGATTTACCGGTGCAATCATGGGCGGTGACGGCTGGGACGGCTCCGATACCACCGGCCTTGCCGAGCAGTTCGATGACTGCTACTTTACGAACCACTACTCCAGCGAGGATACTGCCCCGGCTGTCCAGAACTTTGTTGCCAAGTACACAGAAAAGTACGGCACCGAAAGCCTGAACGCCTGCGCAGCCCTGTATTACGACGCTATGTATATGCTGGTGCAGGCCGCCGAGAACGCAGGCGGTACCGACACGGCAAGCCTTGTCAAGGGTATGACCGGCATGAGCTTCACCGGTGTCGGCGGCGACATTACGCTGGACGAGAACGGCGACGCAATCAAGAGCATCGCAATCAATACCTACATTGACGGCGAAGTCAAGTGGACCGAGACACTTGGGTCCGACGGCACGGTCGTTTCCAAGGCAGAGTAAGATACAATCGCATTGGGGCGGGGGAAAAGGCCCCGCCCTTTGCGTTTAGGAAAGGGGAATGGACCAGATGACTTTCTCACTGTTTTTTCAAAGCCTGATAAACGGCTTAAACCAGGGCGCAATTTATGCGCTGATTGCCTTGGGCTACACAATGGTCTACGGCATTATCCGCATGATCAACTTCGCCCACGGTGACTTTATCATGATCGGCGCATACACGCTGTTCTACACCATCCCGCTGATGATCAACGCCGGGATGCCCGCATGGCTTTCGGTTATCGTTGCTATTGCGGTATGCGCGTTGGTGGGCGTACTGGTGGAAACCTTTGCCTACCGCCCCGTGCGCAAGGCAGGGCCGATGTCCGCACTGATCACGGCGCTGGCTATGAGCATCTTTTTGGAGAACCTGGCCATGGTACTGTTTGGTGCCAAGCCCCACAACGTGCAGGCCATCTTCAGCCTGCCCACCATCACCGTGGGCAGCGTGGCCCTGCCGCTGAACGTGCTGCTGACGATTGCCATTGGCCTGGGCATTATGATCGCTTTGCAGCTTTTCGTCAAAAAGACGAAGCTCGGCAAGGCGATGCGTGCCGTGCCGCAGGATAAGGATGCGTCCACCCTCGTCGGCATCAACGTCAACAAAATCATCACAACGACATTTGCCATCGGCTCGGGGCTGGCGGCGGTGGCGGCGCTGATGTACTGCGCCACCTATCCCCGCGTCACGAACGATATGGGCAGCATGATGGGCATGAAGGCGTTTATCGCCGCCGTGTTGGGCGGCATCGGAATCATCCCCGGCGCGATGCTGGGAGGTATCCTGATCGGCCTGATTGAAATTTTTGTCAAGCTGTTTGCCCCCGGCTGGTACGAGGCCGTGACCTACGGTACGCTGATCGTGATTCTGCTGGTGAAGCCTTCCGGTATTCTGGGCAAGAATGTCGGTGAAAAAGTGTAAGGGAGCGTGAACAAAATGACGAAACGACGGCTGGCCTCCTACGGCCTGAATCTGGTTGGTGTCGCGCTGCTGTACGCGGCCATCACGCTGGCTTTTACCTTCAACGCCTTCGGCAAAAGCACGACTTACATCCAGGGCATCTGCACGACTGCCTGCTACACGATCATCATGGTCACGTCGCTCAACCTCGTCGTTGGCTTTATGGGTGAGTTCTCGATGGGTCATGCGGGCTTTGTCTCGGTGGGGGCGTATGTGTCCGCCATCGTGTCCGGCGCGCTGGCCGGGCACGGGCTTTCGGATCTGGCGCTGCTGCTCGTTGCAATTCTGGCGGGCGGCCTGGCCGCGGGCCTTATGGGCATTGCAGTCGGCATCCCGGCACTGCGGCTGCGGGGCGACTATCTGGCTATCGTTACGATGGCTTTTGCCGAGATTATCCGCGTCTGCTTCTGCAACTTTTCCATTACGGGCGGCGGCAAGACGATGAGCGGTATTCTTAAGCTTTCCACGTTTGACCGCGCATTCTGGATCATGGTCGTCTGCGTGACGGTTATGTTTCTGTTTGTGCGCAGCCGCTTTGGCCGCACGGTGCAGGCCATCCGCGAGGATTACATTGCGGCGTCGGCCTCGGGCATCAACGTGACCTACTACAAGGTACTGACCTTTGCGGTCTCGGCGTTCTTTGCGGGCGTCGGCGGCAGCGTCTACGCCCACTACATGACCGCGATGATCCCCACAAACTTCAACTTCAACTATTCGGCAGAGCTGCTCTCTGAAGTCATCATCGGCGGCACGGGCTCGCTGACCGGCTCCATCATCGGTGCGGCATTCTTGTCCAGCCTGCCGGAGCTGATGCGTGATTTCTCCACCTACCGTATGCTGGCCTACTCGGTCGTGCTGGTGCTGGTCATGCTGTTCCGCCCGGGCGGTATCTTCGGACGCTGGGAGTTCAGCCTGGCCCGCCTGTTGGACGGCATTCGGCACCCCAAGGCAAAAGCCGCGAAAGGAGCGTGAACCCGTTATGGCAGCACCCGTATTGAAAGCACAGCATCTCGGCATCCAGTTCGGCGGCCTGAAGGCTGTGGATGACTTCAACATGGAAATTGGCGAGTCCGAGCTGGTCGGGCTCATCGGCCCCAACGGAGCGGGCAAGACGACGGTTTTCAACCTTATTACCGGCGTCTACAAACCCACCGAGGGTTCGTTCTACCTCTGCGGTGAGCGGATGAACGGCAAAAAAACGCATCAGATCGTCCATGCGGGCATTGCCCGCACGTTCCAGAACATCCGGCTGTTCAAAAAGATGACTGTCATCGAGAACGTCAAGACGGCCATGCAGGGCCACACGACCTACGGCATGGCGGACGCCATCTTCCGTACCAAAAAGTACTGGCAGCAGGAGGCGGAAATCACCGCCCGCGCCAAGGAGCTGCTGTCCGTCGTGCACCTCTCCGGCAAGGAGGATCTGGAGGCCGACAATCTGCCTTACGGTGAGCAGCGCCGCCTGGAGATCGCCCGCGCCCTGGCCACCGATATGAAGCTGCTGCTGCTTGACGAACCGGCTGCGGGCATGAACCCCACCGAGACCGAGGAGCTGCTGGAAATCATCAACTACATCCGCAAGGAATTTAAAGTGTCCGTCCTGCTCATCGAGCATGATATGAGCCTTGTCATGAAGATCTGCGAGCGCATTCAGGTGCTGGATTTCGGCACCACGATTGCTTCCGGCACGCCGGAGCAGATTGCCAACGACCCGCATGTCATCGAGGCATATCTGGGCAAGGATGAACCGGGGGAGGCCGCCAATGCTTGAAATCAAAGACCTGTACGTCAACTACGGTGCCGTCCACACGCTGAACGGCGTATCCATGACCGTGAAGGATGGCGAGATCGTCTCGCTGATTGGGGCGAACGGCGCAGGAAAAACAACGACTCTGCGCACGATAACCGGTCTGGAAAAGGCGACCAGCGGCTCCATCACCTTCGACGGGCACGACCTGCGCAAGATCGAACCCAGCAAAATCATCACGCTGAAACTGGCCCATGTGCCGGAAGGGCGGCACATCTTCCCCCAGATGACGGTGGAAGAAAACCTCGAGATGGGCGCTTTTACCGACCAAACCGACATGGCCAGAACGATGGCCGATGTCTACGAGCGTTTTCCCCGCTTAAAAGAGCGCAAGCGCCAGCTGGCTGGCACGCTCTCCGGCGGTGAGCAGCAGATGCTGGCCGTGGGCCGCGCTCTGATGGGAAAGCCGAAGATGATTTTGATGGATGAGCCGTCCATGGGTCTGTCCCCGCTGTTGGTAAAGGAAATTTTTGCCATCATCCGGGAGGTAAACAAGCAGGGCATTACGATTCTGCTGGTGGAGCAGAACGCCAAGATGGCGCTGGCCATCTCTGACCGTGCCTACGTGCTGGAAACCGGCACCATCACGCTTTCTGGCGATGCGCAGGAGCTGCTGAACGACACTCGCGTCAAAAAAGCCTATTTGGGGCAGTAAGGAGGAAGTGTTATGTATCCGAACTATCCCTACTTTGCCGTGGCCATTACCCGCACCTGCGGGTCGGGCGGCGGCAGTTACATCGGCAAAAAGCTGGCGCAGGATTTTGATATTGATCTGTATGACCGCAAACTGCTGCGCCTGGCAGCCGAGGACAGCGGCATCAATGAAAAAATCTTTGCCGCCGCCGATGAAAACACCAAAAAAACGCTGCTATACCGTGTTTCGCGGCATATCTACGACGGCAGCGTCATCCCGCCGGAGAGCGGCAATTTCATCAGCGACCAGAACCTTTTCAACTATCAGGCCAAGGTCCTGCGGGAGCTGCTGAACGAGGAAAGCTACATCTGCGTGGGCCGCGCGGCGGATTTTGTGCTGAAAGACAAACCCAATGTGCTGACCGTCTACATCGACGCGCCCTATGAGGACCGCATTGAGCGGGAGATGAAGCTCCAGGGCATCGGACGCAGCCAGGCCATCCACTACATTGATAAGCTCGACCACTATCGGGAAAGTTACTACAAGTATCATACGGGCCGCCAGTGGAAGCGTGTGGAAAATTACGACCTCTGCCTGGACAGCGCGGCGATTGGGTTGGATAACTGCGTGGAGGTCATCAAGAAAGTTATTGAACTGAAATTTGGGGTAAAGTGCCCGCGGTAAAAAGCAACAGGGGAGGAAAGACTTATGGAAGCACTGGCCTATTATGACGGAAAAATCGGCACACCGGAGGAACTGACAGTTCCCTTCAATGATCGTGTGCATTTTTTCGGTGACGGTGTATACGACGCCACTGTCGGCGCAAACGGCAAGGTCTACCTGATGCAGGACCACCTTGACCGCTTTTACACCAGCGCCAGGGCATTGGATATCCACATCCCGATGCCGAAAGACGAGCTTGGCAGACTGCTGACCGACCTGCTGGCCAAAGTAGACGGTACAACGCATTTTGTTTACTAGCAGGTCACCCGCGGCGTCGAGACCCGCAACCACGTCTACGCCGAGGACCTGCCCGGCAAGCTGTGGGTGTCCATCCGCCAGAACCATTTGAACGACCCGGATGTGCCCATCAAGCTCAACACCGAGGAAGACACACGCTTTTATCACTGCAACATCAAGACGCTGAACCTGCTGCCCAGCGTCGCAGCGGCGCAGCACGCAAAGCGCATCGGCGTGCAGGAGACGGTGTTCCACCGCGGTGACATCGTGACCGAGTGCGCCCACTCCAACGTGTCGATTCTGAAGGATGGCGTATTTTATTCGCATCCAAACGATGAATTTATCCTGCGCGGTATCGCCAAGACCCACATGATCCAAGCGTGCTACCGCCTGGGCATTACAGTCATGGAAAAATGCTTTACGCTGGATGACCTGCGCAACGCCGATGAGATCATCGTGACGTCGTCCTCCAACTTCTGCCTGCACGCCTGCGAGGTGGACGGCAAGCCCGCGGGCGGCAAAGACCCCGCCACGCTGAAAGCGATTCAGAACGAGGTCCTGCGCGAATACTACGCCTACACCGGCAAAACAACCGTTGTAGACTGAAACGGGGGTGGGAAGGATGACCCGTGACGAACTGGAAAAGCGCAACGTGGGCGAAAATCTCGATGCTTTGATGAATCTTGACCCTCGCGGCTACGGTGTCTGCCGCATTTTGTACGCGGGCAGCCGCGCCTATACCGGTGAACCTCTGACGATGCACGCGGCGCAGGTGCTGTGCGATGCGGTAAAAGAGAACGATCTGGTGTACATTATTACCGGATTCGTCCTGCTGCCGCATAAAGTGCCCGAGATGGACGGCACGGTCAGTTCCATGCTGCTGGCGCGCGCGTTGGTGATGGCGTTCGGTGCAAAGCCGGTCATCGTATGCCCTGCCGACAGCGTCCAGGCCATTGAAAAGTGCGCCGCCGTCGTTGGTCTGCATATCTATGAAGACCTCGACATCGTGCAGACGCTGCCTTTAAGCATGGGGGTCGCGGCCTTTACCAAAAACCTGGCCGACGCCCCGGCCCAGGCTGCCGAGCTGGCTGCCCGCAAGCCAGCAGCAGTCGTCTCTGTCGAAGCCTGCGGTGCGAACGCCCTGGGGGTCTGTCACAATGCCGTCGGGCTGGACGTGACCGCCTTGCAGGCCCGCAGCGATGTGCTGTGGGAAAAGCTGCGCACCGACGGTGTGCCGAATATCGCCATCGGTGACCTGGGCAATGAGATCGGCATGGGCACGATTGCCGACCACATCAAAAAATATGTGCCGTTCACCGACAGGGGCGAGTGCCAATGCGGCTGCGGCGGGGGCATATTAAGCGCCACCAGGACTGACAACATTATCACGGCCACCTGCTCCGACTGGGGCTGCTACGGCTTGATGGCCGCGCTGGCGTATCTCAAAAAAGATATGGAGATTCTGCACCACGAGGACATGGAGTCCGAGGTCATGCGGGTGGCGGCACGCAACGGGTTTATTGATATGACGGGCTCACTGCTGCCGGGCATTGACGGATTCAGCACGCGCATGAACGTCGGCATCGTCAGTCTGATGCGCCAGTGCACGGCCTACGCGGTACGGTACTCCCACAAGTCGGATCACTGGTTCGGCCCCGTGTTGGCGAAGCACTTCTTTGACTGACTATTATAGAAGGAAGGGGGCAGCGGTCATGCTGCCGTTTACGGTACACCCGGTTGGGGACTGCGCCCTGCTGGCGGGATTCACCCAGCGCATTGCACCGGAGATCGGCGCGGCGGTGGCGGCACTGAACAGCCGCGTTTTGGCGGCCAAGCTTCCCGGCGTGACCGAGACAGTGCCCGCTTTTGCGTCGCTGCTGGTGGTGTATGATCCGCTTGTGACCGACTATGACACGCTGACGGCAGCCCTGCAAGGGCTGAGTGACGCTGACGGCGCGGACACCGCGGCGGGGGAGGGGAGGCTGGTCACGATCCCTGTATGCTACGGCGGCGAATTCGGCCCCGACCTGCCCTTTGTGGCAAAGCACGCGGGGCTGACCGAAGCAGAAGTCATCGCGTTGCACACCAGGCGGGAATACCGCATTTATATGCTGGGGTTCCTGCCGGGGTTCCCGTACCTGGGCGGGCTGGACGAACGATTGTTTACCCCTCGGCTGAACACACCGCGCACGGCCATCCCGGCCGGGGCGGTGGGCATCGGCGGCGAGCAGACCGGCATCTACCCTATTGCCAGCCCGGGCGGCTGGCAGCTCATTGGCCGCACGCCGCGCAAACTGTTTGACCCGGAATCGGGCGCACTGCCCTACACGGCGGGGGACCGCATAAAATTTGAACCCATCACCGCGGCGGAATTTGCAGCCCTGGCAGCAAAGGAGGGCACGGCATGAGTATCACCGTACTGGACCCCGGCCCGCTTACAACTGTGCAGGATGCGGGCCGCGTGGGCTATGCTGCCCAGGGCTACCGCAGCTGCGGCGCAGCGGACGGATACGCTTACCGTCTTGGCAATGTGCTGGTCGGCAACGACCCGGGTGCAGCCGTGCTGGAATGCACCCTGCGCGGCGCGGCTCTGCGGTTTGAAACGGACACCGTCTTTGCTCTGACGGGGGCCGAAAGCCCTGCTGCGTTGGACAGTACGCCCGTACCCTATTACGCACCGCTGCTTGCCAAAGCAGGCAGTGTGCTGCAAATGGGGGCGGCAAAAACAGGACTGCGCAGCTATCTGGCCGTGGGCGGCGGCATTGCCACCCCGCCAGTGCTGGGCAGCCGCGCCACCGATGTAAAATGCGGCATCGGCGGCTTGGAGGGCCGCAAGCTGACCGCGGGCGATACCCTGCCCATAGGCTCATGTGATACCGCCGCGCTGTGGCAGACTATCACTGCCAAACGGCTGGACCGTCCTTTGCGGGACAAGGCTGTGTGCGGCGGGCTGCACCCCATGCGCGTGCAGGGGACGCAGATGCTGCCGCTGCTGCGCGCCGTACCCGGCCCGCAGGACGCCGCTTTTACCGTGCAGGGCCGGCAGGATTTTATCCACGGTATCTATACCCTGACGCCGGACTGTGACCGTATGGCCTGCAAGCTGGCGGGCACGCCGCTGCAAATGCGCCGCGGCGCGGATATTCTCTCCGACGGTATTGTACCCGGGTCGGTGCAGGTCTCCGCCGACGGGCAGCCCATTGTCATGCTGGCCGACCACCAGACCACAGGCGGCTATGCCAAAATTGCCACGGTGATTTCTGCCGACTTGCCCGCGCTGGCGCAGCTCCGCCCCGGGCAGCGGGTATGCTTTACCTTTGTGACGCCGTCCCGGGCCGTGCAGGCTGCCCGGCAGCAGGCGGCCCTGTGGCAGCGGGTAAGAGATCGCTTGTAAAAGAAGGTGCACGTTATGAACTATTCCGCATTTCCCCCGGCTGAGATTCGGGCGCTGATCCGCGCGGGCAAGCTGGATGCCCCGACCACAGGCTGCTGCGACGGCTACGCCCAGGGCAATCTGGTGGTCCTGCCAAAGGCGTTGGCGTGGGATTTCCTGCTGTTCTGCCAGCGCAACCCCAAGGCCTGCCCGCTGCTGGAAGTGGCCGATGCCGGGGAGCGCAGCTTCTCCCAATTTGCCCCGGGCAGCGATATTGCGCAAGACATCCCGCGCTACCGCATCTACCGAAACGGCGAATTGACCGAGGAAACCACCGATGTGGTGCGCTATTTCGAGGAACGGTCCGATTTGGTCAGCTTCCTCATCGGGTGTAGCTTCTCCTTTGAGTCGGCGCTGCTGGACGCGGACATCCCGGTGCGCCAGATCGAGGAAGGCGTCAATGTGCCGATGTACAACACCAACATCCCCTGCACGCCCGCGGGGGTGTTCAGCGGAAATATGGTCGTCAGTATGCGTCCGATTCCCCACGCGCAGGTGCCTGCGGCGGTGGCCATCACGGCGGGCATGCCCCGCGTGCACGGTGCGCCGGTGCAGATCGGCACTCCGGAGGCCATCGGCATCACCGATCTAGCCCACCCTGATTACGGCGATGCCGTGACGATTCGTCCGGGCGAAACGCCGGTTTTCTGGCCCTGCGGGGTCACGCCCCAGGCCGTGGTCATGCACTCGAAGCCGGAGTTCTGCATCACGCATGCGCCGGGGTATATGTTTGTGACCGACGTAAAAAACACACTGCTGAAATACTAAGGGGGATGTTGCAATGCCGTCCATTGATTTAAACTGCGACCTGGGCGAGAGCTTCGGCGCGTACACCATCGGCATGGATGCCGAAATTTTGCCCTATGTGACCAGCGCGAACATCGCCTGCGGGTTCCACGCGGGCGACCCGTCCGTGATGCAAAAGAGCGTTCTGCTGTGCAAAAAGTACGGCGTAAAGGTGGGTGCACACCCGGGTCTGCCGGATTTGCAGGGCTTTGGCCGCCGCAGAATGGCAATTTCCCCCGCCGAATCCGAGGCCGACGTGATGTACCAGATCGGTGCGCTGAAGGCATTCTGCGATGCGGCGGGCGTACCGCTGCACCACGTCAAACCCCACGGCGCGCTGTACAACATGGCCGCCAGGGATCCGGTGCTGGCGGCGGCCATCTGCCGCGCTGTGCAGGCTGCAGCTCCCGGTGCTGTGCTGCTGGCTCTCTCCGGCAGCGAGATGGTCAAGGCCGCAAACGCCATCGGATTGCCCGTTGCCAGCGAGGTATTTGCAGACCGCGGCTACCAGGCCGACGGCAGCCTTGTGCCACGCGGCGCTCCCGGCGCAATGATCGAGGACGAGGATACCGCCATTGCGCGGGTCTTGCAGATGGCAGCGCAGGGTACCGTACAGGCCGACGATGGCAGCACCGTAACCCTGCAGGCCGATTCCGTCTGCGTCCACGGCGACGGCCCCAAAGCCCTCGCCTTCGTGCAAAAAATCTCCGCTGCCCTCCTTGCCGCAGGGACAGCAGTTGCAGCATTTTGATTGTAGGCAGAAAGCAAGATGGGGAATGAACCTATCGGAAGAAGGTAAAGCAGCGCTAAGCGGCAGAATCTGTCCTGCGCTCCTGCCGGGGCGCAGGAATTTTTTTGTCAATAAAAATACCGTTGTATCGTGTGATACAACGGTTGAACAATTTGAATGCAGCCTTGATGTGCTTAGGCAGCGGATCCTGCACGGAGGACGAGCCGACACCATAGCACGAAGGCTGTTTTCATTCCGGCAAACGCCCGTACAGTTCCATTTCACTGTGCAGCTTTTTGGCCAGCCTCGTGTTAAAGACACCGGGTTCGGCACGCCAGCACCAGTTGCCGCCCAGAGTGGACGGCGTGTTCATGCGGGATTCATGCCCAAGGCCCAGCAGATCCTGTGCCTGCACGACAGCCAGATCGGCAGCGCTGGACCAGATGCCGCGCATCATGCCCCAGTGATAGCCCTCTTTCTTCGTCAGATTCAGGTAGCGCACGGCGCACACCACGTCCTCAGGGGCGGCGGTTTCCATCCAGCCGTTCACAGGCTCGTTGTCGTGGGTGCCTACATAGGCAATACAGTTCTTGGGGTAGCTGTGGGGGCGGTAATCGCCGCCGTCACGGCTGTCAAAGGCAAATTCCAGCACTTTCATGCCGGGATAGCCGCATTGCTTCAGCAGGGCAGTGACATCTTCCGTCAGGAATCCCAAATCCTCGGCGATGATGCGCGGGCTGCCCAGCTTTTTCTTTATGGCAGCAAACAGCGCATAGCCGGGGCCTTCGCGCCAGCGGCCGTTCCGGGCGGTTGCTTCCCCATAGGGGATAGCATAATAGCCCGCAAATCCGCGGAAGTGGTCAATGCGAACCACATCATAGGTGCTGCACATGTGTTTGATGCGCCGCACCCACCATGCGTAGCCGGTCTTGGCCATGGAGTCCCAGTCGAACAGCGGGTTGCCCCACAGCTGGCCTGTGGCGGAGAAGCCGTCCGGCGGGCAGCCTGCCACCTCGGTGGGCAGCAGGTTCTCGTCGAGCTGGAACTCCTGCGGGCAGCTCCACACATCGACACTGTCCAGCGCCACATAGATGGGAAGGTCGCCGATGATGCGGATTTCCTGCCGGTTGGCGTAGTGCTTCAGCGCCTGCCACTGACTGTAGAACATAAACTGTACAGCCTGCCAGAACGCCACATCGTCGGCGTACTGCTGCCGGGCTGCTGCCAGGGCAGCGGGCTCACGGCGCCGCAGCGGTTCTTCCCATTCCAGCCAGCAGGCTCCGTTGTGGGCGTCCTTCAGCGCCATGAACAGCGCGTAGTCGGGCAGCCAGAAGTCGTTTTCCTTCACAAAGCGGCAGTAGTCGGCACCGGGCTTTGCCAGCAGACGTTTGGCAGCACAGCGCAGCACTGCGTAGCGCTTTTCGTACATGACGCCGTAGTTGATGCAGTCGGGGGTGCATTCCCAGTCGATGGACGCATATTCCTCCGGCAGCAGCAGTCCCTGCTTTGCCAGATCGTCCAGATCGATAAAATACGGGTTGCCCGCAAAGGTCGAGAACGACTGATAGGGACTGTCGCCGTAGCTGGTGGGGCAGACGGGCAGAATCTGCCAGTATGCCTGCCCGGCCTTGACCAAAAAGTCCACAAAGCTACGCGCGGCTGCACCCATGGTACCAATACCGTAAGGCGAGGGCAGACTTGAAATGGGCATTAGAATGCCGCTTGCTCTCATCAGAGAACCCCTCTTTCTTTTGATAGTAAGCAGCCGGGATGTCTTTCCTTCACAGTTCGCGCACGCTTTCTCCTTCGGTCAGATCGAAGGAGACGATCTCGTGCACGGCATTGCCGGGTTTTTGGATGTTGTGGAGCAGGATCCGCGCCGAACGCCGCGCCAATTGCTCCATATTCTGCCGGATGGTCGTCAGCCGGGGCACACTGTACTGTCCCAGCGCGATGCCGTCAAAACCTGTGACGGAAATATCCTGCGGCACACACAGCCCGTGATCCCGCAGCGCACGAATTGCGCCGAGCGCCATCAGGTCGGACATGGCAAACACTGCCGTAATGTCGGGGCTGTGCTTTAAGAGATACTCCATTGCCTCATACCCGCTGGAAAGCGAGAACCGCGCATACGCATACTGCTTTTCCATGTCAAACGGCAGACCAAGGCGCAGCATAGCACCCTGACAGCCGGCCAGACGGGCGAGACTTGGACGGGAAAGATTGGGCTTGCCGCCGATGATTCCGATGCGGCGGTGCCCCTTTTTGTACAGATATTCGATCATCGTGTCCGATGCAGCCATATCGTCTACGGACACACTGGACAAATTGCGGATGCGCAGGGATGCCGCGCTGTTTGTCAGCAGCAGGCAGGGGATACCCAGTGCCTCCAACTCCGGCGTGAAGTATTCCGGATTTGAGCCGAGAAACAATATACCATGGGGTTTGCGCTCTGTGCAGATGCGTCGGGCCTGCGCAACCTCGTTGGCTTCCTCGTCAATATAGTAGACCGTCGCAACGTAGCCGCTTTCCTCAATGATCTGCTGCAGCGGCTCCAAAATGCCGGCAAACAGCATATTCTGGGTGCCTTTCACAATCAGTGCGATCCCATCGTTGGTCTGCTGCTTCAGATGCTTGGCGTTGGCGTTCGGTTCATAATTGTGGCGGTTTACGATTTCCAATATTTTTTGACGGGTTTCTGCACTGACGCCGGGGGCGTTATTTAAGGCTCGTGAGACGGTCCCGACCGCATAGCCGGACTCCCGCGCGATGTCTTTGATGGTCATTTGCCAATCCTCTTTCTTGAAGAAGTGTCAAATTTACCCCTTGACAGCACCGGCGACCACGCCATCGATAATATATTTCTGGCAGATCAGGTACAGCACGATAACAGGCAGCACCGTAATCATGATGCAGGCCATCATGGGTGCCATCTCCACCTTGCCGTAGCTGCCGCGGAAATACTGGATCGCCATAGGAATCGTGCGGAAGGTCTTGATGTCCAGCACCAGCGTGGGCAGCAGATAGTCGTTCCAGACCCACATGGTTTCCAAAATGGCGGTAGAGATCATCGTCGGCTTCAAAATCGGGCAGACGACCTTGAAGAAAATCTGGATGGGATTGCAGCCGTCGATCATAGCGGCTTCTTCAATAGCAATCGGCATGGATTTTACAAAGCCGGTGAACATGAACACCGCAAGTCCCGCGCCGAAGCCCAGATAGATGATGCAGATGTTGTAGGGGTTATTCAGCTTTAAGGTATCAGCGGTTTTTGCCAGTGTGAACATGACCATCTGGAAGGGAACAATCATGCTGAATACGCACAGATAGTACATACCTTTGGACAAGGTGTTCTGCACACGGGTGATATACCATGCGCACATGGAGCAGCACAGCAAAATCAGTGCCACAGACGAAACCGTGATCACTAAACTATACCAGAAAGAGGACAAAAAGTCCATTTCCTGAATGCCATAAATGTAGTTTTTCAGGCCGACGAAGGTCTCGGCGTTCGGCAGATCAAAGGCGTGGCTCGTCGTGATGGCGCGCTCGGTCTTGAGGGAGTTCATCAAAATCATGAACACCGGGTACAGCCAGGCGATGCACAGGATCGTGAACAGAACGGACAGTACCGTGTTGATGCGGCGGTCTTTTTTAGTAGCACCCATTATGCCTGCACCTCCTTAGAGCGGGTAAAATGCAGCTGGAGCAGGGAAATAACGACCACAAACAGGAAGAAAACGACGGCCTTGGCCTGACCGATGCCCTTCCACTGGGGTCCGGAGCGTGCGTAGAACGTGTCGTAGATGTTGTAGGCCAGCATCATGGACTGCTTTGCAGGCTCACCGGCTGTCAGCGAGAGGTTCTGGTCGAACAGCTTGAAGGAGTTCGTCAGCGTCAGGAAGGTGCAGATCGTCACGCTGGGCATGACCATCGGGATTTTGATTTTGAACAAAATCTGGCTGCTTGTTGCACCGTCAATGCGTGCGGCCTCCACCAGATCCACCGGCACATTCTGCAAACCGGCAATATAGATGATCATCATGTAGCCGATCTGCTGCCAGCACATCAGGATGATCAAACCCCAGAAGCCGTAGGTGGCATTCAGCGCCAGCAGCGACTTACCCCAGGAGGACAGCAGACCGTTGAGCAGGATCTGCCAGATATAGCCCAGCACGATGCCGCCGATCAGGTTCGGCAGGAAGAAGATGGTGCGGAAAGCGTTGGTGCCGTGCATACCGCGGGTGAGAAGCAGCGCGATGGCAAAGGCCAGCACGTTGATCAGCAGGGTGGACACGACGGTGAACGCCGCTGTGAACCAGAACGCATGGGTGAAGGTGTTATCCGACCAAATCATTGCGTAGTTGCTTAAGCCCACAAACTGCACATTTTTGACGGTGGTGAACTTGCAGAACGACAGCCCTGCACCCCAGATAAACGGCCAGACAAAGCCGATGATAAAGGCGATGAGGGTCGGCAGTACGAAAACAGGCCAATAACGTCGAATGGCTTTTTCCATAAGTATGCTCCCTTTGTTGTAATTTTTGTTTTCTGCAAAAGAAGCGGGGCGGGCGAAAC
>ULVH01068518.1_pt1 | contig 39931 bp, 25 predicted proteins | sample 1959261 | NCBI WGS metagenome assembly ULVH01 (sample SAMEA4835781, study PRJEB28245) | human gut metagenome | biome: gut microbiome; material: fecal sample | place: Denmark | collected 2008
AAATCATAATATAAATATTTATAAAGAAGCAGCAGATCAATTCTTCAAACAATTTGAAGGAAACGAATGTATTGCTTTTGTAGAATGTCTAAGAGATAAATGTAATGAAATAATTAAAGAACACGATAAAAAGTGTAAAGAATTAAAACCAACAACTAATGAAAGTAACTGCGATAAGTGATATACACGGTAATTTAATTGATATAGAACCGTGTGATATATTATTAATTTGTGGAGATATCTCACCATTAGAAATTCAAAGAGATTATATACAAATGACCAAATGGATTTTTAATGAGTTTTATCATTGGATTATGACTTTGCCATGTGAAAGAGTAATACTTACTCCAGGTAATCATGATTTCTGGTTTGAGAAAATGATTACTCAATCACAAACATATTTATTTGATAAATTAACCATTTTAATTAATGGAGAAACAAATATTTATTCAGATAAAGATGATAAATATTATAAGATATTTGGCACACCTTATTGTAAATCCTTTGGTTGTTGGGCATATATGCCAGGGAATGAAAAATTACATATGTGTTATGAACAAATACCAAAAGATGTAGATATATTAATGTGTCATGATTCCCCACAGATAGGATATGTAGCTAATATTATGGAAGAAAAAAGCGAAGAATACCCTAATGGTAGACCTGCTGGTAATTCATATTTATTAGACGCAATCATTGATAAAAAACCAAGATATGTATTATCCGGACATATACATTCCGGAGATCATACACTAACTATGTTTGAAAGTATAGGTACTGAATGTGCCAATGTAAGCATATTAGATGAATCTTATTCGATTAATTATAAACCACTAACATTTGAACTATGATGAAGACTTACGAAAAGATTAACGTTAATTTGGATGAACAGAATATGAATGTAGTAGTAATGCAAGAAGAATTAAACATTATGTTAGAATGTGATGAATACAATGATATGATGTTTTATGCAGACGCTAGTAGATATGAAAATCTTAACTGTTTAGACGAATAAAATGGATATTTCTATACCTTATTATGAAGATATGAGTCGTATATCTAACAGTAATATCGGCTGGTTTTTAAAGAAAGGCCCTCGATATCTTAAAGATATGTTAGATGGTACGGCAGAAAGCTTAAAAGCTAAATTTTTAGATAAAGGTACAATGATTCATGAATATATTCTTCAACCAGACGAATTTTGGAAAGATTATATTATATTGGATTTTACAGTACCCAAAGTAAAACAACAAAAAGATTTGCTAGAATTTTATTCTACAGCAAAGCTAACAGATCCTCTTGCTTCAGAAGATGATATATTACTTATGAGTTATAATACTGCATATAGTAATAATAAATCTATTGATAAAAGAATTAAAGAAGCAAAGGAATTAGTCGAATTATATAAAGACTATATAGAATACTTTCAAAACAAAGATTCTAAAAAGATAATTTCATTTGCAGATTTAAATATGCTTAAAGCCATAAAAAAGAATATGGAAGAACACAAAAAGGCAAATGAATTATTGTTTAAATTTCCAGAAACATTTGAAGTTCATAATGAGTTTCACATAAATTGGGAATATCCAAATGCTTCTCCTATGGGAGATTTAGCTTGTAAATCATTACTTGATAGAGTAATGATAGATCACACAAACAAAAAAATAATATTAGTAGATATTAAAACTACTGCCGATGTATACAATTTCAAACATTCTATTGAAGAATTTGATTATTGTAGACAACTAGCTTACTATTGGTTAGCTATACATTGGTATTTTAAAAATGAACTAAACCTTAAAATTGAAGAGTATGAATACGAATCTTATATTATTGCAGTACAAAGTCATGATGGGTATGAAGTTAGAGTCTTTAAAATCGATCCTAAAGGAATTGAGGAAAGGCTTGTAACAATTGATCTAGCAATTAAAAGAATAGCTTGGCATAAGGGTAATAACTTATGGAATCACACAAAAGAATACTATGATGATGATGGTGCTGAAGTAATATGCTTATAGATAAATATACTAAACATAGTATATTTTCACTTCCTCAAATATTTGGTAATATTTTAAGTAAACGTGACTTGGATGATAGTGAATTTGTTAACATGTATATGAACGATGTTAATAATCCACTCCTTTCAAGTCACGTTTTTTTAGTATTTCATAATATAAAGCCTTATTTGTTAAATGCTTTAAAGCAACATCATTTATTTCATTGTAGTTATACTATAACTATGAGTAAGATTAAATATACAGTTCTAGCTTTTAATAGAGCTTACTGTATACACGTCATAACCAGAAAAATTGAGTATGGTTTATACAAATCACTTGGTTATGAAACAAAAATCAAGATATTGAATTTTTGGAATGCTGGAGTAAATGGTAAACTACATAAGTATTTGTTTGATGAAAATGCTAAAACGATAAAACCATTAAGTGAAAATATTACACTACAAGACACAATAAAGCCCCAATAGTATAATACTAAAGGGGCTTCTTATTGTTGCCTTTAAAAAATTTAGGGCCGTAGACTAAAAGATTGAAATCAAATTATCATAATATTCTAACTTAGATCTTGGATCTCTTGCTTCATATATACTTCTTAAAGGAGTTGCCTTAATTAAGGATCGTTGTAATCGGTTCAGACCTCTATATGGTCCTTTATTTATTTCTTCTGTAGGATCTTGCAAAGCTACTGTAGTTAAATCACCCCAGTACTGTAACGTAGACCATGCCGCAGTAGGAGTATTAAGCATATTAAATACTTCAATAGGTAATACATTACCACGAGTTTCCAAAGAGGCTCTTAACGTAAGATATGCAGCTTCCTTTTTCCACCAGTTATCTCTGTCTTTATCCGCTATAGCACGTATTATGGAAGAAATCAACCAGAAACCTAAAGTAGAAAATAAAAATTCATATGTAATTCTTTTTAAGCAACCTTTTTCATAATCATCTAATTCATCATAATGATCTTTGTACAGTTCTCTTAATTGATCTATTTTACTTTTGTCAAAGTAATGTCTTTTTATATATTCATAAGCTGCCGGTATTTGTGCCTCACTCCACACACCAGTAGAATAATTGAACTGTCTCTTAGTTAAGAATTTAGTTTGTAAGTTAACCAAGATAAAGTTACGATAAATAAGTAATAATTGACCAATCAAAGTAGAATGTAATTTTGATTTATCTAAATCAGTTAACTGAGTATCGATTCTAGTAGCAATTTGTTTAGTAGTGTTCTTGATTCTATTTAAGGTTTTCTCATCCACTATCTTAGCATACTCTGGTCTTACTACTAATTGATTATCTTTAACTTCAAAAGCATCAAAGAATGTGATGTTTAATGCTTTCCAGGCAGCTTTACCTTTTTTCTTATCTTTGAATTTTCTTAAGAACTGATTCTTATTTACAAATTTACCAGTTTCAGGATCATACTTATTAAAGAAAGCAACAGATAAAGCTGATTTACCTTTAGTAATGATATCACCTATTTCGTGGCCAAAATACCAGTAATGTTGATTCAAAGCCCTGAGTAATCGAGACTGATTTAATTTGCTAAATGTCTGTTCATTATCTCTAACTACACCTAAAAATTCAAGATAACACAATACCTTGTTTTTATTGTTAGCTTTACCTATATTTTTAATAGCATCTACATAAGCTGGTAACAAGGTTTTAGTTGCTTTAGCAAGTTCCTCATTTCCAAAGTAAATACCAGACATTGCTTCCAATCTATTTTGAATCTTGTTTGTAATCAAACCTGTTAGAATAACATTAAGATTCTGAGATATACCTTGGATTCTTGTATATGCCGCTAAGTTATTTACTAATTTATCAATACTTAATTTAACGTGTTTGCCTTTTGGTAGTTTTATATCAACTTCTTTAGCATCTTTCTCCATGCCATAAACAAAACGATCCATTAAGTCTTTCATTTTGTCATAAGTTTTACTTTCTACTCCAGATATTCTACCACCCTTTTTATCTTTAAAATCCATTCTACTAACGAAATCTAAAGCTAATTCTAATTCAGGAGCAGCTTCACTCATCTTTTCGTAGTTTACAGCCATTTTGTAGTAATGAATGATAGAACCTACTACATCGTTTGTAATTGCATCAGGATTATCCAGCATTTTAATATATCTGGTAGGTATTAATTTAACTAAAGATCCATCAGATCTTTTAGCATTTTCTATCATATACCTATCATCATCATCTTTTACTGTATATAAATCCTGTGCAGCGTAAGCTATACCTTTTAAGAAGTTATCTTTACTACGGATTTGAGTCCATGAACCACCTTCAATCTGAGGTAATTTGTATTTATTAGCGTATCTTAAGAATCCAATTTTAGAATTAGATAAATCCATAACATCCACTAAAGCGTCATATAATGCTTTTAATTTAGGATCACTTGTAATCTTTTTATAAGCGGCGCTATTATCAAAGTATTTGGGATTTGGTATTACAGTTTCACCGCGATCTTCGTACTTAGTAAATCTAGGATCATAGAATGGAGATTCTCTATCAATTTCTGCCCAAGACCTATTAGGTATTCTTTCTACGTATTTTGATTTAAATTCATCCTTTGGAACTAATTTACGCCAGAAAGAAGCTGGTACAACGTCACCTCTAGAAGTGTATCTAGCATTTACAGAGAACCATGCGTTAAATGCTGCTTCACCCTGTTTTTCCATACGTTCAAATTCTTCATAGAATTTAGGGTTGATATCCCACTTAGCTATTTCCATTACTCTAGATTTTTTTGATTTATCTCTGTTAGCAATAGCTTCATCGGATATCATTACGTCATATGTATTTATCATAGACTTAACATTCTCAGGCATGGCATCAGTATTAAATGTACCGTCTTCTCTAGCATACAATTTCAAGAGATTCTTTCTAGCGTTTTCATACAATACTTGATTGTCAGATTTAATCGGATTAGAGGATAGCATTTTAACATCTTCCCAGAATTCTTCTTTAATTCTTTCAACAGAATTTCTCTGCTCCCATTTCTTGAATAATTCTGGAGAAAGATTCTTCTTAGCAACCGCTTTAGCTTTGTTGTACTTTTCCATATTGGGTTTATAGTTCAACTTAGTTCTAAGCTTTTCATTATATTGCTGCATTTCTCTAGCTATTTCCAAATCTAAACCAGCTTTTGTAGTACCATCTGCATAAAATGGGTTTGCTAAATTACGTCTACTATTTTCTAATTCTTGTAATTTACCATAGTCTTCATCAGATAATAATTCTCTATGTATATCACCATTTTCATCTCTAGTGTTATTAAGAAGCAAATTAATTTCCATATTAATTGTATCTCTTCTTGTTCTAGCTTCTTCACTAAGACTGTTTGTTAATTCATAATACTCTGGTACAAATCTACGAATACTGTATTTAGCGTGCCATTTATTGTTTTCAGTATTCCAAATTTTTAACTGTTCTTTATTTAATAAACCCGGCACTTCTGATATATCTTTATCTCCGAAGCCTAATTTATCTGCTAAATCTCTTTGATATTTGAAAAGCTTCTGATAATGTTCACCGTAATTCAAATCTCTAGTCATAAACCCTGTTTTATGACCATCTTTTGTTTTCTCATGGAAATAAGCCAATTTAGCTTTATCTACTTGATCTAATAGATTTAATAATTCTTTACCTTTGATTCTCTCTTCATCTGCCACAGCATTTTTAACAGCAATTATTTTATTCATCATAATTCTAACTAATTCACTATTTGAATACTGTGTACTGCCTATCCATTGATCCCACAAGTTAATATCCAAATCGCCTTCTTCTAGAATGTTTTTCAATTGATCTACAGTATAAGAACCGGCTTTGGTAGCTTCTTTTATGAAATTATCTTTGGCGATTATGTCAACTACATTATTGAAATTTCTAACAAGTTCTGCATAATTGCCCATGATTCTTTTTAACGCTACTTTTGTATCATTAATCAATTGTTCATTATTGAAATAATCAAAAGTAGTATCATCATCTAGCATATTCTGCAAATTAGTAGCAATATTGTTATAGAATCCAATATAACCTTTTTTAATCAGATCCAATTCAGCATTAGAGATTTCATGATCATTACCGTATTTAGCAGCTTCTTTTACTTTGGATAATATTCTTAAAGTTTCATCTAATGCAGAATTGATATCTTGATCCATGTAATCTATGAATTCTAAAGTAGCTTTATCATTTTCTAATTGATTTAATCTAAATTCTAAAGCTCTCAATTCATCTAGTTTATTTGGATTTGTATATTTAGAATACTGGATATCTTTCATTCTACGATGAATAGAAGACATTAATTTGTCATACACATTATTTATAGTAGCTGGTACAAATGTAGGTTTATTAATAGTCTCATTGGCTTTTAAAACAACATCTACAGAAGATTCTCCTTTACTTACATTTTCCGGAGTAAACTGGTTGGAGAATACAATAGATTTGGCTTTAATTGCTTTTACAGCATCATTTTTATAATGCTTCAACAAGTCATTAAATAGTTTAGAAGACTCTCCATTGGGAGTCTTATCTAAACCATAGCCATTGTTTTCTGAAAGAACATAATATGCGGCATTCTCACTACCTAATATTTCTGTATACTCTTTAAGTAAAGCTGCAACTTCTGGATTTTTAATATTTAAACACTGCATAATTATTCACATTCTTTTTTACGTTGTTTACCCATTTTATCTAATTCCTCTGTAGCAGAATCATTTGCTGCTTGTTTCAAGTCAGCTGTAGTAGCAGATACAAATTCTTCATCTAAATCATAATCCTCTACTACTTGTTGTTTTGCTTTTTCTAAAGTCTGAACCATTACATAGTTCTTTGCTCTAGATACTGCCACATACTTCAATTCTTGTCTTACTTCTTGACCATTTTTATCATTAAACCCAAAAGTATTTATACTACTGTCGTTAATTAAAACTTTACTATAAGTACCACCTTGAGATTTATGAATTGTGTGAGCATATCCGTAATCAAACGATTTTCTAAGCTTTAATCTACCGTTAGCGTCTTTGATATCTCGCATAGTGTGAATTTTATTTTGTATCCTATTAATTTTTTCAACAACAGATCTAGCTGCAGTCGGATTTCCCTCAGCTAACAATTGCTTACGCATACTCCACAAGGTCTGTATATATTCTTGAACTTTTATGATATTTTCATCTGTTTCAAAATTAGATACTACATCAATAGTAAACGAAGAAGCAGAAGTATCTATTGCGTCTTTGAGAGTAACTTTATATCCTTCCATACTTATACTTTCTTTTCTGTCAGGATATGTTAAATCAATTTGAATAGTAGTGGGTTTAACACTTTGCACTACGTAGTCTCCACTATTCATTAATTTGTATTTCTTTCTTAAAGAATCGTATTCTCTATTAGAATAACCCATTACAAGTTCTCCTTCATACAATTGTGCTGGTCTCCTACCATACAGAATTTGTCTTATTGCAGAGTTATAAGCTTCTACAGAAGCATTTGTTGCAGCCAAGACTCTAAAATATAGAGGATCTTGTGAATCTTTCATTTCTTTTAATGAAGTTTTAACAAATTCTCTAATTCTAGTTTTGTCTGATGAATATTCAACTCCTTGACCATTAGGAGCAATGTCTGTTTCATAGCTAAAGCCTTCCCCATTTCTTACTCTAGTAGATTCTTTTAATATAGGATTATCTCCAGTTCTTTCTACTTTGGTTAACTGCAATTGTGCACCATCATTTCTAAATACTTTAGATATATTATTTGCTCTTACTGGTCTTAATTGACCTTTATCCCCCACGAATATGATCTGAGCACCTTTTGCTGCAATTTGTTTAAGTAAGAAATCGTATAAACTATCTTGAATCATTGAAGCCTCATCAACTATAACTATTGAAGCATCTTCTATTTTAACAGCAGCTACTTGTTCAAATTTCAATTTGTGTAGATCAAATACATCTTCAGTAATATCAAAATCAGGACGCAATCCCAATAAACTTTGAAGTGTAAATACTTTTGCGTTTGGGGTTTTCTGTATAGTTACAGCGTTCGCTCTATGAGTTGGAGCTGAGAAAATAATATCTGCATGTATTCTACGCTTCAAATACTTATTAAATATACCCATAATAGTAGTCTTACCTGTACCAGCATAACCAGACAAAGTAATAGATGTATCATCTCCATTAACAAATGCTTCTAACTCTTTCAAAGCAGACTTCTGTTGGTCATTCAATTCAAAATCTAATTTAACTTCTAAACCATCATCAAAAGTATATACATATTTATCTTGTATTTGCTTAGTTTCTTCAACAGCTTGTTTTACTTCTTCTACTTTGGGTAAAGCTTCTGTTAAACCTACTTGACTGGCATATTGTTGAAGTTCAGTAAATGATGCGGCTTCACCGTTTCTCGATTGATAAGTCTTAGACCATAAATCAACATTTTCAGTAGCTACAGTCTGTAAAGCATTTTCATTGAATTCTCCAGCTTGGTTGAATATCTTAGTCTGTAAACTAGCTTTGACAGGAGTCAAATCTTGTACATAGGTTATAGCCTTAGATGGTGTAAAGTCTATGCCGGTAGGTACTACATTGTTATAACCTACAGAAGATTTCTTAAAGCCAAATTCAACAAGTACATTACCCTTATAACTTAAACCTTTCTTATTAATCAATTGATATACTGGTACTTTATTTTCATCTACACCAATATATTTATATAAGAAAGTAGTTCTAGGGTCATTGTTCTTATCTAATTTAACCTTCTTATAAAGGTAATGTATAGGATCACCTGCTTCATTATAACCTACAATACCTCTGAATTTACTAGATTCATCATAGATTATAGAAGGTATTTCAACTTGTTCTCCTTTCTTATTAGTTACAAATAATCCACTACCATCATGAGCAACAGGTCTGTATACCGCTCTACCTTCTTCTTCAATAGTTTCATAGCTAGAATCCAATTTATAGTATTCAATAGCAGGAACTACGTGATCATTCCACCACAGATTTCTAATTACTTCTTGTAAGTCTATCTGAGATATAACATTTTCTGGATGCTTTTCTAATTCTCTAATATAATCAAAATATCCTATTTCCTCTCTTATAGAGTTAGGAACATATCTAAATATATTGTTCTTACCGAAAGCATCTCCAGACGTATAGAAAGAATATATTGCAAGATCTTTAGCAAAGTCTCTTACTTCTTTATAATCACTTTCATAAAGTTCTTCCCAAGCACGAATTATTTCATTTTCTAAATTATTATCACCACTCTTATTGGGTTTATATGCAATGAAGTCAGGTCCTTGTAATTCTGCAGCATCTTCTTTAGGTCTACTAAAGATGTTGTTAATCAACACATTTGAAAAACTACCATCACTCCCAAGTAATGAAGGATATTTGCCTTGTAATATATCAGATTTAAGTCTATCCAATCTTCTAGAAATACTATCATTACCAAATAACATGCCACGGAATCCCATTTGATTATCTTTAACATATTGATTAAAGAATTTAGTCTTATAGGATACTTCCATTGCTCTAGTGATATTGTTAATATATGTATCATCACTTACTGCATAGCCTTTGGTATAGTATTCAATTAATGATCGTAAGGTTTCAAATTCTGGAGTAAGTCTAATCATGACATTCTGGAATGCATTTCTAGGAAATACTAATCCATCGATCATTTTCTTACCCAAGAATGTATTAGTAAACACTTTCAAAGGATTGTCGAAAACAGCCTGTTCAGTCATATACTGTTTCCATTTATCCAAGAATGCGCTTTGTAAACCAAAGTTATTACCAAATCTCTTAGTATCAATTTGAGATAAGTTAGTTAATTCTGACAAACTCTTAGAAAATGGAGTTAATTCTTCATAAGCCTTAAGAATTAATAATTGATTATAGTACCAATCAAAAGTTTCAGTTTTCTGCAATTGTTTTCTAAGATGTGGTACAGTAAACATAGTTTTTCTTTGATTAGTACTTACACCTTTATCCTTAAGATAGTTCAGAAGATTCTCTTTCTTACCACCGGATAACTCTTTTGCTTTCTTATAGTAATCGTTCCAAATTTTAGTAAATGCTAATCTTTCAGGATTTTTACCAGCAGGTATTTCAACACCATAAAAACCAGAATATTTATCATATTCAGTTGCATAGTCTTTTAATATCTGTTGAGGTAAGAAATAGAATGTACTTTCACCTTTACCACTTCTAATTAAGAAGTTAGTCATGTTAAAAGTTAATTTACGTACATTCAAACGAATAATATATGGGTCTTTAGCTACGTCTACGTGAGCATTAATCAAAGCTGATAACCAGTCTAAAACATTGATCTTATTTGTATCTTCACTTTGAATGTGATGCAAATCACGTATACCATAATCATTCAATACTTTATTTGGTTTGAAATTCAATTTAACTAATTGAGTTAATACTTGATGAGCATTAGCTAACGCAAATGGACCAATACCAAACTTACCACCATTCAACTCAGCTTTAGTCCTACTCTGGAATGCTGGAGTAGAGAAATACAATTGAGATTTACTAGTTCTCTTACCTTGACCAGTTAATTTATCAACATCCTTAAGAATCTTATCTTTCAGATAATCTGTCACAGTATCAAGAGGCTGTCTAGCTTCTGCAAAGTTCATAGGATTGCTAATTACTGACAAATACATATCAAGAAGCATGTTTTCATTTGCTTCTCTACTATTTGCTTCAAAATCAGTTTTACCATTGTATCTCTCATAAGCTTTTCTTACTACAGTTTCATCATCTAAACCAATAGCTTTCAATCTCTGAACATACTGATCTTTTGTTTCGAACTTGATTCTATTACCATTATTGTCATAGTTATATCTTGCTATAAATAATTTATCAATCGCTTGTACCCACTGTTTCCAGTGGGGCTAGACTATATCTTCACTTTGATAGTGCTCCCCATTTCGCCTTTCGGCTACTCTACTTGCTTCTTCGATCATTTTTTGATCTATGCGTTCGATAGTCGTTGAACTTTCCCCTATACGGGGCTTAGCTGCTGATTGTCCAATCTCATTGTTTTTCAAACATTCGCACATATCTTTTCAGATTATGCTGTAGTAAATGAGCTCTAAGGGGTTTCCAGCAATTAAAGGAGTTTTACTTCAACTATGTTGTTAATCGAAGTCTGACCCAGTAAGGGCTGTAAATTCATCAGGAAGAGTAATAGTATCACCAATCTGTTCAGGATAAACGTCCACCACTTTTAAAGCTGCTGTAGAAGCTTGACCCTGTGCAGGGATACGATAACCCATAGCTATTGCCTTTGTATCTGGACCAATTATATCGTGGTTTATTAACCACGCTTTAGCTTGACTGAAAGTCATTTTATCATAATTAGGTATGATGTGTTTCAATAAGTTAATTGATATAACACAATCCATACTACCATCATTATTAACAAAATTAAGCTTTCTTACATGGTTGGCATCAGATGTTACAGCTAATCTATTATATAAGATAGAAGACATCTGAATAAACATACCACCAGGTAGATTAGTATCTACTATGGCTTTATTCAACATTGATATAAGACCACTTTCAATCCAAGAATTATCGGATAAACCTGAAATAGGAGCATTAGTGTTGCCATCTTCTACAGTAAGACCATTCAAAACATTATCGTTCATGTTTGAATTTTCTGCTTTTCTCTTAAGAATATTGGCAAACTTAACAATACTAGCTTGTGGATTATTGGCATCAATACCGAAGTCTTTTTCTATACTCTTTCTACCAAATTCAGTAATAGCATTATGTGCTCCATTGAAGTTATCAATAACCTCTTGTCCTGAGTAAGATACACCGTTGGGAGTAGTATATGTCCAAGCTGTTCTAATGTTACCCATAGCTGCTTTTTGAGCCTGAGATACAAACATCTGTCTATCTGCATGGTGTGGATCAGTTACTAGCTGACGTCTAAAATTAACTAAAGACTGTTTGTGAGTAGGCATATTCATTAAACCTTCTACGTCTACCTTGGTATTTGATTTATCTGTGTAAATCTTAGATTTAACTTCTTCAACTCTTTGACCAACTTTAACTGCAGATTCAAACGCAAGCATGTGTATGTTTCTGGCTTGCATTACTTTTAATACTTCTCCCATATCCCCTGTAGAGAATATTCTATGAACTGGGAACATAGCCATTTTGTCAAATACGGGTATGTCTCTCTTTGCATTTACATCATAATGATCGCCGAAATACATTAACTTCAAAGGTTTTAATGTAACGGCTAAGGCTTCATTATAAGTATCTGCATCAGCTTCATAATCTGTTTCAGGGTTATTCAATATATCAAAAGCTTTAGCTACTTCAGGAGTCCATCCATCAATTCTTCTAACTAATTCTTTATAGAATTCAGGAGAGATAAGTACTGTAGCATCCGTTTGGTTTACTTTGGTATAACCACCAAATTTACTATCAACTACAAGATTAGCAGCATCTTCAACGTCTTGGGGCAATGCTTCACCACTCTCATACATTGCAAGAGCTTCTTCTTGAGTCATATCATGCATTTCCTGTAACAGTCTTACTGCAGCTGACTTTTTAGCAAATTCATTGATTCTATCAAGCTGTCTACTAGGTATTACATTATCTGATAAAGTACCTACATTAACTTCAGTTAAGTTTGATAATTCATTACCTTCTCCATAATCTATTCTAGGAGTAACACCAGTTGACAATACCTCACGAAGACGTTTAATTTTATCTACAGGATCTTTATAATATGCAGGATCTTTAATAAATAACTTCTCAAATTCTATTACTGAGGATATAGTATTAGCAAAATAGTTTGCCATTAACTCTGTAGCAGCTAACTCTTTGCTGTATTTTGATACCTCTTGACGTTTTTTATAGTGATTTTCTGCATCATCCAATGCCTTTTGAGGAAGCGCTAAGCTCTTTACACTAGCAAAATCCTTACCATTCCAATCAATTATACCTATTTCTTTTGCATAATCCAATTCGTCTTTAAAAGCATCTGTTAAATATTCATTCATTAACAAAGCTTTATCAGAGTTACTCATCTTAGCCCAAGCTGCTTTTATTTGATTTACTACGGATAATGCTAAGTCACTACCACCAATGTCTTCAGCAAGTTTAAGAGCTTCATTGAAATTAGAGAAATCATCTACAAATTCAATACCACCTAAAGTTGGTTGTTCTTTAAGTTTAAAGAACCCGTTGAAATATCTAAATCTGTAACCATTTCTATTACCAATATCATAGTTCTTTACTTTTTGTTCCTTTGTCAGATTACCTTCATTCTTATAGTTGAATTCAATAGTATCTAATTCAGTTTCAAAGTAATTAATAAATCTGGTTAATACTTTGGCATTAAATTTAACTTGATTGTTAGTAGTATCTAAAGGTTGATTGAAATTGTTGATAGCTGTGCCATATAAAGTATTATATGTCTGAGAGTCACCCATAGTAGGTAAAACAATTCTACCTTTCTGAGTAAGTGTCATTTTAGCAATATAATCTTCCAATGGTGAGATTTCTGTATACTTACGTCCTTTATCACCACTACCCTGTTCCTTGAAATAAACCAAAGTTTCAACACCTATTTTACCAGATGCGGTAGGATTATTATAAAGATTTGTAAGTAAATAGGAACCTTTGAAATAATTAGGGTTAGCATTGTTACCAGTATTATATAATACCTTAGTAAGAGCTTCTACTGTAGCTGGATCATTATCAAGATTCTGAACCATATCTGTTAAGTAGTTATGATCAGATATAGGATATAACAACTTACCATCAGTAGACAATACAGACAACTCATCTGAGTTAGGATGTGTCATACCATACGTTTCAGACAATCTACCTAAGAATTTAGAATCATCATAGTATCTGCTGATATGTCTATTAAATGTACCAGGTACATTACCAGATGGTTCAATTTTCAGTACATCTTTTAACTTATTACCAAATAAGAATGATAAACCAGCATTACTACCATCAGTAAACAAATTTACTATTTGCTCTGCAGGATTTGGATCATAATATTCTTTAATCAAAAATGAATTTAATGTAGCCATATCTACAGATATGCCGGCTCTACTTAAAAGCGACAATACATTATCTTTTATCTTGATAACATTAGCTTCTACATACTCTTTGTAAGTCTGACCATTCTTAAGCTTAGCGTTTGGTTTATTCTTATAGTTCTTGAGTAAGTTATTAATCTTGTGATAATCATCTAATAATAATTCTACATTAGTTTTATTATCAGTAGTTTTCAATGTATAACTATCACCATCAAAATTTATTAACTCAGTCATTCTAAGTAAACCATAGTTCCAACCTTCGATTATATTCTTAGAAATCTTATTTGCATTCTCATCCTTTACATACAAGTTAGTCTGATCATTACCATTAGTATTCTCAATCTTTTCAGACAAGATACCAATAAGTTTATGTTTAGCTTTTCTAAAGGTATTTCTAAATTGAGTCTGTAAATTCTCTCTAGCTATTACTTGGGCTTCTGATTCTCCTGGAACGGTCTTTGATATTTTATACAATTCTCTGTATAATGTGTCAAAGATAGGTAATGATTTTGCACATTTAGCACATTTATTCATCATACCTTCAAATGTGTTCTCTGAATGCAATTCATTGATTATAGTATTCCATGTAGAATCAAAATCAACCATAAGAGGTAAACCTGTAACAGGACTTAATACCGTTCTAGTTTTCTGTACCTTTGCAACAGAACCATCTTCTTTTTTAACATCTGCCTCATAGAATTCTCTTTTAGGCATAGTAGCAATGAAGATCTTAATAGATGCTAAAGCATTATCTTTTACTGAGGTTTCTAATGACTCACGGATATATGTAGCCATTTGATCTCCTACAGCAGAACCTTCAGCCTTTTCATCTATTTCTTGGTCGATGTTTTCCTGTTTGTCTACAGCTCTGATTTGATATTCATTCAGTTTCCTTATAATTGCTGGTAAGAATACACTATCAAAGGTTTCATATATTTCTTTTCTAGCCTCCCCTTGTTCTTTGGTAATCTTTCCATTTTCTACAAGTTTATCTGTTAATGAAGGTTCTAATGCGCTCTTTAACAAACTATAATTTAAACCTGTTAAATCATCTCGCATCTTTATGTTATTCAAAGTAAACAAAGAAGCAACTAATGAATTAACACTTTCTTTAAATTGTGTATTTGTGATATTCTTGAAATTGTGACCACCCAATTTAAATGGAGCTCCCGCACCTTTATAAGTATTTAAGAACTCCTGTACAGCTGCAGAATTCTGTTTAGATCTACTATAATAACCTGTATTGATCCTATCAAAGATGTTGTCAATAGTAGTATCAGTTCTCCAAACCCATTTACTAATAAAGTTTTTGATTGCTTTCCAAGCTCTTTTAACGATATTTAAATCAGGTTCAACTTTATTCAGCATATACTGCCTAAAGTCTTCTGCAAGAGCTTCTTCAATGTCTTTATCAGTACCGATTAAACCAGTTCTATTTCTATAAGCTTCGTATATCTTACGACGTTCTTTGGGTGAAATAGTTAACAATGATATTCTATGATATGCTTCATGATATAAAGTACCTATTTCTGCGCCTTTCCACAGTAATGTAGAATCCTGCCTAACAAGACCCATAGCATACACATTGTTACCTAGTGATATAGCATCATCTACTATTGTAAGAGAATCGCTTTGGAAACCTAATTTCTTTTTGAACCATTCTATTTCCTCGTTAGACACCTCTTTAGTTACTTTACCAGTAAGACGTCTCATAGGAATATCAATGTCATCGTCTTCTATAGCAAACGGGTCAATTGTGCCATTCTTGGTAATTTCATTAATCTTTTTTGATTCTTCTGTTAATTCTTCTGGCTCTACTGCAGAAGTACCTGTAGGGATATTAGATACATTTTCAACCTTATTTTTAGTTTCTTCAACTGCCTTATCACTTTCTACTTTCTTAGATATGGTTTGAATATCATCCGCATAAGCAAAAGAATCTTTAAACAATTGATCCTGTAAATCACTTTGGATTAAATTGTTAGTAACAAACAAACCCATTGTATACATAGGCGTATGTTCTGCATTACCTAAGAAGTCTTCTCTACGTAATATTACGCCAGGAATAGCGTCTTCCCATATATAAGAACTGTTTTTTGTAAACGCTTCTTTTAAGGAAGGTAAAGCATCACCTATAGGACTAAAGAAATTTTCTCTATTAGCTCTCCAGTGAAATCCCATTAAATCATTAATAAGATCTTCTTTGTCTTGAGAAGACATATTACCTACATGATAAGATTTTTCTCCTACTACCAGATCACCTTTATCATTTACATAAAGCTGTTTCTTCTTCATCCAATTGAAGGTAGGAATATCAGATGTAACTTTGGTTTTATCACCGAAACGAACCATAAAGTCAATCAATTCCCCAGCTACAATTTCTGTATTCTTATAATAAGACTCAGGAGAAGCTCCATAATTCAAAAGTAAATCTGCAAGAAATTCAGCTTGTTTTCTGTCAAATCTTTGTAAATTAACTTGTACAGGTATCTCTGAATTATTAAGTGTACTAGATTTGGGGGGATAGATAAATAACTGACCACTACCACCAGTACCATTCAATATTTCACCACCAGCGCCAAGAATCAAACTGTCAGAAATAATACCATTACTGATACCAAAGGTTACATTTTCTGGAGTAATGTCATACACATTGGATGGAATTGCAAAACCTTTTACTTCTTGTACAGGTCTGAATACTGCCTTTTGACCATTTCTATTTACATTATATCTACCTCTAGTTCTACTGATAGTACTTGGTACAATAACTTCATTCTCTGTCTTATTTTCAATGGCAGTAATGATTGCGTTTCTAAAAGATTTTAAGTCATTTATAGAAACTTCATTAGCTTGTTCAATTGTATTAAGCTCTTCTGCTGTAGCACTATTACGAATACCTGCAATATCTACATCAAATTTAGTTCTAGCTCCTTTAGGAGTCTTAAGTGCTAAAGCATACTTACCAGTAGGATGTTCTACACTTAATATGATAGAGGCACTATCATATGTAGTCTTATCACCCTTTTTGTATGGCTTACTACCTTTTTCAGTATAAGATTCATTGATAATAAATTCACAGAAACTATCTGTAAAGAAATTAGGATCTTTGATTCTTTCTGCTAATTCTTTACCAGATTTATAACCCGGTAATATAGGAGTAGTAGAATCCGGGGAGAAGAACAGTGTATGTGATACGGTATCTTTAGCTAATTCTTCTACTTCTAAAGAATCTTCATATTCTCTAGATTCAGAATCCATATCTGTTTTACTGTCATGTTTCTGTTCAGTAGCTAATTTCTTTTTAGCCTGTTCAACTTTCTGTTCTACAGTAATATCCGGAGTAATAGTATCAACTGTTTGTGATACTTTCTTATCTTCATCTGTAGCAGCAGCTAAAGGATCTGCATCTGCATTGGCAGCTGCTCTCAAATCTTTATCTGTAGCAAAAGCAAACTCTTCATCCTCTTCTTCAACATCTTCTACTACTGGAGCTTTTGTCTTACTTTCTTCTGCAATCCTTTTACGTTCTGCTTCAAATTCTGCAGCTAGTTCTTCCAAACTCTTTGTAGGAAATTCTTCATCACGTTTAGTTGCTGGTTCTGTTTTTTCTTCAGGCTGCATTTTAGGTGTTGCTTCAGGAGCAGTAGGTTCTGGTGCAGGTATTTCTGTGTTTACTTTGGATTTTGCTCTAGAATCCATTACAGGAGATTGTGGTTTTTCAACTTCCTCTCTTTGTACTCCTGGAGCAATTTTACTTGCTGCTACAGTTTCATTGTTGTCTGTACCATTATCAGCTACTTCTTTTTCTGTAGAAGCAATATCTTGTTCAACAATCTGCTTGGCGTTATCTTCTGCAATTCTACTAGATTCATCTGAATTATTCAGGTAGTTCTCAATTCTCTTTTTGATATTATTTAATACCTTTTTCTTTGATTTATCTGTAGCTTTGTCAAAACTAGTAAGTTTGCCATCTTCCAGAGTATTACCGAATATCTCATTCATTTTATGCTCTGCTACCAAAGCATCATGCTGAGCTAACATTAAGTTTGCATAGCTATCTACACCTGTCTGCATAACATGAGGAGCTGCTACAAAATCTGTACTAAACTTTGTATCAGCAGCTACTTGAGCCAATTGACTATCAATGTTCTTAATAGCTTTAGGTATAGTCTTTAAAATAGATTTAGCTACAGAATTATCACTATTAGTAATACCAAATTTAGTTTTACCATCTTCTGCTGGAGCTTCAATCGCATTCTTTAACTCCTGTAAAGCTTCTTTCTGTACATTCAACTTAGTCAAAGTAATAGCTGCTAGCTTTTCTTCTGGAGTGTAATTACTCAATAAAGCATCTTCAGAAAGATCTGCATACAATTTATTATCTGCATCCTGAGCTGCTTTTGCATTGTTTACAGCTTCTTGTAAATCTAATTGAGCTACATGCTGTAAACCAATTAATGTATTATATTCTGTAGTACCTGCAGAATAACCTAATTGTTTACCAATGTTCTTAGTAGTCTTAGACTTAGCTAAGTTAAATACATTATTCGCAGTTTTGATTTCAGCATTTATATCTTCCTCAGTAAGACCATCAGGCATATGATATTTAAAATTCTCTAATACTTCAAGTACACTATCTTTGTAATTGAGCATAGATTTTGATGCTTTATCAGCATATGTTACTGCTTTATTCATAGCATCTTTCTTAGCCATATTATCTGCTACCATATCTCTAACAAAAGTGTTGGCAACAAAGTCTTTACGCATATCAATACCAGCATGATACGCAGTAGTAGGACCACCTAAGTACATACCTAATGCGAAACCACCCTTTACATCATTCCAGAATTGAGGATCATTGGCTAATTCTGATTCAGTATCTATTCCTGATAAAATTTTTGCAGTACGGTAATTAGCTTCGGCTAACCCAAGTAATGATGAAAATACACCAGAAGAATTTTTATCGTACTGATTGTGAATATAATCGTAATCAAATATATCCTGATCACCTTCTTCAAAAGCTTCAACAGTAGCAGCAAAACCCATACGAGCTAGAGCTTTAGCACCCTTGCTCAACATATTCATTTTGGGACTATTGTAAGCTAATCTAGCATTAAATCCGGTGTAAGCATCAATAAGCTTATTATAATTCTTAGTAGCAGTATCAGATAATTTAACTAAAGGCTTTAATGCGCTAGCTATAGGTTTAGTTATAATTTTACCCATAGCTTTACCTAATGGGGCAAATATCAAAGCTGATTGTGCAGCATCCATTGCAGACAAAGCCATGTTATTATTGTAAACATTTTCTAAGCCATTATCTGCTGAATCTTTTAAAGAGTTTAGAACTTCATCGGAAATTTTAATCTCTCCAGATAAAGTTCTATCTATAATTTCATCATCTGAAATCTTTGTAACATCTATATTAGGATTCTGTTGTTTCAATTGATCTCTACCCATTTGAACATAGTCTTGGATAGATACACCTTTACTTTCAAGATCTTTTTCAATCTTAGAACGATATGCTCCATACACTTGCGCCAATGATTCTCTATGTCTACTATAGATATTACCTGCTAAACTTAGTGCTGTAGCAGCAATAGCTGAGCTCCAACCAATAAGATTAGATGCTGCACCAATACCAGGAACTGCATTCAAAGCGCCAGTAGTAGCATAATGTCTACCAAGATATAAAGCACCTGTTGCTAATGCGTCAGCTACATAGGATTCAACAGTAGACATTGATGAACCTGTTAAACCAGGTCCGGCGTATAATACATAATCAGAATCATAGAAAGGCTTATCTTGAGCTTTCTGTTCTTTTATTTGAAATCTAGCAGAAGGTTTGTATCTTTCAGATCTAGATGTGATAGAATCATAATAATCTTGAATGCTCTTATTTACTTCGGATTGTTCGTTTACCCACCAATCTCTTACCCCATTTAAGTATTCAATTCTCTTATCAACATCTGTACCTTCTGAATCATTGTACTTTGCTAATATCGTGTTATACTTTTCAGAATTGGCTTCTAAATTGTTTTTAAGAATTTCATATTGCTGTAAGGTATTTTGATATTCTTGAGAGCTCTTATCCATAGTAGGTAAGACGCTTTCAAGATTCAAAAGCATTTTCTTATCATTTAAATATTGTAATTCATAATCAATATCTTCAATAACAGGATTAATGTCTTTTACTAATTTAGCTCTTTCAGACATCAGATTAATTTGATCTCTATTATTAGCAAAAGTAGTCCAAGCATCCCTTAAATAACTCTTATCCTTTAGTGTTTCTTCTGGAGTTTCTTTATTTAACAGATACGCATATTCATAATCATCTAATGGAGTTGTTTCTAAGTTCCTATCATAACCTGTTTTAATATTAGTGATAGGAGAATACTGAGCATTGACCGTATCCATAGCCTTACCTAATAAGGCTGCTTTGCTAGGTGTATTGTCAGTAGGATATTGACCTAATATAGATTTTTCCATATATTATTGTAATAAACTGTTTATTAAACTATCATAAGCATCAGTAAATGATTGCTCATAATTATCATTCTGTAATTTTGAACCACCATGAATATCATTAACTTCTTGATCAAATGTCATTCTAGTCATACCATGTGGATCAATCGGCTCCATTGTATCAAATGTAAAATATTCACCAGTTAATGGTACATTCCCACCATAAGCATCATTGTAATCTTTTTTATCAATAGGCTTGACATTTAAACCTGTTTCTGCAGATATACCCATTGAATTACTAACCATAGATTTAAAACTATCTACATCATATCCAGCATTCTTAATAGCTTGTAAAGGTATTCTTACACTTACTCTCTGCATTAATTGAGGAATGCCATCTACCACTGATGACATGATTCTACCTCTAGGAGTTTTGATAACGTCTTTGAATACTCCAGATTTTAAATCTTCCGCAAAGTTTCTTTCTAATCCATTTGTAGTTTCTACATTGTATTTAATAGAAGGAACCTTCATGATTTTATTTACAAAATCAGTAGCTAATATTAAACCACCTGTGTCTGGTGTAACATATCCTTTAGTTACTGAACCGCCTAAATTAATATCAATTTCATTAGAACTCTTAACTTTATTGTAACTATTAAGAATCATACCAGAAGAAGGGTATGTAATATCGTTCAGTACTCTAGTAGCTGCATCGTAATACTGAGGTAATTTATCAGCTCTTACTCCAGTTTTAGGAAATATTTCTCCAGCTTTGGTTGCAAACAGGTTAGCAATATCATTAGCAGTTGCATCTGACATTTCTTTTCCATAATCCTTTACTAAGGAATTATATTCTTTTGGAGTAATAGTACCGGCCATTAATGCTGATGCAGCTTCTTGGAATTTATTAGTTACAAATCTAGTTTGTGAATATACTGGACTATTTTCTAACTGACGTTTTTCAAATACTACTGCATCATTATATAGCTTTTTATAAGCGTCAGGGTAATCTACAGATTCTTTTTCTGTACCTTTCTTCTTTAATTTAGCAGTTTCTAATGCTTGCTTATATTTCAACGCTTGCATAGCATAAGGATCTACAGTAGGACTTTTACGAATATATTCTTGATTATCTGTATAAGCTCTTTGCATGAAAGCATTAGCTGCATCTTCTTCTGTTGATCCGGGATGATTTCTCATCCACGTTTGCATATGCATTTGTGCTTGCGGAGTAGATAGTATTCCACTTCTATTGGCATCCAGTATGTCTTTAATTTGCTGTCCTGTAACACCGGTCCAAATAAATCCACCTTCTCTACCAAGATAGCTATCCTTCAAATTATTTACATATTCATTAGTTAAGTCTTTTATAGAAGAATAAGCTAAAGGAACTTCATTAAATAATCCTGAAGTAGTAGTATCCCAGTTAGTAAAATCTCTATCATGCCATAGTGAATTATATTTGTCGTGCAACATTAAAATTTGAACTTGCTTTGCATATTCATCAAAATTGGCAGCATTCTGTTTTAATGCAGAAAGTTTAGCTCTATCTACATTATTTATTGCGGATTGTAGAGCCATTTGCCATTCCATACTCTTTATTGCTTCTGGATTCTTAGCAGCTTGATCAATAATCGGAAGTACTTTACCTCTAGTTTCTGCATCCCACGTTTGCATATCTTTCATAGACCTAGAACGAAATTCAGCCCATGAGTTTGCAGCAGTTCTATAATCTGCTAAAGCTTTGTCAACTCTTTCATTTGCCTGCTTACCCAATGTGTATAATTGTTCAAAAGGAATTGGAACATAGGTGTCTATAAATTGAGCTTGTGCAGGATTGTCATATCTATTTACTGCCATAATTATACTGTTAAACTATCAACTAAACTATTTACTGCACCATATCTTAAGAAATTCTGTAAGTAAGGTAATATCTGACGATCTCTACGTGCCTGATTACGCATCTTTTCTTTAGTCTGAGACCATTGACCCAATTGACCAGCAGCAGTGGCACCAAAATTTCTTGCAGCAGCTCTATTACGAGCGTTTAAGTCATTAGTAAGTACAGTATTCTGTACATATTGTTGACCTAAATTGTTCATCATATTTGCGTATTCGCCTAAATATTGATTATTAGCATTATCTCTATTAGCGTATACTGAAGCATTCTGAGCATATTCCCCAGTAGCTAATTGATTTCCATATGCTAAATTCATACCCGTGTTAGGATTGAGTTTAGCCATGTTATTACGAGCGATTGCTCTAGATCTTCTATTAGCTGCAAGAGTGGGTTCTATATTAACTCTACGACTAGCCATAGCTCTATTAATAGCCCCAGTATAAGGATTAAGGACTTGATCTTCTGTTTCAGGTCTACGTCTACTTTGAATCCAATTATACAGTATAGGAGATAAACCAGACAGACTGCCAAAGTTAGATGAAGACTTACCAGGTGTTTTAATCTCATCTGGTGTTAATGTAGGGTTAAATTCTTCAATATTTAACAATGGAGCATAAATAGGATCAGATGTTAAAGACGGATTAAAATCTTCAACATCCAGTAAAGGAGCTTGATTAAGAGAGTTAGTGGCTTTAGCAGACTTACTTGCTGGGGTAGGTTTCCTAACAGATTTAACTTTTGTTATGGGTGCTGCACCAGGTAATGATACTTCAGGGAGATCGTATAAAGGTTCATTTACACCTACAGGTATTGTCTCCCCAGTAATAGGGTTTACGCCTTGTGTAGGTACAGCTTCTCCATAAGGGGCTGCAGTCATACTAGAATTAGTAGAATTCCAATACTTTCTACTACCTAAACCACCTCGTTGATTTAAACCATTTATGTCGAATGCTTCATTCATTGCACTATTGGCAGTTGTAGCTTTTGTTGGTTCTGTAAAGAACTTTTTTAAAGCATCAGCATAAATACCAAAAGCTTCACCACTCAATAAAGGTATTTCTTTACCCAGTTTTCTAGATTTACCATCTGCATATGCCGGTATTCCTTTTACTTTGGGTTTGACACCTTTTTTAGCTTTAACTGCTTCTTGTTCTGTAAGCAATTGTTCATACATTGCATTTGCATTTATCTGATTTAATCTATCAGCATTGCGAGCAAATCTATCTTTTCCTTTACTTCCTTTAGTCATATTAACTAATTTTTTACCTTCTTGTGCAAATGTTTTATTTGTACCCGGTCTTTTAATTTTATCAGATAAAACAGAATCAAGATTAGAAGCATTTACTAAATGATTATCTGTACCTGGTTTACTATTAGGTACTTGTTCAATATTACCAAAATCGTCTCTTATTACTTCATTATTATCTACATAAGCTAAATCTGGTAATATACCACCATTTTCAAAAGTGTAAGCTAGAGAATTATCATCCCAATATTCTTGTTCAAGTGTGGCTGCGTTACCTTTCCCCATTGCTATTTCTTTAGCATTTGCTTTAATACGTTTTTGCTTATTAATTGCATTCTTTCTAAAGATACCTGATACAAGGTTTCCAACACCACCTACAACTCCACCTACCGCTGTACCAATACCAGGAAGAATAGCAGAACCTACAGAAGCACCTTTGGCAGCACCTCCTAGAGTACTGCCAGCAATATCTGCACCAGATCCTTCTTCTGTAAAGCCTTGTAAACCAGCTCCCAATATAGAAGCAATTTCTAAACCTTGATCTATACCAAAAGCGTAAGCTGGAACTTTCTTTTTATTTATTTTCTTTTTCATATTATATCAATGAATATCTGTATGCTGTACTAATATAAGGAACTTTAAATGTATTACCACCATTACAATCATACTTATAATGACAGATTAAATATTTCCCTTTCATTCTATCTCTATAGGATTTGTTTACTAACTCTTCAGCTTCATTTAATTCTCTACTACTACGAGGAACACAGAATTTATAAGTATCTTCTCTATAATCTATATCATCCTGAGTAAGAGTGAAACTAGTTTGCCTTTTAGTTTCAAAGTATATGTTATCAAAGTTAGTATCGTAAGTAAAGTCACCACCATATTCGACATTATCAAATGTTTTAGTTTGAGGGTACTTATCATTTACTATAAATCTAACATAAGATATCTTATCTTTACCAGTAAACATATCTAATTCATTACCTGAGTTATACTTATATACAGCTAAATTCTTATATATCATTAGTTTATCTGTAAATTCAGCATACCAATCAGGTCTATAAGTATAGAATGAAGTAAAAGCTCCAACTTGTTCATTAAATACTAAAGTCTTATCTTCTAGAGTAAGAAGAACTTCATTATATTTTTTATCATATACAGATATAGGATCATTTGTAATTATATCCTTATTATCGTGTAAATAAGATTGTACACCTTTTAATTTAGATACAGTACGTAATTGATTATCAAAACCACATATTTCATTTCTATCAGCATCATACCAGTATACTGTACTATCTGATTGTGTTGCAGTTCTTAATTGATTCTCTTTAGAACCGTTCTTGGTAGTAAAGTAATCAAATCTAGTTAATACACCACCAGTACCTAACGTAAGTGCACCTGCATTATTATCTTGGATAAGAGAACGTTCATTTACAGCAAGTGTGCCAAAAGCGTCAGTTTGCCAGAACAACAAGTTATTTTTAAATAACTTTAAATTGTTTATAGAACCAAATCTGGTATCAACATCTAAGTAATTAGCAACCCTGAATTTAGTCCACGAATCAGTTACTTCCAAGTTAGTCTTAGGTTCTGAGTTCATTACTCTGGTGTCTGTATGTAAATTATCTATACTATATATTGATTTACTAACATAGTTTTTAGCTCTAGGTTGAGCAGAATAAGCATCATTATAAGCATATAATGGCGTATTCTGAACATATATAGAACCTACTTGTACTATATCATTCTCTACAAAGTGATTTGCATAGCCTGTACCAGACTCATAAGTCTTAGCTGTACCTACGGTATCCGTTCTCAATGAGAGATTAATAGAAGATTCTAACGGTATATAAGCACCATTATATGCTCTAATTCTTTCATTATCTGGTTGTTCATAATTATCACTAGCATTATGATATGCAAACATACAATTAGCATAATCTAATACACCAACGTATGTATCACCACCAAATACGTTTACTTTAGTATTACTATTGTCTTTCGCATTGACATAAGATCCTGTACTTATATATACAGAGTTCTGTCTTGTAGCATAACTATTACCACCATAAGGTGTTACAGATTGTCTTAAATTGGCAATGAGAATTGCATTAGCGCTTTCTGGTCCAGCAGCTAATTCTGGTACTTCACCAATCATGGTATTACGAGAAGTCATATCTATACTCTGGAATATTGCACATATACCATGAGGTCCTACCTTTCTGACATTGTTATCATCATAATCAGTGGCTCTAGATACATCACCATATACCCAGTTATAGTACACCATACTACCCACATTAGTAGCTTTGGTTTTCCAAGCGTCATCGTCTAAGTCAAACGGTTCAGTATTAGTGGCAATAGTAATATCCTGAATAGTTGCTGAGTTATAACCGCCCGTAGTGACCTTATTATAATACTTAGCTAATGTAGCATCATACCAAGATTCTGCACCCATATAAATAGCATTATCGGCATCAGAGCCTTTCATAGAATCTCCAAAAGCACCTACACGAGTATATGCCCAACCACTGTTCTTAGCCCAGCTATTACCGGTATTAGTTGTTACATTCTTTAAATCATGTTTTGAAGCCTTTGCTCCAACTAATACTTTAGCTTTTTCTCCTTCTGGTTTAACTCTATCATTAGCTGGTGTACCATTACCCATGTCAGGATCTGGAGTAATAGAAGATCTTAGACGATAAATGCCTTTAATCTCTGTAGCTCTACCTGCTACTTCAGCAGCATTCTCTCTATTTACACATATCTCTGGCGATATAAACAAGAAATACTCACTAGCATTCTGACTACTGAAATCAAATGCGTGTGCATATTTATTATTCTGTGATACCAAACCATGTGAAGTGGAGTAAGTAAGATATGGAAAAGCAGTTAATTGATTTGTATTATCATAATTACAAACACAACTAACAGCTCCTTGCATCAATATTGTCCTATCTGAAATAGTTCTTTCACATCTTACAATCTCATAACCAGTAATCTTCTTACTTTGGATTAAATCACTTGGTATATTAATTGTGAATTGTACACCTAATGGATGTGTAACTACTTCTAGACTATTAGTAGTACTACCACCAATATCTACTCGCATACCTGAAGTAAAGATGTTGTAACCAGGTGCACTAGCTTTAGGCATTCTTATATCTGCAATCCAGTGTGCAGAAGATGCTACATTTTCTTCATTGTAAAATACAATAGCAAAACGATATATTTCATCTCTCATATAACCCCTTGCCATTGATTCTACTTCACTATTACTATAGTTTAATACTTTAGCAGTAGCATCAGCAAAAGATAAAGACCCTGCATCTGACCAGGAACCATCTTCCTCAATGTTATATAAATCTAGAGTAGATGTAGAACGTGCTTTAGAGTTTAATGAGAAAGAATCTTCAGCGAAACCTGTTCTAGATGTAGGGGCATCACTTTCAATTAGATTTGTTTTTATAAATCTATATGAAATATTTTTACCTATACCGCCATATACATACTTACCTGTAGCATCTGGAGCATATAAATACTGACTAGTATCATCATAGTTTGCAGGACAAATACAGTCGTGATTAGTTGGTATATCTTTAGTACTTATTTCTGAAGTAGAAAATGTTATAGAATCTTGTCCAGATGTAGAAGTTAATAATATTTGACCATTCTTATTACATCTATATGCTCTAGCATCAAATTCATCATCACTAATATCCCAGGTTTGTTCAGTGATATTAGCCGCAAATAACATATTGTCTTTAGATTCTATTACTTTGGGAGTAAACAAATAAGTACTTAAACCATTGAATTCTTCTAGAGTAAGCTCATCAATAACTGAACCACCTTTATCTTCATACACTAAAGTATTATTTGAAATACTTATTTCATCTATTACTGTGATAACTGGTTCTGCAGTATTACTAGAGTAATATAGAGAGATTATTCTAGCTCTACTAAAAGAGTTAGTATCAACAGTAGTCTGTAGTTTAATGGACCTATTAGTAGTTTCTTCTTTAGAACTACCATAGATATCTTGGCTGTTAGTATTTTCTAAACTTCTAGATACTGTAATAATTGGAGATAAAACAGATATGGACGTTTCAGATGTTCTGGGATTAAACAATTGATAACAATATTGATACTTACCTGCTTTCAATCCACCTGTACCTAAACCTTTAAAGAATAAAGGTGGTAATTGACTCTTTGGTGATATGTTTAAAGAGTCTACATTAAGATTAGGATGAGTTGTAGCTACATTCAATACTCTAATCTGATGTACACCATCACACCAGTATATCTTAACTAAATCGTCAGATTCCCATTTACAAACACTACTAACAGCATAATGACCATCTATAATAGGAATATCCAATGCTACATTGGACGCTACTGTAGTCACTATAGGTTCAGTTTCAGATGCACCAAAATCGTATCTATAGATATTGAAGTTACTACCTTTCTTAGTAAACACAATTGCCCAATCCCTAATTGTATTTGTATGGACTATTGTTTCACCATTCAAAGTCAATGTAGGATTGAGCTTACGAACGCCTTCAATATTCTGCATTACTCCAGTAGAACTATTATCATTGGCAATAATACGTATATTTTCTGCCCATTGATACTGGTCTGAACTTATGACTGAATAATCTAAGTCACAATTCATACCCTTTGTCCACGTGTTTGTTTGTCTTTGTGCATTCATTATATAGTAGCATTATAAATTATTTGACGTTCCCCAGTATGACTATAAAAAGAATTATGGTCTCTAAATTCAGGTACAATTTTATTCCAATTGTTTTTTATAGATTCTAGACCATCTTCATTAGGCATTAATGCTTCAGCATATGCTTGATTCCTATAGAAATTCCAAGATCTACGAATATCATAATACACTTCCCTATTCATTCTGCCATTAAGATACTCTGGGTATTTCATTTTCATTGTAACATACCAGTAAATAGCTTCTTTATAAGACATTAAGTCTGGTATCAACGGATAACTTTCTTCATCAGTAGGTATAGCACTGTATGATAACTTTAAGTAACCATTAGGTACATTAGTCATTATAAAACCTGGTTTCACGGTATATTGAAAACCTAAACTAGGATTTGTGGAGCTTATAGAATTTAAACTGTGAATATCATAAGTATGCAAATTAATTAAATTTGATAAGATAGTTCTAAGATTTTGATTACTATTAATCATTTCAATAGCTTCAGTCTTATCAATATTTCCGTACATATCAACCACCAGATTCACCAAAGTATCATTCTGAATGATCATTTCCGGAGTAAGACATTCACAGTTTTTATTTTCACAGCAATTGTCACCACATCCCCAAACAGCAAATGATCCTGTTGCTTTCCTCATAGGAAACCAAGGACCATTGCAATTAAATGAGTATGCCACTTGATGCAATTGATGTAGATCACAAGGCAGTGGAGCTTGATGACAATTGATCTTTACTGCGGGAACTCCCTCAACACCGGTAACTTTAGGTATAAATTGAGTAATAGCACCTATTTGTTCAATAGCTTCTCCACACCATTCTGTGATATCACTAATCTTAGTGTCATCTTCTTTGAGATCTAGGTCTGCTATGATCTTTGCTATTACAGTCTTTACAGATGTTAATTTTGTAATCATATTGTATAATTATAATTCGATGTAATCTCTTACATGCTGCTTTAATATTTGTGCCAGACGTCTCTTATTATCCCTAGTCATTATCAGTTGATATTTTGTTTTATTCTTAGTAAGCATATTCTGTTTATTCCAATAATAACGATACTTATATCCCCCAGTATGTTCATTCAAATGGTATATGATCTTATCATACTTCTTACTTTCAGCATAATCCATTCTCAAACTTTTACCAGTATATTCTTTAGGTTTATGCTTTACTATGGATAATGTACCCATTCTACAAGGTAATCTGACTTCTTTTCCGTTTTCAATTATCTCGTCTCTTAAGTATCTAAAGTAATCTGAAACAATTTGTCTAAATACTTTATAAGAAACCTGATATAATGGATTGTCTTCTACGTAATTACAATAACTATCATAGAAATCAGCAATCGTATAAGCTTTTCTATTGTATTTAGTTTCTTGCATTCAGGTCGTTGTTAACGTCGTTTGTACTATTGTTTGTGGTGTCACTAGGGACTCGTAACATGATATTCAATTCTCTTTCAAATATCATCTGTTTAATTATAGGTATCATATTTGCTGGTACCGGATATGGAGTATCATCTCTATCAAAACACTCACCAGCTTGGGTAGGATCTTCTAATATACCTTCTATTTTAACATATTCTAAGTGTTCAGGACCAAGTATATACAGATGATTACCTTTTATATAAGCAATGTAATCACTGCAAGTATATTTTCTACTTACTTGATATTTAGCTTTGGTTTCTGTACCTAATTGAATTAAATCACCATTCATATCTTTTACAGCAACCAAACCTAAACCAAAATGTAAGTCAATAAAATTAGGTATCTCTTCATCTGATTTGTAGTTATAACCACCAGTACAATTACTTACTTTGGATATGTGTAAAGGCCCAATAGTTTGTATATACTCTGGATTTATATCTCTACCCTTATCTAGATCCTGTTTAATTAAATATGCTCTATATTGATGTATCCATTGCTCTATCTGTATGCGGGATAAGTTCTCAGATTCACTGATATTGTTATCACGTATAATTAAAAGGATATCATCTATAATAGTATTCAATGAATTAAATGTCATAATCTTCAGTATTTGCACTCCATTTATCTGAAGCAATTAAACTATTGAATTCTGTTGTTGCAGCTTCATATACTGGAAAAGGATAATTCGCAGTATTATTATTTTCATCTTCTTCCAGTGTCATTACAGGCGGAAACAACGTATCATAATGCTCGATATGAAGCATAACTTCTGTTCCATCTGTACTCATTCTTGGACTGTCTATACCTAATTTTTTCTTTATTTCTTCCGGTATAGTATCAAACAGTTCTCTTGGAATTACTATATATCTCATCTTATTTTGATTTTAGGGTTTGTAAATAGTTGTAGGCTTTGATACAGTCGTCTTTGGAGAGGATCTGATTATTATAGATACCTAAATTCTTAAAAGCTATTTGTGCATAATTATTTAAGTTAAATCCTATATTCAAACCTGATTTAACGATCTTAAAATTTTGATCTGCGGTATATTCATACTCAACCCAATTTCGATCATATAATCTACCATCTGAGCAAATAGCATGCAATGATTTAGTTCCAAAACTTTGTAAACTACGTGGATTATTAATAGATATAAGCAATCCATTAGCAGTGTTATACAGATAAACATTTTGAGCTTTTACAATGCCACAATTGATCTGAACATTTGATAACAATTCCCAATCTCCAACAATCGTCCAATCTTCGTTCATTGTAAAACTAGAGCTCTGAACTTTATCATCCACCCCATCAGTAACTAGATAGCCTTCGTATTCGGGGATTTGCTCAACTAAAACATCTACTTCTTGTGAAGAATTATAACATATACCATTTATCGAAGTTGCAGCATACTGTTTTTGGAAAGTATATATACCATCCTTGATTATTTTAATATAATCACCACTTTTATTTGCATTTCCAACTATACAGCTATCCCCTTCTTTCATACCTGTGATACGTATCTTCCAGGCAGCAGAATTAGATGTATTTGATAAAACCAAAACATTACCGCTATTCCCAGTTCCGATTATTCTAAACGAATCTTTTTTTACATCTGTGGGCTTAACTACATTATCTCTAAGATCAAATGAGTTGAAATTATATGCATACAACCCATACCCACTCCCTTCTGCAAACCCAAAATTAGACAGTACAAGATCATTACCATTACCCGTAATATTTGTAATGGTAGCCCTGTCTGTGTCTTCGTTGGTTTTGCCGGTGACTGTCCATGCTTGGTCGGGAAAGAGCCAGGGATATTCCTGTTTGTAATAGTCTTGGATTTTTTGGAGTTCTTCTTCGGTGGCATCGTGATCGAGGATACAAATTTCCCAAACGGCTGCGTTGACATAATAGCTTCTGCTCCCCATTCTCCCTACATAAAAAATATCAACTCCTTTTTCTAAAGAACCAATATTTATAGCTTTACCATTATATGAAGTAGATGTTTGATATGTGAAAGGCATAGAAAGCGTACCTGATTCAACGGTAGTATAGCCACCAAAGCTGAACGAACTTTTAGAACCCCTGTTAAAATCCTCAAAGACAAAAGCGCCATCAGTCCTATTGTTTCCATTCGTCATCAAACCATAAAATAGATTATCGTTAGGTGTGGTTATCCATTGTCTTAAAACCACAACCGTATATCCCTTTTCCTTAGTCAAAATAGGGAAATTCTCACAAACACCATAATCGTCTACTCCGTCAGAAACGAGTGCGCCGGGGTAGAGGGGAAGTTGTTCGATGGTAATATTGCAATCTATAGGATAGGTTTGGGACATCACTTTCCACTTCATATTATATCTACTATCGTAATCATACGACGGCAAAGTATATATACCATCGTTCTTTATTTCTATCCATAATTCTTTCCCATCATTAAATACACCATAATGCAAATATATATCATCCGTTAATCCTTTTATCAATACTTTGTACTCAACAGATTTAAGGCTTGCCCTTGTTTCAAATAACGCATTATTTGTTTTAGCACTTGTAATATGGATTGTATTATCAGTAACTTCACCTGTACCAAATGTCCCTTGAGTAATATAATTTGCCCAAATGCTAGAATCACCCCAGTTTAATTTATATCCACCTACTCCGGACATCCCACCCCAAAGGAAGTTCTTCATTTGCAAGTCATGTCCATTACCTGTCTTATCTACCCACACAGGATTTTCTTTCATCTGCTCATTAGTAAGACCGGAAGCGGAATATCTTGCAATCATACCAGGAATAGATGGGAAATCATCATCGTCGCCTTCTGAAGTAGGGGTATAAAGACCATATTTACGTTGAGCTTGTTCTTCCATTAATTTCCTGTATTGCTCATACCAAGACTTATAATCTAATACAGGACCTGCTACACTTATAAGCTTATCTGTATCTTCTACATGTGTTTCATAATGTTTCTTCATACTTATAAGTTATTTATTGTTATTGTTATTTGTTCTTTATTATCCATCGCCTTCTGAAGTAGGGGTATAAGCTTGTTATAAGCTACAGTAGAATTAGATATCCAATCTTCTTTCATCCCATCCCAAGTACCTACCAGTATACATCCACTTGAATCTTTGGCGCTAGAATTGCCCGTATGAATACGTATACCTAAGAAGTGAGGTACATTAAGTATCTCAGGCATAATACGCTTAAAACGGTTAGAATAGCTTAATTTCACCTCATACGTACCAGCAGGTACAGCAGTATCCCCATACACCTTTTCCTTGCATTTACATGCAATTCCTTTAGGTGTATTAGGACATACTTCAGGTAATGGTCTTACTGGATCTTCAAGTGTATCCGATATATACGCACCATCTACATATAACTCCCCAATAGTATATTCATTAGTACGAAATATTCTATCTAATCTGAGTTTCATTATGCAGCAGGTGTTTCTAATGCAGCAACTCTCTTTTCTAAACCGTTTACTTTAAGAGTTAATGCAGCGATTAATTCTCTTACTTCAGAATCATTATAATTAGTCAAACCAGCAAGTCTATTCTTTTCCTCAGTAGTATAATCGTTAGTGGATAAACCTTTACCGGTTTGTCTATCTACTTTACCTTCAATAAGTTTCGCATGTGTATTAATAACATCAATTAATTCAGGTAAACTATCCATAATTTCAGGAGCATCTCCAATTAAAGCATCAATCTTAGCTTCAATTTCATTTTCACGTCCAGTTGCCCTACTTATTTCAGAAGTAAGATCACTTCTTAGATCTTTAATATCTGATGTGGCTGTATTATTTACATAAACCCAATCCTTACCATTAAAATATTTCAAATCACCACCGTTAGGATTAGATGCTAAATCAGCCCAATACTTAACAGATGCAGGATTAGGTTTAATTGTACTCCCTAATATATCGTATTTATTATTATATGTATTCATAAGTTATTAAAATAAAAAAGGTTGACTATTTAGTCAACCTTTGTGTTTTAGATTTCAATTTGTTTCTCCTCAGCTTGAGGAACCTTTTCATTAACCTCTGGACGAACAGTAGTTACGTTTTGTAAAAGTTGCTTAAGCTCTTTCACTTCAGCTTTTAATTCATCAAGTTCTTTGAAATCTTTTGTCACATTGGTTGTTATGTCCGGAGTTGTATTAAGTAATTTTAAGATGTCTTCACATCTCCTCATCTCTTCATCGTATTTTAATACGCTTTTCTTTTTAACTTTGCAGTCATTAAATGCATAGTTTCAATTTATTTATTGATTAATATTAAATTGAAATATTTTGCAAATTACTTTGTAATTTTGATAACTCGAGTATCTAATACTCTTATTAAATCATTAGAATTGATAATTTTGTAAGATTCGACTTTATCTTTTTTAAAGTCAAAATGTATTAACCGTTGAAACCAGTTTTTATATTTCTTTCTATATACTTTTTCTTCGGTTATAAATAAATCTTGATGATTATATATTTCTGGAATACAGGTTATAACTGAATCCATTCTATTTATTTTGATTGTAGTCAATGGATTTGACTGAAGTTCTACATTGAAGTTTCTATCTATAGGTATTGTCTTTACTATAGTGTCTGTTAATACTGTGGACATACTCATTACTTCTTTTAACTTCTTGTTCTTTATTTTAAGTTGATCTTGTGTTTTTGATAACTCTTGTATTAAACTATCTTTAGAATGTTTGAAATCTTCTATACTAAGTTTTAATACTCTATTTTCATTTTGTTTATTACTTAGGATCGATTGATAAGATTCAATATTATTACGAGCATCTCCCAACTCTTCATCCAGTTTATTTACTTTGTTTCTTAAGACATAATTGGATATTCCTAAGTAAGTTATAATGGTTATTATCAATACTCTAAGATAATTCATATCATTTAATCTTTTTTACTAATTTCTTAATCTTTGGTAAATCTTCTTTGTCAATTGTGATATCTAAATATTTCTCACCTTTCTTCTTAATAAACTTGCTGAATATTTTCCACGGTCCAGTAGGATCTAATGTTTGCAAATTCTCTACCATTGACCATAGTTCTACACCAGCAACGAGACCAGCAAAGCCTTCAACTAAATGTGCATCAACAGATATTAATATGTATTCATCTACTAGATGACCACAGCTTATCATTAATGAACTAAAACAAAGCTTTTTAACAGTTGACCAAATTTTTCTAGATTGGATTTTTTTTCCATTGTTTAATGAAACACGAATGCCTAATATCATATCAATGATTATCAGTATTCCTACTGCAACAATAGGTAACCAAATAGGCAAAAAGAAAGTACTCATAGCACCAGCTAAAGTAGTACTAATGCATGTAAAAAATTTAATTGGACCATCATTTATTAGTTCTTTAAAATAATTCACTGTAGAAACACTTGAGGCTTTTATTATAATATCATTTATATATCTAAACATGATTGAAGATTCGTAAAACTTTGAAAAAACAAAACGCTAGACAATCTAAAAGAATGCTAGCGTTCTGAAAATTATATGATACTTAGAGCTTGATATATAAAGTAAACGATTGTGTCTAACAAAGGTTCCTCTTTGTAAGAGGACTATTACATACCTAATAGCGGTTATTAAATTATCTTTCTTTGAAGGGAAGAAGGGTAAAAGGTAAAACTGTATACCCGTCATCTTTACCTGGTTGAGTAGAAGCCCCGTTCGGCCAATAAAGTACCGCGTTATTATAAGCCCCATACTGGGTGCAAGTTTGAATAGATACACTTCCCCATAAAGGAAGACCCAACGTGTTCAAAATATCTTCCACTTGTGTTTTGTAAGAATATAAAGTGGTTAACTCACCGAATGAAGGTAAATAACCAAACTGTTCGTTCTCAAACATATATGTTTTAACGTATTTTGCCGCAGGCGCATTGCTGGGATTTAATTGAAGCAGTATTGCATTGGTATAAATGAAACCATGTGTTGCTCTATATATGTTTTGAGTTCCTACACCACTACCTAACATTGGTACATTGGAAATCAAAGTACCTTGACCCCCAAAAGCATAACTTGCAGCACTTTTACTTGTCGACACCATAAACGAATTAGTATCGGTTGAAATGCCTATACCACATACATCAGATGTTCCTTTACCAGACGATACCCATTCTTCTTTTGTGTAACGATTATCGTCTTTATCATAGATATACACACCATTTGGAACAGGATTGTATTCATAGGTACAGAAAGGACGAACATTAAAAATAGAAGTTTTAGTTGCGTCATACTGTACTGCAGAGTTCCAACCGACATAACAAGCTTGTCTTTCGTCACTTTGAGTTGAAGTCCAGTACGAATTACCTTCAATAGCCATTCCGCCAGCCGCACTAATAGAAGCTTCTATCATTACTTTATTTAATCGAGCTACATTCCATTGTCCACAAGAAGGCAAGAACCAAGAATAGGCACCAAATCCTTCTGTAGAATAAGCCGAACATTTATGAGCTGCCGTGCTCTGTGTCGGTAGTGCCAATACGATTTTTTGAGAATTTGTCTTGCCTGCAAAATCACAAAGAGCTAAAGATTCACTTTTTTCAGTTACTATACCCGAAATAAGTTCACTTGTTTGCGCCCAGGGTGACGTGTCTACCTCTCGCAAAGCAATAAAATCAAAATCCTTACTTCTTACATCAGTGATAACCCCAACACATGTTTTAGTACTATCTAATTCAGCAGACCACGTTTTGTCACTATATACAAAATCACCGATTCCAGGACGCGGAAGAGGCTCTACTGGCCACACTTTAGTACTACCCAAATACATAGCTTTTACTTCGGTAGTACCAACATATGCATTTTTAATATCTTTATTAGTCATAGTTAACCTATTATTATATAAAGGGTATTAGAATCTTTAACAGTAAGTTTATCGTATGCCACTTGATTCAATTTTATTATATTAGTTACAGTGTCACTGGTTACAGGTACACCTACGGAATTTATGTATGAAAGCGCATAACCTTTTGAAGAATCGCTTATAATGAGAGCTACTTGACCAACCTTTTTTGAACTCATAATGGAGTAATAATAGTCATAAAAAGTAATATTGGATACTATATTTATATTATTACTTGTATCATAATTTAAAAACGCTCCTAAAATAGGCTCATTTGTACCAGATGATCCAAATTTACCTGGTTCTGCTTTATCATAATTTATAAAATACATGTAATCATTACTTGGAGTTATCTTACCATCAAAAGCAGATACAATAGCATTATACTCTTGTACTGTAACTGTAGTTTTGCTCTTATCCTCAAACTTAATAGCATTAATAGCATCAAGAATATTATTCTGAGTTTCTTGTGGTAATACTCCGCTACTGGTTGTTATTGCTTTGTATTTACCGTTGTCGGAGAGGTATTTTGTACCGGAGCCAGTATTTTGTAAACTTTGTTGATTAGATACCAAAGTATAGGTCTTGTTACTCTTATTAAGAGTAACGGTTACTATGTTCAATTGTATATGGCCATTATCGGGTTTTACCACTAAAAAATCTGATGCAATACTATATGCTTCATCAGAATTATCAATTGTTATCGGACCAAAGCCATCAGGGTCCGTCGCAATTCTTGCTGTTGTTATTCCTTTATTTACTACATCAACTACCTTTTGATAATTTTCCTCAGATAATGTACCACTTTCATTTGGAAATAAAGTTACTAAATCAAGATACTGATTGCTAGCTATAATCTCTGACCATTGTTTATCTTTCCTACCATATGTCTTACCATCTGAAGGTGCATCAGGAAATTCTTCTATACCGTAATTGGGTAGTTTTACCCACTCTCCATCTTTCTTTATTTTTATTGTACCCATATTATACTAAAGTTACATAGTTATCTACTAAACTTGACAAATCATGTGAAAGTGGCATTTCACTATTCCTAATACATAAATACACTTTACTGTTCTGTGTATAGTATTTATCCTTAAATAATTCCATAGGTGGTATATAAGGTATTGGATCTTCTAATGTACCAGCATGATCTTTATCAACCACTTTATATAAAGATGCTGTATCTACTCCAGGAATCCAATTCTCTTGTAAAGTATGATTCTGTATTACCTCATATAGTACATCTGAATTATCTGTTACTACTCTAAATCTAAAACCCTTAGTAACAGAAGTACCATAAGAAGCATCTCCTTTTCCCCATACAGGATAAAGTGTTTTCATTTCTAAAGCTTTATCCGCAGTAAGTGAAGAAGCGTTAATTATAGTTCTAATAAAATTAATAGCTTGTGCTTGTTCATTATCAAACTGTCCTGTATCAACTATTTTCTTTATTTCGTCATAAGATGGATAATGATTAAATACATGTTCATTGTATTTATAATGAATAATATCATCTTCAGTTTCCTTATCCTTATCTACTTGAACGTCCCATCTTACTGCCCATTCATTTAAACCTAAGTATTCAACAGAAATAGGGATGCTATTACTATGTACAATTCTTGTCATAACCTAATAATAAAATTTTAAGTTCTTTTATATTATTTGTTCCTGTGAATTTCTTCCACAAATTAAAGCAATTACCATATCTACACCATCCCCAGTAAGAAGATAGAGACCTGAATTTCTTATTAAAATTAATGTATTTAGTTTTCCTATAGAACTTCTTTTTCATATCCTTTCTTAATTTCATATAACTGTGTCTAAAAACATAGCCTAAGAAATCAATTCCTCTATCATCTACAGGATATATTTGCCAATCATGTTTCACTTCTAATTCAAGATGTGAGATCATGTATTCTTGTATCTTTTGTAATGCTTGATGTAATTCTTCTTTATTGGAAGAAAGTAGAACCATATCATCACGATATCTGAAGTAATGTTTAATCTTTAACTCCTGCTTTACCCATCTATCAAACCATGTTAAATAAAGATTAGCAGCAAATTGTGATATATAATTACCAATAGGTAATCCTTTATCTGTAGAATAAATTATCTCAGATATTAAATTTAGAAACCTTTTATCTTTGAATATTCTATTAAATAGATCCATCATAATCTTTTGATCTACAGAAGGAAAGAACTTCTTTACATCTAGTTTCAAACAATATTTAGTATTTTTTGGATCTGTTTTTAATGCATGTTTCAATCTTTTTACTGCTAAGTGAATACCTCTACCTTTGATACAACTATAAGTATCTGAAGTAAATCGCTTAACTAAATAAGGTTCTATGACATTCATTATAGCGTGATGAGCTATACGGTCTGGAAAGTAAGGTAATCTGTATATTTCTCTTTCTTTATGACCTCTATCAGCAATAATAGTATAGATATCATATTCAGATGTTTTATAAGTACCTTCGATAAACATCCTTTGTAATTTTAATAAATTCTCATGTGAATGTTTATCAAATTTAGCAATACCATAACGTTTAGATTTGTTAAGTCTTGCTTTCTTATCTGCTAGAACAAGATTGTTAAAATCGATAATTCTATTGAAAATATTACCAATGCGTTTCATTGCTATTTTGGTGTTAGGACCCGTTCGTCCAATACTACTAGGGTCCCTTCAAAGCACCTGTTATTTTTCACCAAGGGGTGAGGCTGATCTAATTTATACAATAAAAAACTTCCAAAATTTCACTGTGAACTGATATTCGAATTCGAATTCGATGAATCATAATTAGCATTCGAATAGAAGACTCTGCAATCAGACTCATTGTCTGAATTACCTGACTTACTTTTTAATACATCTTCATCTAATCAAACCATTCTTTTAGATCCCGCCTTTGTTAATACTCTAGTTTATTATAGGTTTATCCATTAAACCCAGGCTCTAACGCCAAAAATTCATCTTTTGTTTTAACTACGATCTTACCATAAAAACCTAACCGCGAACCGATAGCCGAATGCGAATACGAGGAAGCACAATAAGCATACGAACAGAAGACCCCGCAAACAGACCCAGAGTCCGAATAACCCGACCGCGCAAAAACTCTGTTATCTGTATTATGATAGT
>ULVH01037984.1_pt1 | contig 39862 bp, 28 predicted proteins | sample 1959261 | NCBI WGS metagenome assembly ULVH01 (sample SAMEA4835781, study PRJEB28245) | human gut metagenome | biome: gut microbiome; material: fecal sample | place: Denmark | collected 2008
AAAGCATATGAGGCGTACAAAGAGAAAGAATTATACTGTTAAGCAAAATCGTATTAAGCAAAGCGTTGGCTCACGAGTGTTTGATGTTTTTCTTTATCTGTTTATGATAGCATTTACCTTCTGTATGGTATATCCATTTTGGAATCAGCTAGTTATCTCATTAAATGAAGGTTCAGATACCGTTCTTGGCGGAATTACCTTTTGGCCAAGAAAGTTTACCTTACAGAATTATATTTATATTTTTCAGCGTCAAAACCTTCCAAAGGGTGCAGCAATGTCAGTTGCGCGCTGTGTAGTTGGTACATTCACAAGTATTGTCTGTACAGCACTGCTTGGCTACATTGTAACAATTAAACATTTTGCAGGAAGAAAATTCATGCGAATCGTAATGATCATTACAATGTATTTTGGTGGTGGAATGATCCCGACATATTTGCTGTATTCTTCAATTGGTTTGACTGATTCATTTGCTGTATATTGGCTTCCGGGACTGCTTTCTGCATACAACATGATTCTTGTTTCCTCATTTATTGAAGGAATTCCAGATTCACTTGCAGAGTCTGCGCGAATTGATGGTGCATCGGAGGTTCGTATATTCTTTAAAGTTATTCTTCCACTGTGTAAGCCAGTTATTGCAGCGCTTGCAATTATGACAGCAGTTGGTCATTGGAATTCTTGGTTTGATGTTTATATTTACAATCCGAGTGGTCGTTTTGATACATTGCAAATGTATTTGAGAAAGATTCTTCTCGACAGTGAGGCGGCATCGAAACTTATGAATGACCAGAAAAAATATGAAGCAATGAAGAATCTTACAACAAGTTCTGTTCGTGCAGCAACCACAATGATTGTTACTATTCCGATTGTATGTGTATATCCGTTTTTCCAGAAATATTTTGTAAGTGGTATTACAATCGGTGCAGTAAAGGGATGATGAGGGAGTGCGATATGAAGGAAAAAAGAAAGATCTACTATTTGACAAATGCGGAGTTTGACGTACAAATATTAAAAGGCATGATCATTTCAATGAAGCAAACCGGAGACAGTTATCAGACGCAGTATGCAGATGAAAAGCTCGGATTTGGCGGAATCTGCATATTGTATGAAGATGTACATAAAAATATAGTTGAATTTTTTGCAAATGATCAGGAGACATATCAGGAGTCAGGCGTGGTTCGTAGGGATAACGGTCTGTCCTATCAGGCAAAATCATCCGACGGTACAATTTCTGTTTCAATCTCTTATGAGTTAGAATATGACAAGCTCTCGCAGAAAATACAGGTTATAAATACATCAGAAAAAGAGATTACGCTTTGTGATGTCGGCATTCGTCAGGCTTGTCATACAGAATTTAAGTGGGGTGAAAGCGCATCTCCAAATGTGATTGGTCATTATCATATTGGTGGCAATAGCTCACACGGCACGTATTATCGCGTAGATGGAGAAGGACCATGCTTAATCTTTGCACCGCAGGAAGATACTCAGCTTTTGTACTATGATGTACAGAAATGGTTTAATCCAGAATTAAATGAAAGAGAGCAAAAGGAAACAGAAGAAGGCAAAGGTTTTACGATGCTGTATCCGTTTGCAGTAAAGAGAGCAGAAAGAGCAGCAAAAAAGGGAGCGCGTCTTCGTGCACAGCAGCACACCGTTTTATTAAAGCCAGGCGAGATAGCATCATTTTCATTTGCTTATTTATGGGCAGATCATTTCCTTAGAGCGGGAAAACGTATGGCACAGGAAGGATTGATTCATGCAGTCAGCATTCCGGGTTATACTATCCCACAAGGAACGAATGTGCAGCTTTGCCTCGAATCCTTCTGGGGACAGAGCGAGGTAAAAGTTTTTTGCGATGAATCTAAGGAACCGATTTCATATGTTAGGACAAAGGAATGTGAGTCTGGTACCAAACAATATTTTTATGAGTTCTCTTTTGAGACGCTTGGTGAGCATACAATAAGCATTTATTATGGAAAACAAAAACAGGCATATTTGTATTATTTCGCAACACAGCCAGTCGAGATACTTTGGGAAAAGCGTGCCGCTTTTATAGCATCGCATCAGATAAAGGACGAAACTTTGTGGTACGACGGACTTCTATGTGAGTGGAATAACAAGACAGGTGTGCAGCTGTCACCAGACAATTATGATACTATCGGCGGATGGCGTATATATGAGGTCAGCTGTGACGATCCGGGATTAGCAAAGCCAGCATTTCTATCTTCAAAGCAGACTATGCTTCCAAATCAAGATGAGATTGCTGCACTGGATCATTATCTTGACCGCTTTGTATGGGGCGGTTTGCAGCAGACAGAAGAAGAGCCATATCCATATGGTATATATGGAATTCCTGATTGGCATGTTCTTCGCAATTCGAAAGAAGATGGTACGAGAGGAAAGCTTCATATCTGGCGAATTTACGATTATCCACACATAGCATTGACCTGGTACAATATGTATCTGACAGCGGTGCGTTACCCGAATTTAAAGTTTCAGTTGGAACCGATTGTCTATTTGAAGCGAGCATATGGAACGGCATGCGGTATGTTTACAATTCCATCTGAAATTGAAGACTGGTCTGCATATAAGACTGGATTATACAATGAATGCGTGATTCCAAAGATTATTGCAGCACTTAGAGAAAATGGTATGAAGGCACAGGCAGATCGTCTTGAAACATTCTGGATGAGAAAGGTTAAATTCTTTGTTACTGAATGTAAGGATGTGTTTGGATCTGAATATCCATTTGATACAACAGGATTTGAGTCAACATTTGTGTTGGCAGAGGATGGTTTAAAAGTTGCTGTGTTTGAGAGGGATGATTCTCCATTTGCAGAGGGTATTCCATATGAGAAGGCAGTTCAATTTATGGAAAGCCAGCATAAATGCAACATTGCATGCCGTGGATATTTAGAGCCGTCATATTTTGGTTATGGAAGCGATTATCGTGGAAACAGCACACATTATATGCTCAGTTACATGTCACAGATGGGTGGATGCTCAATTCTTCGCCATGCATTGTATTATGAGAAGGAACCATGGGAAATGCTCCGTTTAGGATATGGATCGCTGCTTAGCTCGTATGCACTGATGAATACAGGAGATGAGGCAAGTAACTATGGATATTGGTTTTCAGGAAAAGAACACGATGGAGCAGCAGGCGGTGGATTTGAACCGCTGTATGAAGGCAAAACCTGGCTTGACCAACCGCATTCAGGCGGTTCATGGTATTACTCCTGTGAGATTGATCTTGGATTTTGTGGCGGAGTTCGCGGAGCATCCTGCATTGTGGCAGAAGATCCGCTGTTTGGTCGTATAGGATACGGTGCAGACCTTAGCAAAAAAGATAATATATGGACTGTAAAAAGAAGTGATGCGGCAGGAAAAGAGTTTCATTATCTGTCAAATGATAAGCGTCTTCATGTTGTATTGGATCATGGAACACTTGCTAAAACAGCAGCAAAGTATAACGAGAGTGATCATTCGCTGACACTGTATTTTGACACACAAAAGAGTGCGCTGACCGGAACGGTAACAATTTCTATGCTGCATATGGTGGGAACACTTGAAGATGGCACAATGCTTGGAAGCAACACAGTGCAATATCCATTAAAATATGGACAGGAAAGCATTAAGATTCTTCTGAACGAAGGGTAATGATGCTGATAATAAATAAGAAAGCATAACAATAAATTATGAAAGCCGCTGTACGCTGGCAGAAAGGACGAGTATGGAGACAATAAAAGGAAAAAATGTAAAAATTACGGACGCGTTCTGGTCTGGAAAAATGAAAACGGTGCATGATAAAGTAATTCCGTATCAGTGGGAGGCATTGAATGATCGTCTCCCAGATACAGAGCCAAGCTATGCGATTGCTAATTTTAAGACAGCAGCTGCAATTACTTCTGGCGAATTGGATCAAAGTAAGGCAAAAGCAGAGTTTCATGGCTGTGTTTTCCAGGACAGTGATCTTGCCAAGTGGATTGAGGCATCTGCGTTTTCATTAAACTGGCATCCGGATGAAAAACTTGAAAAGACGATTGATGATGTCATTGATCTTGTATGTGCTGCTCAGCAGCCAGACGGATATTTGGACACATATTTTATTATAAATGGTTTGGATAAGCGTTTTACAAATATCGCGGATGCACATGAAATGTATTGTCTTGGTCATTTTCTTGAGGCAGCATGTGCATACTACCATGCAACAGGAAAGGATAAGCTGTTAAATGCACTGATTAAATATGTCGATTTGATTGATCAGACTTTTGGTGAGGAGGAAGGAAAGCTTAAGGGTTATCCAGGTCATGAGGTGCTTGAAATGGCACTTATGAAGCTGTATGAGATCACAAAAGATCCAAAGCACTTAAAGTTAGCAGCTTATTTTATTAATCAGAGAGGTCAGAGTCCGAACTATTTTGCTGAGGAAAAGAAGAAGTATAAGAATAAGTATTACTGGGAGGAATCCTTGTTCCAGTATGGATATTATCAGGCACATAAGCCGGTAAGAGAGCAGAAGGAAGCAGTAGGCCATGCTGTTCGTGCCGTTTACCTGTACTCTGGAATGGCAGATGTAGCGAGGGTAACAGGCGATGAGTCATTAAAGAAGGCGTGCCATACACTGTGGAACGATGTGGTGCGCAGGCAGATGTATGTTACTGGTTCAATTGGTTCAAGTACATACGGAGAGGCATTTACATTTGACTATGACCTTCCTAATGAGGAAATCTATGGAGAAACTTGTGCAGCAATCGGACTAGTATTCTTTGCAATGAGAATGTTGAAAATGGATACAAATGGTGTTTATGCTGACGTAATGGAGAAGGCACTATACAACGGCATTATCAGTGGAATTTCTCTTGACGGCACTAAATTCTTCTACGTTAATCCATTGGCAGTAAAGCCAAAGGCAGTCAAGAAGGATCAGAGACTTATCCATGTAGAACCGAGACGTCAGAAGTGGTTTGCGTGTGCATGTTGCCCGCCAAACTTAGCCAGAATGATGACTTCACTTGGTGAATATATCTACACGACAGAGGGAAATACTGTTTACCAAAACTTGTTTATCGGAAGTGATATGAAGACTGAGGTGAATGGAAAAGAAATCACGCTCCATGTAACTACCTCATATCCGTGGGAAGAAACAGTTTCAGTTCGTGTAGAGTCTATGGAAGATGCGGCATTTGAGTATGCATTCCGTGTACCAGGTTGGTGCAGTGGAATGACTGTAAAGAAGAATGGCATGGAGGTATCCTATCATGCAGATAACGGCTATGGCTATCTGGAGGATCCGGTAAAGAACGGTGATGAGATTACACTTGTATTTGAAATGCCTGTTACATTTGTAAAGGCAAATCCGAAGGTTCGTCAGGATATCGGAAAAACTGCTGTAATGAAGGGCCCAGTTGTGTATTGTCTGGAGGAGGATGATAACGGAGAAGAGCTTCAGATGATTCATCTGGCAGGAAAGAAGGATATTCATGAGGAGTTTGTTCCAGATCTTCTTGGTGGTATTGTGCGCATTACCATGACAGCAGAGGAAGAGTATGGTCCGGCAGATGATGGTCTGTACTACGATTGTTCTCAGGTAAGAAGACGTGAGAGAAAGCTTACATTTATTCCATATTATGCTTGGGCAAATCGTAATGAGGGCGAAATGACTGTTTGGGTTAACGATTAATGATATGTGAAAGTTTGTAAAAGCAGTTTAACTCATAAATTATAATAAAAGAAGAAAGAGACAGACTCAAAAGCCTGCCGCTTTCTTCTTTTTTCTTACGAATATTCAATTTGAATTTGAATGAACTGCTCTTTATTAAAACTACTTTTCTGTGAATAATAATGACTTAGTTTTCGCTCTTTTTCTGATACTCCAGTGCAGCACCGATGAAGCCCTTAAACAGTGGATGTGGGCGATTTGGTCTTGACTTTAATTCTGGATGAGCCTGGGTACCAATAAACCACGGATGATTTGGAAGCTCGATCATCTCTACAATTCGGCCGTCTGGTGAGATACCAGAAAGAGTCATGCCGTGAGAAGTGAGGGCAGCACGGTAATCGTTGTTGACCTCATAACGGTGACGATGACGCTCTGCGATTTTCTCAGTGCCGTAAAGCTGATAAGCCTTTGTGTCCTTTCCTAAGATACATGGATAAGAGCCAAGACGTAATGTACCACCGATGTCAGTGACACCATTTTGATCTGGCATCAGATGGATAACTGGATGAGCGGTTTGCGGATCAAGCTCAATGCTGTGTGCATCGCGAATGTCAAGAACATGACGGGCAAACTCAACGATTGCCATCTGCATGCCAAGGCACAAGCCAAGGAATGGAATGTTATTTTCACGCGCATAGCGGATAGAGGTAATCATGCCCTCAATACCACGATCACCAAAGCCGCCAGGAACGATAACACCGGATACATCCTTTAATTGTTCAGCTACATTCTCAGTTGTTACCTGCTCAGAATCAACCCATTTGATAGTTACACTTGCATGATGAGCAACACCGCCGTGCTTAAGTGCCTCAACAACACTGATATATGCATCGTGAAGTGCGGTATACTTTCCGACAAGAGCAACGGTTACAGAGCTTGTCGGATTCTTCCATGCATCCACCATAGCTTTCCACTCGTCAAGATCAGGTTTTGGACTATCAAGACCAAGGCATTCGCAGGCAACGTCTGCTAAATGTTCTTCCTCAAGCATAAGCGGAACCTCATATAATACGTCACAGTTCAAATTTTCTAATACGTGGCTGACTGGAACATTACAGAACAGACCGATCTTAGCCTTCATCTGGTCGCCCATTGGGTAATCGCTGCGGCACATGATGACATCTGGCTGAAGTCCCATTCCCTGAAGCTCTTTAACGCTTGCCTGTGTAGGCTTTGTTTTCAGCTCCTGAGAAGCAGATAGATACGGGATCAGGGTAACATGAATCAGCATAGAATTGTTGCGGCCAACCTCATGCTGGAACTGACGGATAGACTCTAAAAACGGCTGACTCTCGATATCACCGACAGTACCGCCAACCTCGATAATGGCAATTTCTGTCTTATCAGTTGTAAAATTGCGGTAGAAACGATCCTTAATTTCATTTGTGATGTGAGGGATTACCTGCACGGTACCGCCGCCGTAATCGCCACGGCGCTCGCGCTGCAGTACGCTCCAGTAAACCTTTCCAGTGGTAACATTGGAATTGCGGGTGAGGCTTTCATCGATAAAGCGCTCATAGTGACCAAGATCAAGATCAGTCTCAGCGCCGTCATCGGTGACAAACACTTCTCCGTGCTGAACCGGGTTCATAGTTCCTGGGTCAATGTTGATATAAGGGTCGAATTTTTGCATAGTAACGGTATAGCCGCGCGCCTTTAACAGACGGCCAAGTGATGCGGCAGTGATTCCTTTTCCAAGTCCGGATACGACGCCTCCGGTGACAAATACGTACTTAACAGGCATAATTACCTCCTCTGAAGAAAAATAAAAGTGTCAATAGTAAAATGCGTGTATGAACTATTCAGCCATATAAAATAAATCCATATATTACAGAAAGCAATTTTACTGGCTCTGAATAGTCAACAAAATCAGAGTTATTATACAACCATTTTTTTTTCAGCGCCACTATTATTTCACAGAAATTTTATTGCAATATTGCATGTTCAATTATATAATAGTTACAGTTTACTTCTCATGTATGTTTATTAGACTTTGCTAAAGCAGCTTTATAAGGCACGCATGATGGGTACTGAAAATGAAGAAAGGTGAGGAACGAATGGACGACAGGGAAAGAAAACCTGATAACAGGAATAACAAAAAACGAAATTATCAGTTGTATATAATCTTGGCGATTGTAGCAGCAGTTACTGTTGCACTGATAACGGGACTGGATTCTCTAGTCAAGAAAAGTACGACAAAAAAGGTAACGTACGATGAGTTTGTGGAAGCAGTAGAGGAAGGAAAGGTAGATTCAGTAAAGATTTCCAGCGCAAGAGTAACATTTACGCTGACAGATGATCTTCGTATGACTTACTATACGCCATATCTTCCAGATTCAAATTTACTTCCTATGCTGAATGAGGCAGGTGTAGAATATACGGGTACGGAGGATAGCTCAGGCTCAGCTATACTTGAATTTATTTTAGTGTATATTCTTCCATTTGCATTGATCTGGATTCTGATGGGATTTTTTATGCGCCGTATCGGAGGAGGTTCCGGCGGCATGATGGGCATTGGAAAGGCGAACACAGCAACTAATATGAGTCGTGCAACTGGTGTAACATTTGCTGATGTTGCTGGTGAGGACGAAGCAAAGGAGTCATTGACAGAGATTGTTGATTTCTTACACAATCCACAGAAATATGTGCAGATCGGTGCCAAGCTTCCGAAGGGCGCACTTCTTGTAGGTCCTCCAGGAACAGGAAAGACGCTTTTGGCAAGAGCCGTTGCAGGCGAGGCTAAGGTTCCGTTCTTCTCATTGTCTGGTTCTGATTTTGTAGAGATGTTTGTCGGTGTTGGTGCATCAAGAGTGCGTGATTTATTTAAGACTGCACAGCAGAATGCACCGTGTATCATTTTTATTGATGAGATCGATGCTATCGGTAAGACAAGAGATACACGCTACGGTGGAAATGATGAGCGTGAGCAGACATTAAATCAGCTGCTCTCTGAGATGGATGGATTTGATGCTTCTAAGGGTGTACTTGTCATGGCAGCGACTAATCGTCCTGAGATTCTTGATAAGGCACTTCTTCGTCCGGGTCGTTTTGACCGACGTGTCATCGTAGATAAGCCTGATCTTAAAGGTCGTATTGCAATCTTAAAGGTTCATGCAAAGGATGTGCGAATGGATGATTCTGTTGATTTAGAGGCAATTGCGCTTGCAACAAGTGGTGCTGTAGGTTCAGATCTTGCTAATATGATCAACGAGGCAGCGATCACTGCAGTAAAAAGAGGAAGTCAGGTGGTATCTCAGAAGGATCTTCTTGAGGCTGTCGAGGTTGTTCTTGTCGGTAAGGAAAAGAAGGACCGCGTCATGAATCAGAAAGAAAGACGTATCGTTTCCTATCATGAGGTTGGCCATGCACTTATCAGTGCACTTCAAAAGGATTCAGAACCTGTACAGAAAATCACAATTGTACCAAGAACAATGGGTGCGCTCGGCTATGTAATGCAGACACCGGCAGAGGAAAAATTCCTAAATTCCAAGGAAGAAATCTTAAATATGGTTGTCATGGCGCTCGGAGGACGTGCCGCAGAAGAACTTGTCTTTAACAGCGTGACAACTGGTGCATCAAATGATATTGAGCAGGCAACTGCCTATGTCAGAAATATGATCACAATGTATGGTATGTCAGATGAATTTGGTCTGATGGCACTTGAGACAGTAGAAAACCAGTACTTGGACGGACGCAGAGTGCTAAATTGCGCTGATGCAACGGCTGCTCAGATTGATCAGGTAGTAAAGGAAACGCTTAAGAAATGCTATGAGCAGGCAAAGCAGATGCTTTCTGAGAACAGAGAGGTCATGGATCATCTGGCAGAGTTCTTAATTAAAGAAGAAACAATTACTGGAAAAGAGTTCATGGAAATCTTCCATAAATATCGTCTGGAGCAGATGGAACGCCAGGTTGGTATGGACGTATAAGACAACACAAACGAATAAAGAACAAAACATATTGATTTAATCTATTATGGACGCTCATTTATAAAAGAAGCACAATTTTTTTATGTTGATTTGCTTTGCTTATGAATGGGCGTTTTTTAAGGAGTACGTATGGAGCAAGATGATTTTTTAGCACGAAAAGAGCAGATATTAAATCGCAATTCTGCGAAGAATTTCAAAGAATTTAATATTGAAAATGAATTAAAAAAGTTGCCTGCAAAGCCGGGCGTCTATCTGATGCATGATGCCTCGGACGAGATTATTTATGTCGGAAAGGCGATTAAGCTTTGTAATCGTGTACGCCAGTATTTTCAGCGCAGTAAAAAGCCGTCTGCCAAAATCGAGCAGATGGTTTCTCATGTTTCATATTTCGAATATATTGTGACAGACTCTGAGATGGAAGCACTGATTTTAGAGTGCAATCTGATAAAGAAACATCGTCCGCGCTATAATACGATGCTTATGGACGACAAGGCATACCCGTATATTAGAATTACAGTCGATGAAGATTTTCCAAGAGTTATGCTTGCGCATAAGCAGGTGCGTGATAAGAGCCGTTATTTTGGACCATATCCGAGCGGACTGGCTGTTAAGGACACACTAGAACTAGTGCATAAGCTCTTTGGCATTCGCACCTGTAATCGTGTTTTGCCGCGCGATCAGGGAAAGGAACGTCCTTGCTTGAATTATCATATCGGTCAGTGTATGGGACCATGCCAGGGGTATGTCACAAAAGAGGAATATGGGAAACAGATTGACCGCGTGATTTCGCTGCTTAATGGAAATTATGTGCAGCTGAGAAAAGAACTCGAGGAAAAAATGAAAGCTGCGGCGGCAGAACTTGAGTTTGAAACGGCTGCAAAATACAGAGATCTTGCAGAAAGCATTACAAAAATTGCCCAACAGCAAAAGATTACAGACAGCAGTTCATTAAATGACCGTGATGTGATTGCCAGTGCAATAGAAGGCGCTGATGCAGTTGTACAGGTCTTTTTTGTCCGTGAAGGCAAGCTGATTGGCCGTGATCACTATCATGTTAGCGTAGCCGGCGGCGATACCGAGGCAGATGTTTTAAGCAGCTTTGTAAAACAATATTATGCAGGAACACCATTTCTTCCCGGTGAAATTTATATTCCATGCGAGCTAGAGGATATGGAAGTGATTGGCAGCTGGCTAACGAAAAAACGTGGCAAAAAGGTTGAAATTCTAGTGCCCAAGCGAGGCCGTAAGGAAAAAATGCTTGAACTTGCTGCGCAGAATGCAAAGATTGTTCTGCGCCAGGATAAGGATCGCATAAAGCGCGAAGAGGAACGCACAACAGGTGCGCTAAAGGAAATCGAAGGCTGGCTAAACTTGACGCATATTAACCGCATAGAAGCATATGATATTTCTAATACAAGCGGTATGGAATCAGTTGGATCTATGGTTGTTTTTGAAGGTGGAAAGCCAAAAAGAAACGATTACAGAAAGTTCAGGATAAAAAGCGTGCAGGGGCCAAATGATTATGCCTCAATGTACGAGGTGCTGACAAGGCGTTTCGAGCGTGCAAAAACAGGCAGTGAAAGCACATCCGACAGTTTCGTGCGTCTGCCAGACGTCATCATGATGGACGGTGGACGAGGTCAGGTCAATATGGCGCTTGAAGTCTTGGGAAAATTGGAAATGTCCATTCCAGTATGCGGCATGGTAAAGGATGATCATCATCACACAAGAGGCTTGTATTATAATAACGTAGAGCTTCCAATCGACACACATTCAGAAGGATTTCATTTAATTACACGCGTGCAGGACGAGGCACATCGCTTCGCTATTGAATACCATAAAAGTCTGCGCGGCAAAAAAGAAATTCATTCTATTTTAGACGATATTCCAGGCATAGGACCAAAGCGCAGACTGGCATTGATGCGTCAGTTTGGAGATATTAATGAAATCCGCGAGGCCACAGTCGCACAATTAGCAGATGTCGAAGGGATGAACGAGCGCGCTGCCGAGTCGGTCTATGAGTTTTTTCATTCAGTAGTTTACAAAACGGACACAAATTGATACAATGAAGAAAAAAAAGGAGATAAATTTATGAGCGGAGTTACTATTTCAGCATTAATTAAAAAAATGAATTTGGAACTTTTGACAAAAGAGATAAATACAGACAAGATCAAACTGTATCATCCGGATGTTAATCGTCCGGCACTGCAGCTGGCGGGCTATTACGAGCATTTTGATCGTGAGCGTGTTCAGCTGATTGGTGTTGTGGAGTATACCTATATGCAGCGCATGACAGAAGAGCAGCGTCTGGAAAATTATGAAAAGCTGCTTTCAAGCGAGATTCCATGCATCATCTTTTCCACAAATAATAGACCTGGTGAGACATTTTTAAAGATTGCAAGCAAATATAAGGTTCCTGTTATGCTTTCTGATAAAAAGACCTCTCCTTTGATGGCAGAGATAATTCGTTGGTTAAATGTTGAGCTGGCACCGACAATCTCAATTCATGGTGTGTTAGTCGATGTTTATGGTGAAGGTGTGCTGATTACTGGAGAGAGCGGCATTGGAAAGAGCGAGGCAGCGCTGGAGCTTATAAAGCGAGGCCATCGTCTTGTATCTGATGATGTTGTAGAGATACGTAAGGTAAGTGATGAGACATTAGTTGGAAGTGCACCAGATATCACAAGACATTTTATCGAGCTTCGAGGCATAGGAATTATCGATGTTAAGACATTGTTTGGTGTCGAGGCAGTTAAAAACACGCAGGCAATCGATATGGTTATTAACTTGGAGGATTGGGATAAGGATAAGGAATATGATCGTCTTGGTCTGGAGGATCATTATACAGAGTTTCTTGGAAACAAGATCGTCTGCCACAACATTCCGATTCGTCCGGGCAGAAACCTTGCGATTATTGTAGAGTCAGCGGCTGTCAACTACCGTCAGAAGAAGATGGGCTATAATGCAGCTAGAGAGCTGTATAATCGTGTACAGCAAAATCTTGCCAGGAGAGATGACGATTGATGGAATTTATGGAAATGGAAAGACAATTACAGGATAATGTTACAAAGAGGCTTCAGGCTATTTTAGAACCAGAGGATCTTCTTTTTGATGAGCCGATGAAGGACTACACGACTTTTCGAGTTGGAGGACCGGCAAAATGGATGGCAGCTCCGCAGGATGAGCAGCAGCTTCGCGTAATTTTAAAAATTTGCAGAGAACTGCAGATTCCATGCTTTATTCTTGGACGCGGCAGCAATCTGCTTGTCAGCGACAAAGGTTTTGACGGTGTGATTGTAAACTTACGAAAATATTTCAATAAAATTGAAGTAGATCGCGAAAATAAAACAATCACAGCAGAGGCAGGCGCATCACTTCCGGCTGTGTCACAGGCGGCACTATCTGCAGGACTTACAGGTCTTGAATTTGCTGCTGGCATTCCGGGAACAATGGGTGGCGGTCTGTTTATGAATGCAGGCGCGTATGGCGGCGAGCTAAAACAGGTCGTAACAGAAGCAGCTGTAATGACAAAGGACGGCATGATTTTACATGTGCCGGCAGAGCAGATGGCACTTGGTCATCGTCTTAGCAGCTTTATGCAGACTGGTGAGATTATTCTTTCTGTTAAGATGCAGTTAACACAGGGAAATCCAGTTGTAATTAAAGAAACTATGGATGATTTTAACAGTAGGCGAAGAGAGAAGCAGCCGCTTGAATACCCAAGTGCAGGAAGCACCTTTAAGCGTCCAGCAGGTTATTTTGCCGGAAAGCTGATCGAGGATGCAGGCCTTAAGGGATTTTCAGTTGGCGGAGCACAGGTTTCAAAAAAGCATGCTGGTTTTGTAATCAATACTGGTTCTGCAACTGCAGCTGATATTTGGAATCTTTGCAATGAGATACAAAACAGGGTTCAAAATGAGTTTGGTGTAACGCTGGAAATGGAAATTCAGAAGCTTGGTTCATTTGAGCAGCAAAAAACAAAGGGTTAAAAAATGAGAATTGTAATTGTAACAGGAATGAGCGGTGCAGGAAAAACAACTGCACTCAAGATGCTTGAGGATATGGGCTTTTACTGCGTTGACAATTTGCCAATTCGCCTGATTGAAAAGTTTGTTGAGCTGATTAAGGGTGGCGGCACTGAGGCAAATGATATTGCGCTGGGCATTGATATTCGTAATCCTGAGTTTATTGGACTTATGAGCGAGGTCATTACGCAGCTAAAGCAGGAAGAAATTGACTGTAAGGTTTTGTTTCTTGAAGCATCAGATGAATGTCTTATTAAGCGTTATAAGGAAACACGCCGCAGCCATCCGCTGTCACAAGGACAGCGAGTAGAGGTTGGAATTGCAAAAGAGCGAAAGTTAATGGCAGAATTGCTTTCTAAGTCCGATTATGTCATAAACACGTCGCAGCTTCTGACAAGAGAACTTAAGGCACAGCTAGAAGATATACTTTTAAAAGGCTTTGATTATAAAAATCTTTTTGTGACAGTGCTTTCATTCGGCTTTAAGTATGGAATACCTACAGATGCTGATCTTGTCTTTGATGTGCGATTTTTGCCAAATCCGTACTATTTTGAAAACATGAGACCGCTGACAGGAAATGATGCACCTGTTCGCGACTATGTTATGAGTTCAGACACGGCAAAAGTATTTTTAGAAAAGCTCACCGATATGGTGACATTTCTGATTCCCCATTATATTGATGAGGGAAAATCCCAGCTAGTCATAGCAATCGGCTGTACAGGCGGCAAGCACCGCTCTGTTACGATCGCTAATGCACTTTATGAAAAATTAAAGGGCAAAGAGGGCTATGGGCTGAGACTTGACCACAAGGATATTGAGAAAGATGGAAGAAGAAAATAAGAAAGAAAAAGAAGGAGCCTCCTTTTCCATGCAGGTAAAGGAGGAGCTTTCCTACGTAGAAGGAACATCACGCCACTGTAAGCTGGCAGAGTTAGCAGCGTTAGTTCTTTGCTGTGGACGGCTGGTGGACAGGAAAAAAGATGATGGTTATAAAGATAGTTGTATTAGTAAAACGTTACTTTTCGAGTCAGAAAATGAAACAGTTTTAAGAAAGTACTTTACTTTTGTACAAAAAACATTTAATATAGAGTTAATGCGTGTATACAAGGGAAACGGATATGCTTTAGAGCTGAATGAACAAGACACAAAAACGGTTTTGCAGGCAATAGAGCTTTCTGAAGGGGAGCCCCTGGAGAATTGCGTTGCAGACAGCAGACTTTTGCTTCGAAATTGCTGCCGCAGGGCTTTTGTCCGGGGTTGTTTTCTGGCATCCGGCTCAATCAGTGCGCCGCAGAAAGGGTATCATTTTGAAATCGTTACCGTTTCAGAAAAGCGAGCGCAGCAACTGCAGCAGATCATCCGCACTTGTGGGATTGATGTAAAAACAGTGGTACGAAAAAAGTATCATGTAGTTTATGCAAAAGAAGGAGAGCAAATCGGAGATCTGTTAAGTTTGATGGAAGCACCAAAAGCCAGAATGAATTTTGAAAACATTCGCATTCTAAAGGATGTCCGCAACAGTGTGAACCGCAAAGTAAATTGTGAGGCTGCCAATCTGAATAAAACGGCAAATGCCTCATTGGAGCAAGTTAGAGATATTGAATATATCAGTGAATATTACGGCCTGGAGAGCTTACCTGAAAATTTAAGACAGGCCGCACGTCTGCGTCTTGAAAAACCAGACGCCTCTCTGACAGAACTGGGAAAAATGATGGACCCGCCAGTAAGTAAATCAGGTGTTAACCATCGTTTTAAGAAACTAAAGGCATTAGCGGATCAGATGAGAGAAAAAGGAGGAAGATTATGATAACAAAGACAATTACAGTAGAGATTCCAGCAGGACTAGAAGTACGCCCGGTGGCTGTTCTCGTTCAAGTGGCAAATCAGTACAACAGCAGCATTTACGTAGAGAGTGGAAACAAGAAAGTAAATGCGAAGAGCATTATGGGACTGATGACATTAGGACTTCGTGCAGGTGAGTCTGTTACTGTACATGCAGATGGTTCAGATGAGGAAGACGCTGTAGCTAAGATCGAGGCATATCTGACAGGAAGAGCAGTTATCAATGCAAGAGCATAAATAATAATTCTGATAAAAAAGCCGTGTGAGCATCACTGCCCACACGGTTTTCTTGTTTTTATTCATAATCAGCAGTATTTGTTAGGAGTTTAAAGCCGCCCCAATATCGAAAGATTGCTTTTGCCAGAATTTTGTCACGTGCAACATAAGTATTATTCCAGTATCGCGAATCTTTTGAGTTATTTCTGTTATCACCCATCATAAAATAGCAGCCCTCGGGAACCTGAAACTGCATACCATCGTTTGCGATAACCCATTCCTCTTTCAAATAATCCTCTTTTAATGGAGTAGTGGAGTCATTTATATATACCTTGCTGTCTTTTATTGTGACAGTCTCACCTGGAAGTCCAATGATTCGCTTGATGTAGTTTATAGATTCGTTGTCAGGATACTTAAAGATTACTATGTCACCACGCTTTGGATCCTCCATAAGATAAGAAAGACGAAAACCGAACAATCGATCACCAGTCATGATTGTGTTTTCCATTGAGCCAGATGGCACCTTTGCATTTAACAGAATAAAATTGTTAATCAAAAGTGCAGCAACAATGGCAATGCCTATGCTGATCACATATTCAAGAATAGTTTTTGCTGTTGATTCTTTTTCATCCGTTTTCTTATTGTCTTTTTTTTCATTCATTTGCAGGTCATTTTCCTGCTCAGAAATATTGTTTTGCTCCATATGAGTACCTGTACCTTTCTCTTTGCTGTAACACTGCTGCAGCTGAAAATTTGTGTAAACGCTTTTGTACGAGTATAGCATAAACGAAAGGAAAAGTCTATTGTCAATTGGCGCTTTGCAACTAATGTTTGCTTTTCGCACGGAAAAATGATAAACTATGTTATAGTTCGCGTGATCTTTAAAAGGAGAATTTCGCGAGCAGGAATTGTGATGAGAATTGACCACAAAAGAAGGAGGCTTCTATGGCATTTACACATCTTCATGTGCATACAGAGTATAGTCTGCTCGACGGCTCATGTAAGATAAAGGAATTAATTGACAGAGCAAAAGAGCTGGGGATGCAGTCTCTGGCGATTACAGATCACGGCGTCATGTACGGCGTGATTGATTTTTATAAAGCAGCAGTTAATGCAGGTATAAAGCCCATTATAGGCTGTGAGGTTTATGTGGCACCGGAATCAAGATTTGACAGAGAAGCAGGCGGACAGGGAGATGATCGTTATTATCATCTGGTGCTGTTAGCAGAAAATGATACAGGCTATCATAACCTGATGAAGATTGTTTCAAGAGGTTTTACGGAAGGCTATTATTATAAGCCGCGTGTAGATAAAGAACTTCTTGAAAAATATCATGAGGGCATAATTGCACTAAGTGCATGTCTGGCAGGTGAGGTGGCAAGAAATGTCACAAGAGGTCTTTATGAGGACGCAAAAAAAGCAGCGCTTTCCTATGAGAAAATTTTTGGAAAGGGAAATTTCTTTTTAGAACTGCAGGATCATGGAATCAGTGCACAGGCAACTGTTAATCAGGCACTTCTTCGTATGAGTGAGGAGACAGGGATTGAGCTTGTAGCAACAAATGATATTCATTATATAAATGCAGAAGACGCAGAGCCTCATGATGTACTTTTATGTATACAGACTGGAAAAAAGGTAAACGATGAGAATCGCATGCGCTATACGGGAGGCCAATATTATTTAAAATCTGAGCAGGAAATGCGTGATCTGTTTCGTTATGCACAGCAGGCGATTGACAATACAGCAAAAATTGCAGACAGATGTAATGTTGAGATTGAGTTTGGAAAGACAAAGCTTCCAAAGTTTTCTGTGCCGGATGGCTACACATCAGAACAGTATCTTGAGAAGCTTTGCCGTGAAGGATTGGTGCGCCGTTATGGTGAGGAGGCATCACAGGTAGAAAAACGTCTTGACTATGAGCTTGGTGTTATAAAAAAGATGGGCTATGTTGACTACTTTTTGATTGTGTGGGATTTTATTCATTTCGCAAAATCAAAAGATATAATGGTTGGTCCGGGACGAGGTTCAGCAGCAGGAAGTGTAGTTGCCTACAGTCTGGAGATAACAGATATTGAGCCGCTTCGCTATCAGCTTCTGTTTGAGCGTTTTTTAAATCCAGAGCGTGTATCTATGCCAGATATTGATGTAGACTTTTGCTTCGAGCGCCGTCAGGAAGTAATTGACTACGTTGTAGAAAAGTATGGCAAAGATCAGGTCGTTCAGATTGTTACATTTGGTACGCTTGCTGCAAAAAACTGTATCCGAGATGTTGGACGTGCACTTGATTTGCCATACTCGCTTTGCGATATGATTGCTAAGCTTATTCCGGCTGAATTAAATATGACAATTGACCGTGCATTAAATGTCAACCCAGAGCTTCGGTCTCATTATGACAGCGATCCGCAGGTTAAAAAACTTATTGATCTCTCAAAGAGGCTTGAAGGTCTTCCGCGTCATACATCAATGCATGCAGCAGGCGTTGTCATAAGCCAGCGTGCCGTAGACGAATATGTGCCGCTCTCAAGAGGAAGCGATGGTGCAGTTGTCACACAGTACACTATGACAGCCTTAGAAGAGCTAGGTCTTTTAAAAATGGATTTTCTGGGACTTAGGACGCTTACAGTTATACAAAATGCAGTAAATAATGTGAAGCGAAGTCAGGGCATTGCATTAGATATCAGTAACATTGATATGAATGATTCACAGGTACTTGCCTCAATTGGAACAGGTCACTGTGAAGGTATTTTCCAGCTTGAGAGTGCAGGAATGAAAAACTTCATGAAGGAGTTAAAGCCAGACAGTCTTGAGGATATTATCGCTGGAATTTCTCTATATCGCCCAGGTCCTATGGATTTTATTCCGAGATATTTAGAGGGAAAAAATAATCCGGAAAAAATCACATACGAATGCCCACAGTTAAAGTCAATTCTTGAACCTACGTATGGATGTATAGTGTATCAGGAGCAGGTTATGCAGATTGTTCGTGATCTTGCAGGCTATACGCTTGGACGAAGCGATCTTGTGCGCCGTGCAATGGCTAAAAAGAAGGCAGCTGTGATGGAGAAAGAGCGTCAGAATTTTGTGTACGGCAATGAAGAAGAAGGTGTTCCGGGATGTATTTCACGCGGAATTGATGAGAAAACGGCAAATCATATATATGATGAGATGATTGATTTTGCAAGATATGCGTTTAATAAGTCACATGCTGCAGCATATGCAGTTGTAGCATATCAGACGGCTTATTTAAAATATTATTATCCTGTTGAATATATGGCTGCACTTATGACGTCTGTAATTGAAAATTCTGGAAAAGTTTCTGATTATATTCAAGTTTGCCGTAAGATGGGAATTTCAATCGTTCCGCCTGATATAAATGCCGGTGAGTGGGATTTTTCTGTGCGCGATGGAAAAATCTGTTATGCATTATCTGCCATAAAAAGCATTGGAAGAAATGTTATTTTAGCGATGGTGCGTGAGAGAAAAGAAAATGGAGCATACACAGATCTTCAGAATTTCTTAGAGCGCATGTATGGCGGTGAGTTAAATAAACGAGCCGTTGAAAATCTGATAAAGTCAGGTGCGATGGATTGTATTGAAGGCAACAGAAGACAAAAAATGGAAGTGTATTCCTCTATTATGGATGAATTAGCCAGAGAACAGAAACACTCTATGACAGGACAGTACAGCCTGATGGATTTTTTAGAGGGACCGCAGAAGGATGACTTTAAGATTTCATTCCCAAAAGTACCAGAATATGAGCCAGGAGCACTTCTCGCAATGGAAAAAGAGGTGCTTGGAATTTATATCAGTGGTCATCCGCTAGAGGCTGACAGAAGTCTCATCGAGAAAAATATCACAGCAGTCAGCAGTGATTTTATTCAGGATGAGGAGACTGGAATGGCAAGGGTTCGAGATCAGGCCATTGTTACGGTGGCAGGAATGATTGCAGCAAAAACAGTTAAGACAACAAAGACAAACCAAATGATGGCATTTCTGACGCTTGAGGATTTACGAGGAACTCTTGAGGTGATTGTTTTTCCAAAAGATTACGAAAAATATCGCGCAATTCTCAGTCCAGATCAGAAAATTTTTGTTAAGGGCCGCGTGTCACTTGGAGATGAGGTGCAGGGAAAACTGATCTGTGAAAAGATAGTGGCATTTTCTGAGATTCCGGGTGAGCTGTGGATTCAGTTTCAAGATCTTGAAAGCTACCAGATGAATGAAAAGAAGCTTCTGTCTATGTTGGCACCGTGGGATGGAAAAGACACAGTAGTGGTATATCTTTCCAACACAAGACAGTACCAAAAGCTGCCGCCAAGCCGATGTGTCGGCATTTGTCCACAGCTTATTGACCAGCTTGACCAAGTATTTGGAAAAGAAAATATAAAAACATTGAAAAAAATCAAGGAAAAGCTCTAAATTGTATTGAAAAACTTTGCAAAATCAATTAGAATAAGTATTGGTAAATTTTTAACACACTTTACCAGACAGCAAGAAAAACACAAAATGCAAGGCAAAAAGATAAGAAACATGTCAAGACAGCAAGGAGGAAACGTCATGGCAAATAAAGTAAAGACAATTGGTGTATTAACAAGTGGAGGAGATGCTCCAGGCATGAACGCCGCAATCCGCGCCGTTGTTCGTACCGGTATTGCGAAGGGGCTGAACGTAAAGGGTATTATGAGAGGTTACGCCGGACTGCTGAAAGAGGAGATCGTTGATATGGATTCTCGCAGCGTATCTGATATCATCCAGAGAGGTGGTACTATCCTTTATACAGCAAGATGTTCTGAGTTCCGTACAGAGGAGGGTCAGAAGCTTGGTGCAGAGATCTGCAGAAAGCACGGAATTGATGGTATCGTTGTAATTGGCGGTGACGGTTCCTTTAATGGAGCATGTAAGCTGGCAAATCTGGGAATCAATACAATTGGTCTGCCGGGAACTATTGATCAGGATATTGCTTGTACAGATTATACCATCGGCTTTGATACTGCAATCAATACCGCAATGGAAGCAATTGATAAGGTAAGAGATACTTCTACATCTCATGAGCGCTGCAGTATCATTGAGGTTATGGGAAGAAGCGCAGGTTACATCGCTTTATGGTGTGGTGTTGCAAATGGTGCAGAGAATATTCTTCTTCCAGAGTATTATGATGGCGATGAGCAGGCACTGATCAATCAGATCATTGAGAATCGTAAGAAGGGTAAGAAGCATCATCTGATTATTAATGCAGAGGGTGTTGGTCATTCCGCAAGCATGGCAAAGAGAATCGAGGCTGCTACAGGCATTGAGACCAGAGCAACCATTCTTGGACATATGCAGCGTGGTGGAAGCCCGACCTGTCTGGATCGTTATTATGCATCTATGATGGGTGCTCGTGCCGTAGATCTTCTGTGTGAAGGTGCAAGCAACCGTGTAGTAGCATTCCGCGATGGTAAGTTCGTTGATTACGATATTAACGAGGCACTTGCTATGAAGAAGACTATCTCTCCATACGAGTACGAAGTAAGCAAGATGCTTTCCAGATGATATAAATGAAATACAAATAAACAATAAAGTGGTCCACGGTCTTGACTGTGGACCATTTTTATAGGAAAATAACTTAAAAAAATAAGAAACGAGGGCGATTTATGAATCAGCAGCAAAAATATATTTTGAATTTACAGAGAAAATCCAGGGAGAGAAAGCGTGAGCAGGCATTTGTAATTGAGGGAAGAAAGATGTTTGAGGAGGCACCGGCAGATCGTATAAAAATGATAGTGGCATCAGAGTCTTTTTGCAAGAGTAAGGAAGGTGCTGCGCTTCTAAAGGGAAAAAAATTTGACGTAGTAAGTGATTCGATTTTTGAGACGCTTTCAGATACAAAGACACCGCAGGGTATTCTTGCAGTAGTAAAGCAGCAGCCGTATTCATTTGAAGAGATGTTGGGAAAAGAAAAAGCATCATTTTTGCTTATCTTAGATCATTTACAGGATCCGGGAAATTTAGGAACAATCATGCGTGCAGCTGAGGCAGCAGGAGTGACTGGTATTCTAATGAGCAGTGACTGTGTTGATATCTACAATCCAAAGACAATACGAAGCACTATGGGTGCTCTTTACCGCGTGCCGTTTGTCGTATCAGAAGATTTTGCAGGAGATATAGAGCGCTTAAAAAAGGCAGGTGTAAGCACATACGCCGCTCACCTAGGCGCAACAATCAGCTACGAAGGAGCAGACTATAAAAAGCCTTGCGCATTTATGATTGGAAACGAGGCGAACGGTCTGTCAGATGAGGTAGCAGCGCTTGCAGACTGTAAGATTCTGATTCCAATGGCAGGACAGGTAGAATCATTAAATGCAGCAATGGCAGCCACTGTTTTGATGTTTGAGGCAGCAAGACAGAGACGGAATTGAGTCTGCTGTTAGCAACGACGCACGGAACGTGCGGTTTTGCGAATGGGTGTCCAGTGAACTGTAACAAAACTAGACCTCCTGTCGATTTGCGCGACGGCTCTCCCAAGAAAGCAGTTGACAATATTTATTAAAAATGTTACAATGCGTCTGTAACAAAGTTGTAATAAGTTTAATAAAATTGAAACAGTTATTACATAATTATGATATTTTTCATGTCTAGGGCGGTAAAAAATACTGTTTGCGAAAAGCAAATGTTTCACAGACATGAAAATAAAAATGGGAGAGGTCAAATATTCAATGAAAGCTAGAGTAAAAATTCTTGTGAATGGAGCGGCAGCAACGCTTTTAACTGGTGCAGTTGCAGCTGGACTTATTTTATCTTCAACAGGTGCACTCCAGACAAAGAATAATGATGTTCTCGCCGCGCGTGAGCTTGATGAGACACAGGAAGAGATGACAAGAGAGCAGGAGCCTCAGACAGAAGCAAATGCAGAATTAGTCAGCGCTGAACGTTATCAGCTGGGCATGCTGTGGGAACATGAGCTAACGGCGAAAAAGACAACAGAAAAGTCAACTGAGTCTGACGAAAAAAATACAGAAAATGAGAAACGTTCATCAAGTGCATCATCTGCACAGAGTCCATTGGCAAGCTATTTTTCAGATCAGGCACTTGTAAATCCAAATACAGTAGGCAATTACTTAAATGTGCGAGTACAGGCAGATGAGAGTGCAGAGGTGGTTAATACCATTAAGGCAGAAGAGCTTGTATCTGTTCTTGGCGAAGACGGTGATTGGACAAAGATTGGAGTAGACGATATGGAGGGCTGGGTAAAAACCGAGTACCTTCTGACAGGAGAAGAAGCTGCAGCATATATGCAGGAGAACGGAACTCTTTATGCAAGAGTGACTGTTCCGAATATGAATATTCGTCTTCGTCCTACAACATCTGCAGATATCCTGGATGTAGCATACGAATATGATGCTTATGAAGTCAGCTTGCTTGAGTCTGGCTGGGCATACTGTGTATATGACGGACCTATGAAGGGGTATCTTTCAGCAGATTGTCTTGCTGTTTCATACTCACTTGGAGAGACATGGATCAATACTGATATTGCTTTAACAGAGGATAATGCAAAGCAGCTAGGTGTTGCAGTAAGTGAGAGCAGTGCAGAAAATATCCTGTTAGCATCTGCAAATAAAGTTAATACAAGTACTGATATCTCATCAGATACTACAAAAGAGGATGCAGGCAGCCAGGAAGTATTAACAGTCCTGTCACCAGATCAGGTAATGGCAATGGCATCTCAGGCAGAAACGGTAAGTTCCCAGCAAGAGGAATCTAAAGTACAGCAGGATACTGTGCCATCATCTAGTGCAGCAGCTATCGAAAATAGCACAGCAAACAGTGAGACAGCAGCACCGTCTGAGTCGGCACAGCAGCCATCTTCTGAGGCTGTACAGCCAACAGTACCAGAAACACAGCCATCTACTGAAGCTGTGACAGTAACAGGTATCGAAGCTTTCTATGTCGGTGGTACTAAGAGTGAAGGCGATGTAGTTTACAGCAATGAGGTATATGTTGTAGCAGCATATAGTGATGGAAATTATGCAACGATCACAGAAGGCTGGTCAAGCAGTGATATCGGTATGATGCTTCACGCAGGTGAAAATGTAATTACATTGTCTTACGGTGGTTTTTCATCTAATATCGTTCTTACAGTGGCAGCAGCATCGCCGACAGCACCGGAGACACAGCCGGCAGCACCAGAGACACAGCCAGCGGCACCAGAGACACAGCCAGCGGCACCAGAGACACAGCCGGCAGCACCAGAGACACAGCCAGCGGCACCGGAAACGCAGCCAACAGTACCAGAGACACAGCCGGCACAGCCAACTGGAAGCATCCGTGTCACTAATGTTGCACTCAGCAGTGATTTAACACAGTACACATTGAATCTTTGCAGTCAGTATGGTGTGGACAGTTCAGTAATCTTCTCTGTTATGTATCATGAGAGCCACTTTAACGCAGGTGCTACAAGCGGAAAAGGTGCACAGGGACTGATGCAGATCATTCCAAGATACAGTGCATCTCGTATGGCGAAGCTTGGTGTTACTAATCTGTATGATCCAGCATCCAACATCTTAGTTGGAATTGATTTGCTAGCAGAGTATTACCATACATATGGCAGTTGGAATCAGGCACTGACAGCATACCGTACAGGAAACGCAGGAAATGATTCTGCTTATGCAGCAACGATCCTTGGAAGTGTAGGAATGTTCCAGACTGTTTACTACGAATAATTATGAATAATAAAAAAGAGGTCATGTCGTTTTGGACATGACCTCTTTGCAGTTTGTGATGGTGTAAATCAAATCACTTGGTAATCAATGTACCGGTCTTTCCTGCAAGTGCTTCCTTTACCTTATCGAGGGATGTGATGATTGCCTTGCGGTTTTCACCTGCAGCTACAAAGCTTACAGCTGAAGCAAGCTTAGGCAGCTTTGTTTCCTTTGCCATAGTCTGGCTGTCGATAAGCTCCATTGCCTCTGCAACAGATAAATGATCTGGAGAGAACTCCTGCGGTGTATCTGCATGAATGACAAAGCGCTCAGTAGCAGATAAGAATAAAAGAACATCTGCGTCTAATTCGTGTGCCATCTTAGCAGCTGTTGCATCCTTCTCAATAACAGCACTGGCACCCTTTAAAACAGGACCCTGCTCTAATACAGCAATACCGCCGCCGCCGGCTGCGATTACGACCTGTCCGGCATCAGCAAGTGCACGAATAGCATCAATCTCATAGATTTCAATCGGGGCAGGAGATGCAACGATACGGCGGAAGCCGCCTTCCTCTTCACGAACAAAATTACCCTTGTCACGTTCTGCCTGTGCCTGCTCAGCTGTCATGATACGGCCGATAGATTTCAGCGGATGACTAAATGCATGATCAAATGGGTCAACCTTAACCTGTGTAATAATGGTGGATACTGTGTTAAAGATACCTCTGCGAAGCAGCTCAGTACGGATCTCATTCTGAAGGTCGTATCCAATGTAGCCCTGGCTCATAGCACTGCAGACTGCCATAGGTGCAACTGTAAAATCCTGATGTGCATTGCCAAATTCGGTCATAGCCATGTGAATCATACCAACCTGAGGACCATTGCTGTGTGTGATAACAATCTGATATTTTAATTCTGCAAGGTCAGCAATAGCTTTTGCTGCTTCTTTAACAGCAGTCTTTTGCTCTGGAAGCGTCTTTCCAAATGCATTGCGGCCAAGCGCAACGACGATTCTTTTTTTTGGCATAATGAAAACCTCCCTGTTATTTAGCCACGTGAATTGTAACTATTATTTTCCTTATAATCATACCATTGCAGAGAAAACAAATCAACGAAAAATCCAAAATACACGTAAAAAGTTTTTAAATTGATACAGTTCTTGTATTTGCGAAAAAATTATGATATGCTACATGAGTATTAGAGGGCTTTTTTATATTTGGAGGCAATTAATAATGGAAACTATGGAAACAAAAGTAAATACAACAAATGAGACAGAGTCTGCAGCACATCAAACAGGTATGATGGATATAAATGATTTTGATTATGATCTGCCAGAGGAGCTGATTGCACAGGATCCGATTGAGGACCGCAGCAGTTCAAGATTGCTTTTACTGGATAAAAAGACAGGCAAGACTCAGGATAAGATTTTCAGAGATATTATCGATGAATTAAATCCAGGTGACTGTCTTGTTATAAATAATACAAAGGTTATTCCAGCGCGTCTGATGGGTGTTAAGGAAGATACTGGTGCTCACATTGAGGTGCTTTTGCTAAAGAGAGAGCAGGATGATGTCTGGGAGGTACTTGTAAAGCCAGGAAAGAAGGCAAAGCCGGGAGCAATCATTACATTTGGTGATGGACGTTTAAAGGCAGAGGTGCTTGAAGTTGTAGAGGATGGAAACAGAAAGATTCGTTTTTCTTATCAGGGAATTTTTGAAGAGATTCTTGATGAGCTTGGACAGATGCCGCTGCCGCCTTACATCACACACCAGCTTAAGGATAAGAATCGTTATCAGACTGTTTATGCAAAGTATGAAGGCTCAGCAGCAGCACCGACAGCAGGACTTCATTTCACAAAGGATCTGTTGAAGAAGATTGAGGAAAAGGGTGTTGTTATCGCAAGCGTAACTCTTCATGTTGGTCTTGGCACATTCAGACCTGTAAAGGTTGAAAATGTTCTTGAGCATCATATGCACTCAGAGTTTTATCGTATCGAGCCAGAGGAAGCAGAGAAAATCAATGCAGCAAAGAAGGCTGGAAAACGTGTCATTGCAGTAGGAACGACAAGCTGCCGTACGTTAGAGTCAGCATCTACAGAGGATGGTATTTTGAAGGCACAGAGTGGATGGACGGATATTTTCATTTATCCAGGTTATCATTTTAAAATGGTAGATGCCTTAATTACAAACTTCCATCTGCCAAAGTCTACACTTGTAATGCTTGTTTCTGCACTTGCTGGAAGAGAGCATATTTTAGCAGCCTACAAGGAAGCTGTTGAAAAGAAATATCGTTTCTTCTCATTTGGCGATGCGATGTTTATTCACTAAGAAAGGATATTTATATATGGAAGAAACAGTTCGTTTAAACAAATTTTTGAGTGAAAAAGGAATTTGTCCCCGCCGTGAGGCAGACCGTCTTGTTGATGAGGGAAAGGTCATGGTCAATGGCGTGTGTGCTGTTATGGGACAGAAGGTAAGCAGTGCAGATGAGATCGTTGTGGACGGAAAAAAGGTCAGCACAAAGCAGGTTAAGCCAGTATTGATTGCAGTCAATAAGCCGGCAGGAATCGTGTGTACGACAGCTCGTTTTGAGGGTGAGAAAAATATTGTGGATATGGTAAAATATCCTACTAGAATTTATCCGATTGGCCGTCTCGATAAGGAATCTGAGGGTCTGATTTTAATGACTAATCTTGGAGATCTGGCAAATGAAATTTCAAAGGCAAGCAATTCTCATGAAAAGGAATATGTTGTCACAGTTAATAATCAGGTAACAGAGAGCTTCTTAGATAAAATGAGAAGAGGTATGCATCTTGAGGAACTTAATGCAGATACTATGCCATGCGTCTGCACAAAGACAGGAAACAGAGAATTTCATATTATTTTAAAGCAGGGCTTAAATCGTCAGATTCGTCGTATGTGCGCAGCATGTGGCTATCGTGTAGAGACATTAAAGCGTATTCGTATCATGAACATTCATCTTGGAAATATTCCGCAGGGAAACTTCCGTAATGTGACTGACGCAGAGTTTGATAAGCTTATTAAAACACTGTAATTATTTGTAAAAAGGCAGGTTTATTATGTCCGATTTGGAGCGTATGAAGGAGCTGGTAGAGCAGCTTGATGCGGCGGCGAGAGCATATTATCAGGAAAGCAAAGAGCTGATGAGCAATAAGGAATATGATGAGCTTTATGATGAGCTTGCCGCACTTGAAAAAAAGACTGGAACAGTGCTTGCAAAAAGCCCGACTGCACATGCCGGATATGAGGTATTAAGTGCACTTCCAAAAGAAAATCATCCATCACCAATGCTGTCTCTTGATAAGACGAAGGAAGTGTCGCAGCTTCAGGAATTTTTAAAAGATCAGACAGGCATACTTTCCTGGAAGCTTGATGGTCTTACTATTGTATTAACATATGAGAATGGTACATTGACAAAGGCTGTGACACGTGGAAATGGAATCACAGGAGAGGTTGTCACACAAAATGCCAGACAGTTTGAAAATCTTCCAGCTAAGATTCCATTTAAGGGACGTCTGGTGCTGCGTGGTGAGGCAGTTATTTCCTATAAGGATTTTGAACGAATCAACGAGGAAAATCCTGATGCGGATGCAAAGTATAAAAATCCGAGAAACTTGTGTGCAGGTTCTGTGCGCCAGTTAAATAGTCAGGTAACAGCAGGCCGTCATGTTCAGTTTATCGCATTTGCGCTCGTCTCGGCAGAGGATACGACCTTTAATAATTCAAGACGCTGCCAGTTTGAATGGCTTGCTGCGCAGGGGTTTGATGTTGTGACATACCGCATGGTAACTTCGACAGATCTTCCTGATTCTGTGAAGTGGTTTGCAAATCATATTGAATCGAATGAACTGCCATCAGATGGACTAGTTCTTTTGATGGATGATATCGCCTATGGTGAAAGTCTTGGAAACACAGCTAAATTTCCACGAAATGCCATGGCATTTAAGTGGAAGGACGAGACGGCAGAGACTACCATTAGAGAAATTCACTGGAGTCCATCACGCACGGGACTTATAAATCCTGTTGCCGTGTTTGACCCTGTTGAGTTAGAGGGAACAACAATAACGCGTGCGAGCGTCCATAATGTTTCGATTGTGGAAAGCTTAAAACTTGGAATTGGTGATACAATCACTGTTTACAAGGCAAATATGATCATTCCTCAGATTGCAGAGAATCTGACACAAAGCAGTAACTTAACAATTCCGTCTGTCTGTCCAGTCTGCGGCGGACCAACAAAGCTTGTTACTAATGACGAGGTAACATGTCTGTACTGTGAAAATCCTGCATGTACGGCAAAGCAGACAAAAGCCTTTGAACTTTTTGTGAGCAGAAATGCCATGAATATGGAAGGTTTGTCAGAAGCAACCATTGAAAAGTTTATCGACTCTGGCTTTATTCACAGCTTTGCTGATATTTTCCATTTAAAGGAACATGCAGATGAAATTTGCAAGATGGATGGCTTTGGTGAAAAGTCATGTTCCAATTTGATTGCCTCAATTGATAAGGCAAGAAAGGTTAAGCTTCCAGCATTAATCTATGCACTTGGTATTCCAGGAATTGGTGTGGCAAATGCAAAGGTGCTTGCGCGTGCTTTCCACCAAGATCTTGATAAGCTTAGGGCAGCCACAGCAGAAGAACTCACTGCGGTTGATGGTATTGGCGATGTTATGGCACAGGCTGTCTGCGATTATTTTAACGATTCAGAAAAAATGGGACAGTTAGATTCGCTCCTTAAGGAACTGGAACTTGTTTTGGAAGAAAATAATGAAAAACAGTATCTTGAAAACCTTACATTTGTGATTACTGGATCTGTCCATCATTTTGCAAACAGAAATGAGCTGAAAAACTATATTGAAAAGCATGGCGGCAAGGCGGCAGGGAGTGTATCAGCTAAGACAAGTTATCTTATTAATAACGACAAAGAATCAACTTCTTCCAAAAACAAAAAGGCAAAGGAGCTTGGTGTTTCTATCCTTTCAGAAGAGGATTTTCTTGATCTGTGCAAAAAAATGGAAGCTGGCGAGTAACGTAAAAAATGTATTCAATAAATATGAAAAGAGAATAACTTATGCCAATACGTGTAGATAATGACCTGCCTGCAAGGGAGGTACTCGAGTCTGAAAATATTTTTATGATGGGAGAGGAGCGTGCAGATACGCAGCAGATCCGTCCACTCGAGATAGTAATATTGAATTTGATGCCGCTAAAGCAGGATTATGAGATCCAACTTCTTAGGGCACTGTCAAATACGCCGCTGCAGGTCAATGTTACCTGTATGAATGTGAGCAGTCATGTGTCAAAGCACACATCTGCCAGCCATATCAATAAATTTTATACTACCTTTGAAGCCGTACGAAATATGTACTTTGACGGACTGATCATAACTGGTGCCCCAGTCGAGACAATGGAGTTTGAGGAAGTTTCTTACTGGGAGGAATTAGCGAGCATTATGGAATGGTCAAAGACAAACGTTACGAGCACGTTTCATATTTGCTGGGGAGCACTTGCCGGTCTTTATTATCATTATGGTATTCAAAAGACACCGACAGGAAAGAAGCTTTCAGGTGTGTATAGCCACCGTCTTCTTGACCGCTGTGAGCCTATTGTGCGAAGCTTTGATGATGTATTTTACGCACCGCATTCGCGTTACTTTGGCGTAAAAAGAGATGATGTGTTAGCAAATGAACATCTTATGTTGCTTGCAGAATCAGATGAGGCAGGCTGCTATCTGATTAAAGACGATCAGGGAAATATTTATCTGCTTGGTCATCCAGAGTATGACCGCATGTCACTCGACGCAGAATATAAGCGTGATCTGGCAAAAGGCATGGATGCAGAGGTTCCGGTTCATTATTATGAGAACGATGATCCATCCACAACTCCGCTTCTTACATGGAGAGGGCATGCTAATACGCTGTATACGAACTGGTTGAATTTTTATGTTTATCAGGCGACGCCATATAAATGGTAATATGTACAAAACACTTGCGTGATTCTGCAAAATGAATTATAATGAATACGATTTTCGCATGTGTATCGGTGTTTTTTACAGAAAAATAAAAAACTATATTCATATACTTGATATTTGACGCAAGATTTGTTATATTTATAACAAGTTCGTTAATGAAATATCAATCTCGCGAAATACGAAAGGAGTTTATAATGGGAAGTAAGATTACTATTGTTGGAGCAGGCAGCGTTGGTTCTACAATTGCTCATATTTTATCACTGAAGCCATATGTGTCAGAACTCGTCATGATCGATATCCTTAAGGATAAGGCAGACGGTGAGATCATGGATATGGCACAGGGAACTGGTTTTAGAGATCCGATTTCCATGATTGCTGGTGATTACGAGGATGCAGCAGGTTCTGATATTGTGATTGTTACCTCTGGTGTAGCAAGAAGGCCTGGCCAGACCCGTATTGAGTTAGCAAAGACCAATGTTGCAATCATGAAGAGCATTGCACCTCAGGTAGCAAAGCATGCACCGAATGCACTGTGCATCATCGTAGCAAATCCGGTAGATGTATTGACTTATGCATTCTTAAAGTATTCAGGAATGAAGGAGAATCAGGTAATTGGTTCTGGTACACTGCTTGATACAGTACGTCTTACCTATAAGCTTTCTCAGGAGCTTGGAATTGCACAAAGAAGCATCAAGGGCTACGTTTTCGGCGAGCACGGAGATACTTCCTTTATTCCATGGAGTATGGTAACGGTTGAAGGCATCAAGCTTGATGAGTACACAAAGGGTGCAAGAAGACTTGGCATTGATGCAAATGATTTTGATCCAGATGAAGTAATCACCTATGTACGCAAGTCCGGCGGAGAAATCATCAAGAGAAAGGGTGCTACCTTCTATGGCGTAGCAAATTCTGTTGTTGATGTCTGTGAGGCATTGATGGGTGCTCAGGATCTTGTAACAGTTGTATCTTCCATGATGCATGGTGAGTATGGCGTAGATGATGTCTGTACCAGTTGCTTAACTGTAATTGGACCAAACGGTGTAAAGGGCAAGATCGAGGCAACGCTGACAGATGAAGAGGTTGCAAAGTTTAAGGCAAGTGCAGAAGCACTTAAGGCTGTTATTAAGGAAATGGATATTGAGTAATTAAAAAGCAGCAGACAACCTTTGGCGGGGCCTTGTGGGGCGTCGCCAAAGAATTATGTCTGTTTATGTTTTTTTTCTACATTTAGCAGAATTTACAAATTTAAGGAGGACTACTATGGAGTATCGTATTGAAAGAGATTCCATGGGCGAGATGCAGGTTCCGGCAGATCGCTACTGGGCTGCTCAGACTCAGAGAAGTTATCAGAATTTCAAGATTGGTATTGAGAAGATGCCAACTGAAATTGTACATGCATTTGGTATCTTAAAGAAGGGTGCTGCAATTGCAAATTTCAATCTTGGTAAACTGGATGAGGAAAGAAAGAACGTCATCTGCCAGGCGGCAGACGATGTAATTAGCGGCAAGCTGATGGACCATTTCCCACTTGCTGTATGGCAGACCGGAAGCGGTACACAGTCTAATATGAACAGCAATGAGGTTATCGCAAACCGCGGAAATGAGATCGCAGGAAAGAAGATTCTTCATCCAAACGATCACATTAATATGTCACAGAGCTCCAATGATACATTCCCGACTGCACTTCATATCGCAGCAGCTATGAGTATCGAGGATAATCTGTTCCCGGCTATGGATAAGCTGACTGAGACCTTAAAGCGTCTTGAGTCTGAGAATGAGGATGTTGTTAAGAGTGGTCGTACTCATCTTCAGGATGCAGTTCCGATTCGTTTCTCTCAGGAGATCAGTGGCTGGAGAAATATGCTTGAGAAGACAAAGAAGATGTTAGAGGCATCTCTTCCAGGCTTAAAGGAGCTGGCACTTGGCGGTACTGCTGTTGGTACTGGACTGAATGCACCAAAGAACTTTGGACCAGAAGTTGCAAAGGTAATCAGCGAGCTGACAGGAAAAGAGTTTGTTACAGCTGAGAACAAGTTCCATGCACTTACAGCAAAGGATGATATTACATTTGCACACGGCGCATTAAAGGCACTTGCTGCTGATCTTATGAAGATTGCAAATGATGTTCGTTGGCTGGCAAGCGGTCCAAGATGTGGTCTTGGCGAAATTTCAATTCCGGAGAATGAGCCGGGAAGTTCTATTATGCCAGGTAAGGTAAATCCGACTCAGTGCGAGGCAATGACTATGGTTGCTGTTCAGGTAATGGGCAACGATGCTGCTATCGGATTCGCTGCAAGCCAGGGTAATTTCGAGCTGAATGTATTCATGCCGGTTATCGCATACAATTTCCTGCAGTCTGTAAGACTTCTGTCTGATGTCATCGTTTCCTTCAATGACAACTGTGCAGTTGGAATCAAGGCAAACAGAGAGAAGATGAAGCATAACCTGCACAACTCTTTAATGCTTGTAACTGCTTTGAATCCGTACATCGGATACGACAACGCAGCAAAGACCTCTAAGAAGGCATACAAGGAGAATATTTCCTTGAAGGAAGCCTGTGTACAGTTAGGATTTTTGACAGCAGAGAAGTTTGATGAGGTATTCCATCCGGAAGAGATGGCATAAGCCGCAGGTAACGCCGCAGCTGTCTTGGCTGCGGCACAAAAACATAGCCACTATGTGGCAGAATGGAAGGAACTATGAAGTATAGCTACTACCCAGGGTGTACCCTGAAGACAAAGGCAAAAGAGCTCAATGACTATGCCATTGCTTCTGCAAAGGCACTGGGCATTGAGATGGAGGAGATTGAGGATTGGCAGTGCTGCGGCGGCGTATATTCTACCGCTACAGATGAGATTGCTAATAAGCTTTCTTCCGTCAGAGCTCTGGCTCAGGCAAGAGATAAGGGACAGGATCTTCTGACTCTGTGCTCCGCTTGTCATAATGTAATTAAGCGTGTCAATAATGACATGAGAAACAACGAGGATTTCCGTACAAGAGCTAACAATTACATGGCACCTGATATGGAATACAATGGTGAGGCCAATGTAATTCATTACCTCGAGATGCTGCGCGATGTAGTAGGCTTTGACAACTTAAAGAAGGCAGTTGTAAATCCGTTAAAGGGAAAGAAAATTGCTGCTTATTATGGCTGTCTGTTACTTCGTCCAGGCAAAGTGATGGAGTTTGATGATCCAGAGAATCCAAAGATCATGGAAGATTTCATCAAGGCTATTGGTGCAACTCCAGTTATCTTCTCACAGCGCAATGAGTGCTGCGGCGGATACATGACCTTAAATGATAAGGAACTGGCACAAAAGAGAAGCAATGCGGTTGTAGCATCTGCTTTAGAGCAGCAGGCAGACTGCATGATCACAGCCTGTCCTCTTTGCCGTTACAACCTCGTAGCCAATGCAACTGAAAACCAGATTCCAGTTTACTATTTCACTGAGCTGTTAGCAGAGGCGCTTGGCGTAAAAGAGGAGGTGCAGGCATGAATATCAATAAAGAAATGATTACTGATATCAGTGGTGTGAACCCGCGCAAGTGTATGAAGTGCGGAAAATGTTCTGCAACCTGTCCGGCATTTGATGCAATGGATTATCATCCACATCAGTTTGTTGATATGGTAGAAAACGGAAGAATCGAGGCACTGATGCAGTCTAAGTCCATTTGGAACTGCTTAAGCTGCATGGCATGTGTACAGAGATGTCCAAGAAGCGTTGAACCTGGAAAATTAGTAGAAGCAATTCGTCTGGCTGTCATTCGTCAGCAGGGCATGAATCATTTAAGCGAGGAAGCAATTCCAGAGCTGCTTGATCCAGAGCTTCCACAGCAGGCAATTGTCAGCGCATTCCGCAAGTATAAGAGATAAAGAAAGGCTGGTTTACATATGCAGAAAATAGGAGTATTTGTATGTTGGTGCGGAAGCAATATCGCAGCAACTGTCGATGTTGCGGCTGTGGTTGAAGCCTTAAAGGTTCAGCCGGGCGTAGTATACGCAACCGACTATCAGTATATGTGTTCTGCCAGCGGACAGAACATCATTAAGGATGCCATCAAGGAATACGGACTGACCGGCGTAGTAATCTGTTCCTGTTCTCCTCGTATGCATGAGGCAACCTTCCGCAAGACCGTACAGGCAGCGGGATTAAATCCATACATGCTTGAGATTGCAAACATTCGTGAGCAGTGTTCATGGATTCATAAGGATATCAAGGAAGCAACTGAGAAGGCAATCATTTTAGGCCGTTCCGCAATCGCAAAAGTTCAGTTAAATGCACCTCTTACCTCTCAGACAAGCCCAGTTGTAAAGCGTGCGCTTGTAATCGGAGGCGGTATCGCTGGTATCCAGACTGCACTGGATATTGCAGATGCTGGTTTTGAGGTTGATATCGTAGAGAAGAAGCCAACAATCGGTGGTAAGATGTCTCAGCTTGATAAGACATTCCCAACACTTGACTGTGCGGCATGTATTTTGACACCAAAGATGGTAGATGCAGGTGCAAACGATAAGATTCATCTGTATACCTACTGTGAGGTAGATAAGGTTTCAGGTTTCGTAGGAAACTTCAGTGTAACCATCAAGCAGAAGCCGCGTTACGTTGATCCGGTAAAATGTACAGGATGTGGTGCTTGTACCGAGAAATGTCCGTCTAAGAAGACACCAAACGAGTTTAACATGGGTCTGGACAACAGACCGGCAATCTACATCCCATTTGCACAGGCAGTTCCGAAGTTAGCAGTTATCGATCGCGATGCATGTATTCACTTCAAGACTGGCAAGTGCGGACTTTGCGTGAGAACTTGTGGTGCCGGAGCGATCAATTATGATCAGAAGGAAGAGTTTATCACCAAGGAGTACGGTGCAATTGTAGTTGCAACAGGTTACAATCAGATTAAGCCTGTTAAGTTTGATGAGTATCTGTATTCACAGAGCAAGGATGTTGTTACTTCCTTAGAGTTTGAGCGTATCATGAACGCAGCAGGCCCGACAAAGGGACAGCTTGTATGTCCGTCTGATGGAAGACATCCAAAGAAGATCGTATTTGTACAGTGTGTAGGCTCTAGAGGAGATTCCTGCAGAGACAAGTCTTACTGTTCAAAGATCTGCTGTATGTACACAGCAAAGCATGCAATGCTTGTAAAGGATCATCATCCGGATATCGACGTTACTGTATTTTATATTGATGTTCGTACACCAGGTAAGAACTTTGATGAGTTCTATCGTCGTGCTGTAGAGCAGTATGGTGTACATTATATTAAGGGTATGGTCGGAAAGGTAGAGCAGGGTCAGGGCTGCCTTAAGGTTCAGGCTTCTGATCTGTTAAATAACGAGCAGATCCACATGGATGCAGATATGGTTGTTCTTGCATCTGCAATTGAGCCAGATGAGAGCGCAAGAAATCTTGCAACGATGCTGACTGCAAGTATGGATACAAACGACTTCTTTACAGAGGCTCATGCAAAGCTTCGTCCTGTAGAGAGCCCGACAGCTGGTATCTTCTTATCAGGTGTTTGCCAGGGACCAAAGGATATTCCGGAGACTGTTGCACAGGCAAGTGCTGCTGCAGCAAAGGTAATCGGCCTTCTTGCAAAGGATTCCCTGCTTTGCAACGCATGTGTAGCTCATTCTGATGAGACATTGTGTAACGGATGTTCACAGTGTGCAAATGTCTGCGCATATGGTGCTATCACCTATGAAGAGAGACTTGTTATGGACAAGGGTGTTCGTGAGACAAGAAGAGTTGCAGTTGTTAATGAAGCAATCTGCCAGGGCTGCGGTGCTTGTACGGTTACATGTCCGTCCGGCGCTATGGACCTGAAGGGCTTTGCAAATAATCAGATTATGGCGGAGGTAGACGCAATATGCAAGTAAATGAGACAAATGAAAACAAAGAGTTTACTCCTCTGATCGTGGCATTCTGCTGTAACTGGTGTTCCTATGCGGGAGCAGACTTAGCTGGAAGCAGCCGTCTGAATTATCCGGCAAATGTCAAGATTATTCGTGTACCATGCTCCTGTCGTGTAAATCCGCTGTTCATTTTGCGTGCGTTTGAGAGAGGTGCTGATGGTGTTATCCTGTGTGGATGTCATCCGGGCGACTGCCATTACACAACTGGTAACTACTACGCAAGAAGAAGAATGACACTTCTGTTCTCTATGCTTGATTATCTGGGCATTGAGAAGGAGAGAGCAAGAGTGGAGTGGGTTTCTGCAGCAGAGGGTGCAAGATTTGCATCTGTTATGAATGATTTTGTGGACACCATTACAAAGCTTGGTGAAAACAGAAAGTTGAGGGATCTGCGATGCGAGAAATAAAAGAATTACTGGTGTCAAAAATCAATGAGCTTATTGATAACGGCACTGTAGACCGCGTGATCGGCTGGAAGGCCGGTGAATTCTGCTACGACGTATCTCCGGCTATCTTCACAAAGGAGAATCTGGACGAACTCGTTTATAATAGCTTCTGCGGCGCAAACCAGAGTAAATTTTTAGTAGGCGCTGCAACAATGGATGTGCCGTTCCGTGCACCGAATGCACCGGAACCGCCGCAGCCAAAGAAGATCCTTGCACTGCTTAAGCCGTGTGACTGCTACAGCTACAATCAGCTGCAGACAGAGCACAGACTGGACGCAGAGAAGGTTTATGCACTGGGAATCCCATGTACCGGAATGATCGATGTTAATAAGATCAAGGCAAAGGGAATCACAGGTATCCTTGGCATCGAGGAAGAGGGCGATACCATTAAGGTAAAGACTCTTTACGGTGATGAGGAGTGCAAGAAGAGTGAAGTGCTGTTAGAGCGCTGTATGGTATGCAAGGGCAAAAATCATGTAGCCGGCGATGAACTTTTAATTCCAGATGAGGAAGCACCAGAAGTTCCAGTAAGTGCAGATCGTATGGCTGAGGTTGCAAAGCTTGAGGCAATGACAGAGCAGGAGCGTTTTGATTTCTGGAGAAGCCAGCTGTCAAAGTGTATCCGCTGCAATGCATGTCGTAATGCATGTCCAGCATGTACATGCCGTACCTGCGTATTCGATAACCCGAAGTCCGGAGTTGCTGCTAAGGTAAACAATACTGATTTCGAGGAGAATATGTTCCACGTTATTCGTGCATTCCATGTAGCTGGTCGTTGTACCGACTGTGGTGAGTGCAGCAGAGTATGTCCGCAGAACATTCCTCTTCATCTGTTAAATCGTAAGTTCATCAAGGATATTGATACATTCTACGGTGATTTCCAGGCAGGAACTGAGGTTGGCGTAAGAGGACCGCTGATTTCTTATACTAAGGAAGACTGTGAGCCGAGTATCGTTATGGAGAGGGGGAATTAATCATGTTAAAGATTGCTATGAGTGAGATTTCCCGCCTGTTTGATGCGATTCAGGCTGTGGATGAACTGTATTTGCCGGTGGAGAAGGGCAATGAGGTAGAATTTGGTCTTTATTCTGCAGATGCAAAGGTGCGTCTTGATGCACTTCAGACTGTAAAGTCTGCAAAGGATATGTTCTTCCCGTTCCAGGAAGATCTGATGAAATTCCATATGGACGGAAAGAAGATTTCTGTAGAGGCAGCTGCAAAGAAGGATAAGGATTTTGTTGTATTTGGTGTCAGAGCATGTGATGCAAGAAGCTTTTCAATTTTGGATAAGGTTTTCCTTGCTGATCCGGTTGATACTTATTATCAGGCAAGAAGAGAGCATGGCATTGTTGTATCTATGGCATGTCACAGACCAGAGGAAACTTGTTTTTGCAGTACCTTTGGAATTGATGCAACTAAGCCAGAGGGTGATGTTGTAACATGGATCGCAGAGGATACCCTTTACTGGGAAGCACAGACAGAGAAGGGCGAGGGCTTAACTAAAAAGGTTGAGGCTGTTTTAGCAGAGAGCGATTCTAAGGCAGTAGAGGCACAGCAGGCTGCTGTTAAGGAAATCTTAAAGAAGCTGCCGCTTGCTGATCTTGATCTTTCCTATTTCACTTCTCATCCGGAGTTAGAGATCTTCAAGAGAGAAGAGTGGAAGGAACTGTCAAGCCACTGCTTAGGCTGCGGAACATGTACATTTGTATGTCCGACATGTCAGTGCTATGATGTGCGTGACTATGATACAGGACATGGTATTGAGCGTTACCGCTGCTGGGATTCCTGTATGTACCGTGACTTCACAATGATGGCTCACGGAACAAACCGTAAGAGTCAGGTAGAGCGTTTCCGCCAGAGATTCATGCACAAGCTGGTTTATAATCCGCTTAGAAATAATGGCGAGTTCTCCTGCGTAGGCTGCGGCCGCTGCTTAAAGAAGTGCCCGAATTCCCTGAATATCGTTAAGGTAGCAAAAACATTGGGAGGTACACAGGCATGAGTGAGAGAAGAGAAGAATTAATTCCTGCTCTTGGCGTTGTTACTGAGATCCGTAAGGATACACCGGATGTAAAGACATTCCGTGTTGTAACGCCAGACGGCAAGAAAGCATTTGAACATAAGCCTGGTCAGTGTGCCATGCTTTCCGTTCCAGGTGTAGGAGAGGGTATGTTTTCTATTACCTCTTCTCCGACACAGGAAGAATATATGGAGTTTTCCATTAAGAAGTGCGGATGTCTGACTAGCTGGCTTCATGCAATTGAACCAGGTCAGATGATCACAATCCGTGGACCATATGGAAATGGATTCCCGGTAGATACCGAGTTAAAGGGCAAAAATTTGCTGTTTATCGCAGGTGGTATCGGACTGGCTCCGCTTCATTCTGTAATCAACTACTGTCGTCACTATCGTGATCAGTACGGTGATATTGATATTATTTACGGTTCCCGTTCTATGGATGATCTTGTAGACATCAAGGAAATTCAGGACGAGTGGTGCAACGAGGAAGGAATTAACGTTCATCTGACTATCGACCGCCCGCAGGAGGGTTGGGATGGCCATGTTGGATTTGTTCCAAGCTACGTAAATGAGCTGAATCTTTCCTTAGACAAGACAATCCTGATCTGTGGACCGCCGATCATGATCAAGTTTACTCTGCAGAATCTGCAGGCACTGGGCTTCTCAAAGAGCCAGGTATATACAACCATGGAGCTTCGCATGAAGTGCGGTATCGGAAAGTGCGGCCGCTGCAATATCGGTTCCAAGTATGTCTGCAAGGACGGTCCGGTATTCCGCTTCGACCAGCTGGATGAGCTGCCAGACGAGTATTAATCGCGAAGACAATGAGCCGTGCGCAGTCGAAGAAAAGTGAATGCATCATGTTTACATGAATGCAGACACTTTTCTGAGACTGCATAGGGCGAAGCCCGCGTGCGAGCGTGCGCGAAGCGCATGCGAGAGAGCACGGCGAAAAAAAGATTTGAATATGGAGGAAATATAATAATGGACGAAATGATTACAGTTTATTTATATGGTAAGAAATATACTGTTCCCTCCAGCCTGACAATTATGGAAGCTTTTGAGTATTCCGGTTATCAGCTGGTT
>ULVH01032302.1_pt1 | contig 38542 bp, 40 predicted proteins | sample 1959261 | NCBI WGS metagenome assembly ULVH01 (sample SAMEA4835781, study PRJEB28245) | human gut metagenome | biome: gut microbiome; material: fecal sample | place: Denmark | collected 2008
GATATAATCAATTCCGTTTTCCGTTATTCTTGGTTTCAATTTGCTCATATTTTTAATCTCCTCATTCTGGTTTTGCAAGTCTGACTCTCCAGAAATATTGGTAAATCATTGGTAAAATTGAGAATGGAACACAAGAAATGCTATTTATAGAAGTATTTAAGACGATTTGAGACTTTTCATTCTGAACAGTAAATCCTGCCGTGGCAGACGAATAAAATCTTTTTCATAGCAAAATTCCATTTTTCTAAAATATCATTTACGAGTCAGTCTGGCATCCGGCTCAGTATAACACATTTTTCCCCACTTTGCAAAATGAGGAAAGACTGCTATAATGGGAGAAAACGCAAGGGGGCTTTGGAATGGAGCTGCAAAAGGGGCGGCCTGCGGACACGGCGGGCCGATTGGAAAAGGAGATCCGCACCTACGACCTGCTGGACCGGCTGGGTGTGGCATACGAGAGGGTCGACCACGCACCGGCTATGACAATGGAGGTCTGTCAGGAGATCGACCAGACGCTGCAGGCGGTCATCTGCAAGAATCTGTTTCTGTGTAATCGACAGGAAACAGCCTTTTACCTGCTGATGATTCCGGACACGAAGGTTTTCCATACAAAGGATCTGTCTGCACAGATCGGCGCGGCGCGCCTGTCCTTTGCCAAGCCGGAATACATGGAAAAGTTTCTGGATATTACGCCCGGCTCGGTCAGCGTGCTGGGACTGATGAATGACACCGGACACCGCGTGCAGCTGCTGATCGACGAGGATGTGCTGAACAGCGAGTTTGTGGGCTGTCACCCCTGCATCAACACGTCCAGCCTGCGGTTGCGGACAAAGGATTTGATTGAAAAAATCCTTCCCGCTGTGGAGCACGACTTTATCAGGGTGAAGCTGTGAATTTTACGGACTTCCGTGCGCAGAAACATTGACAAATGTCCGCTGTTTGATTATATTTTATAGTATATAAATAAAGGAAGAAGCCACCTGCCCGCCGTGGGCAGAACGGCTTACAAGGGAGATACATCATAATGGCAGAAGAAAAACGTAAACGCATTCTTTCGGGCATTCAGCCCACCGGCACGCCGACCCTGGGCAACTACATCGGCGCGGTGCGCAACTGGGCCCTCTTGCAGTCCGATTACGACTGCCTGTACATGGTGGCCGACCTGCACAGCCTGACCGTGCGCCAGGTGCCCGCAGACCTGCGCCGCCGCACCCGTGAGCTGGCCGCCCTGCTGCTGGCCGTAGGCATCGACCCGAAGGAGCACGTTCTGTTTGCACAAAGCCACGTGCCCGCGCACACCGAGCTTGCCTGGGTGCTGGCCTGCAACACGCAGTTTGGTGAGCTGTCGCGCATGACCCAGTTCAAGGATAAGAGCGCCAAGCACCCCGACAACGTCAACGGCGGTCTGTTCACCTACCCTGTGCTGATGGCAGCGGACATCCTCATCTACAATGCCGACCTCGTGCCCGTGGGGCAGGATCAGACCCAGCATCTGGAAATTGCCCGCGACATCGCAGGCCGCTTCAACGGCATTTACGGCGATACCTTCACCCTGCCCGAGGGCTACGTGCCCGCCGCGGGCGCCAAGATCATGTCGCTGGCCGAGCCGACCAAGAAGATGAGCAAGTCCGACACGAACATCAACAGCTTTATCCTGATGACCGATGACAAGGATGCCATCGTGCGCAAGTTCAAGCGCGCCGTGACCGACTCCGACGGCGTAGTCCGCTTTGACCGCGAGACGAAGCCCGGCGTGTCCAACCTGATGTGCATTTACAGCACCTTCACGGGCAAGTCCAACGACGAGATTGCTGCCGAGTTTGAGGGAAAGGGCTACGGTGACTTCAAATTGGCCGTGGCCGAGGTCACCGCCGACGCGCTGGCCCCCGTGCAGGCCGAGTATGCCCGCATTCTGGCCGACAAGGCCTACGTGGACGAGGTCCTCAAGAACGGTGCGGAGCGTGCCTCCCGCCTGGCCAACCGCACTGTCAGCAAGGTCTACCGCAAGGTTGGCCTTTTGCAGCTGGATAAATGACGCTGTGCCTTGACAAATCCGTTTTGAACCCGTATAATATATAAGTTAGTGCGGCTCCCCAGTTGGTGCCGCACATCTTTTACTATCCATTTTACGTTAGGAGACACTGCTATGGCTAAAGAAGTTGTCGTTACCCGTGAGGGTTATAATAAACTGGAGCAGGAGCTGGAAAACCTGCGCACCGTCAAGCGTAAGGAAGTTGCCGACAAGATCAAGGTCGCCCGCGGTTACGGCGACTTGAGCGAGAATGCCGAGTACGACGCCGCCAAGGAGGAGCAGGCTTCTGTGGAGGCCCGCATTGCCGACCTGGAGGCTACCCTGAAGCTGGCCCGTATCATGGATGAGAGCGAGCTGTCCAACGACACCGCCTCCATCGGTATGCACGTCAAGATCCTGGCCGAGGGCGATGACCTGGAGGACGCCGAGGAGTACGACCTGACCGGCTCCACCGAGGCTGACATGGATCTGAACCGTATCAGCGACGAGAGCCCCGTCGGCGCGGCACTGATCGGCTGCAAGGTCGGCGACAGCGTTGATGTCACCCTGCCCAATGGCAACATTATCACTTACAAGCTGCTGGAAGTCAGCCGCTCGAAGTAATAATCCCCAATAAATTCTGAAGGGGCGGATGATTGCATCGACCCCTACAAGCAACCCATATCAACAGAATTAAAAATCACGAAAGGACGATCTCACATGGAGCAGAATAAGCCCCAGACCGAGCAGGAGCTGACCCAGCAGGCCGCTGTGCGCCGCCAGAAGCTGGCAGACCTGTGCGAAGCCGGTCATAACCCCTTTGAAATCACCAAATATGCGCAGGATGCGTACTCGGCCGACCTCAAAAATGAGTTTGCTGACCTTCCTGCCGAGGCTGAGACCGGAAAGATCGTCTCTCTGGCTGGCCGCATGATGTCCAAGCGCATCATGGGCAAAGCCAGCTTTGCCCATCTGCGCGACCAGAAGGGCGACATCCAGATTTTTGTCAAGCGCGACCTGCTGGGCGATGAAGCCTACGCCGCCTTTAAGAAGCTGGATATCGGTGACATCATCGGCGTCAAGGGCGAGGTGTTCCGCACGAAGATGGGCGAAATTTCTGTCCGCATCTCCGAGCTGACGCTGCTCTCCAAGAGTCTGCTGCCCCTGCCCGAGAAGTTCCACGGCCTGACGGACCGCGAGGCGCGTTACCGCCAGCGCTACGTTGACCTCATCATGAACCCCGAGGTCAAGGACACTTTTGTCAAGCGCAGCCTGATTTTGAAGGAGATCCGTGCCTATCTGGACGAAAAGGGCTTCCTGGAGGTCGACACCCCCATCCTGACCCCGTTCGAGATCGGCGCGTCCGCCCGCCCCTTCTACACCCACCACAACACCCTGAACATGGACATGGTCCTGCGCATTGAGACCGAGCTGTACCTCAAGCGCCTGATCGTGGGCGGCATGGACCGCGTGTATGAGGTTGGCCGCATCTTCCGCAACGAGGGCATGGATCCCAAGCATAACCCCGAGTTCACGACCATCGAGCTGTACCAGGCATTCACCGACTTCCACGGCATGATGGATCTGGTCGAGGAGATGTACAAGCGCCTGACCCTCAAGGTCTGTGGCAGCCTGGAGATCACCTACCAGGGCAAGCAGATCGATATGGGTCACTGGGAACGCCTGACGATGGTCGAGGCCGTCAAGAAGTATTCCGGCGTTGACTTCAACGACTGGAAAACCGACGAGGATGCCATCGCTGCCGCCAAGGAGCATCATGTAGAGCTGCCCGAGGTCCCGACAAAGGGCGCGATCTTGGCCGAGTTCTTCGACGCCTTTGTCGAGGATAAGCTCATCCAGCCCACCTTCATCTATGACTACCCCGTCGAGATCAGCCCGCTGGCCAAACGCAAGCCCACCGACCCGGCCTTCACCGAGCGCTTTGAGTATTTCATCGACTGCACCGAGTACGGCAACGCATTCAGCGAGCTGAACGACCCCATCGACCAGAAGGCCCGCTTCGAGCGCCAGGTTGCCGAGCGCAAGGCCATTGAGCCGGACTGCAAGGCCCAAGTCGACTACGACTACGTCAACGCCCTTGAGTACGGCCTGCCCCCCACGGGCGGCCTCGGCTTCGGCGTGGATCGCCTCGTCATGCTGCTGACCGACAGCGCGTCGATCCGTGACGTGCTGCTGTTCCCCACGATGAAACCTGTGGATTGAAATTCAACGTATAATCGCTATAAAATGGCGTAAAAATGCGAATTTCTGACACCATTACACCACTACTACACCAACTTTTCCCATTTTATATAAAGGAGCCTTACAAATAGTGGTGTAAAAATGCCCTGCAAATAGTCCTAAGCCCCCAAGCCTGACCCGCTTGAGGGCTTTTTGTATGCGGTGAACTTGACAGGGGGCTATAATACGCTTACAATAAACATAAAATGGAATGCTTTCTGCTTGAGAAGAAAGGACGTTGTTCCATGAGTGTAGAAGATAGAGATTGGTACAGAGAGGACTTTAAGCGCAAGGAAGAAGAATATGGTGGCGATTTTAGTCTTGGTAGTAGACCAGTTCGTAAGCAACCACAGCGCTATAGAGAGCGACTTTCAAATGAACAACTTGATTGGCAAAACGCGATTATCTGTCCCATTTTGTGTTATTTTGGCCTGAGACTAGCTTCTGGTCTTGTAGCCGATAAACTTCAACTCGGGGGTGTTATACCTGTTATATTGACGATATATTCTATTTGGTGCTTTGTGACGGCTATTCATCGTAATGAGAAGGAAAACGATAAAACTGTAGCAAATGTTATTGCCTTGCTTTCCGGTGCAGGTTGCACGATTGTTACGGTTGTTATTGCCTTTATGATGGTGTCAAGTTTGATTAGGTAAAAGAAAATGGTGCACCATGAAAGAGCATTATAAAGATGACCGCTGCATTATCCCCGAAGAAATCAAGAAAATGAGCAACGAGGAACTCCAGAAAAAGATTGCTCAATTTGAGCAGGCAGGAAAGACGCATAAGACCGCGCAAGCACCGTATCGTCCGACCCGTGTAACACTACCGTATCATTTGGCATAATGCAATATGAATGGCTACCCTTTCGTGGGGTAGCTATTTTTTATTTGAAGTAGAAGTTCTTCTTTAGACGTATGGAGCCATCATCACAGATAACAAAAAGTTCCTGCCCTAAATGGGCAAGCTCTGCGGGTTTGATGATAGGCTTCGGCTTAATATCATTGTCACTATTTATAAGCGAACTCTTTTCCCCTATCATCTTTGAAAAATATTCCTGTGTTTCAGTATCTTTGCAACCCAAAAGCACGGTAAACTTGAAATTTCCAAGCATGGCCTTTCGTTCGTCTTTTCCATAAATAATGTCCAAATCCGCAAGGGATTGAGTCAGAACCATTATGCGTATATGCCTTTTGCGGAGCTTACGCAATGCTTCTGTAATTTGCAATTTTCCAAAGGATGCAAATTCATCCAAACAGAACAGAATCATTTGTTTGTGTTCTGGTGGCCGGGAAGAGAAATACTCCATTGACTGCGCGGTTATTATGCGCATCAAGTCACCGTAGATTTTCAACTTCTCGTCAGGCAGATAGACGTAAATGCTGTTGGTTTCAAGGGTTGCAGGGCTGATGGATTGCTCGTAGCTGGCAGGTTTTCTAAGTGCATTTTTAATTTTGGGATTCACGGCAAAGAGCTTCAAAGCATCATCCGCAGACTGCTTGCAGCCAGCAGTATTTTGTTCGCTGGCTCCCGCAAAGCTGCTTATGTACATATTGGCGGTTGCGTTCTGCTGCTTGGCTATATCATTCAGAAGTGAACGCCAATCGTGTGACAGGAAGTGTTCACAGATGGCAATAAAGTCCCATCCCATGCCGTAGTAGCAGATCAACGCTGCGGTTATCATCTTCCTGCCGTTCGTTGTGAAGAAAACGCCAGCTTCACTATCGTTTGCCTTATCGGGTAGCAGCAAGTAGGCAAGCTGTTCCAAACGCTCTAAGCGCTCCGTTTCGTCCGTTACAGTGTCGATTGATGCAAACACATCATACGGGATACAGCTAGAGCTTGTGGGGTCGAAGACGATTTTGTTGGGGGTATCTACATTGGCGGATATATCGCCGGATATATCCACGACCAATGCTGTACCTTGCCAACTGCGCAGCGTGGGGATAAGTAATGCACTGGTTTTGCCTGTTCCAGACGGCCCCATAACAACTATGTGTCCTTCATCCTGTTCTGGAGAATACGCGGTCAGGCCAAACCTCTTACCAAAGACAACACCCTTTGCCAGCTTGGAGCATTGGTATTTGATGTCTTTGTGTTCAAACGGGCTTGTAAATGTGTGGCTTATCTGTCCCCGAACATATACCAGCAGCAACAGAACAGCCAGCATAATAATTATTATACCGTACAAATAGCAGTTTACAAGTAGTATGAAGTCATCCATAGCCGCACCTCAAAAATGAAGTTCCGGCCCGGAAGACTCGCCAAAGTACAGTGCAGGGGGTTCTTCCTGCTGATATTCTTCCTCACGTGCTGCTTTGAGTTGAGCAACAGTGCGGTTTCCGCCCTGTGCGCGGGTAACGCCTGTCATAACATGAGCGTCTTCCAGCCCGTTTGCATTGAGGTACTTTTGCAAGTCGGGGTGAAAATTGCGCAATTCACGGCGGTCTAAGACCTCGTTCGCGCACACTTTGTACCCCTCATCGTGTTTTTTGTCTTCCACAACTGGAATGAAGCAAAAGTGTAAGTGCGGTTGACCGCCCTCGTCATCATGGACGATGGCCTGAATGACATTTTCCTCACCATAGCGATCTGCAAGGAAGTCGTAGGTCGCACAGAAAAAGTCATCATACCGTTCCGGCGCTAAGTCTTGCGGGGCGGTCACTATCCAGCCCGCCATTACTTTAACGTCATCCCGACCATATACATAGAGCTGGCTCAAGCGCTCTTTGTAATAGTCGTACTCACTTATGCCCCTGTCGGGGGACAGAACATAGTCCTGTCCCTGCCGAGACGGGTCAATATCCGGGTTCCCGGAGTGTTCGATTTCTCGCCGGTTGTGGCGAAGCTGATTGCGGACTGCGCCCGCAGTAAACTTCTTCACACTCGCCATCATAATCTCACCTTCCTACCTACGGGGACGATGCCCCATCCGCTTACGCCTTAAAATGTGCTGCATAAGTAGGCAGCGCATTTAGGCTCCATCTGCTGCGTCATACAAGGTATGGCAGCTTCTGCGGAAGCTCCCACCGCCCTTGCGGGCTTACCTTGCCAAAGGGCGTGACCCTCTGGACTCCCACTGCCGACAAGCCCGCTTGCCGTCAGCCGGGGGCTGCGGCCCCCAACGGAACGCCTTGTGGCCGTTCCTGCCCCTATAAGAGCGGCGGCGCGATGTTCTGCACATTTAGCGCAGTTCATTCACGCCGCCCTTTGCATCGACCTACGCCTTACTAACGCAAAGGCGTTTGGTCTTATTCGCTGCGGTTCGTTCCGCAACTCCATTGAGCCAGTGCGTCACGCTCAATGTCGCTTAAAAAGGTAATTCCGTCAAACCAATCGAACGGCTTGCACGGCTCGCAGCGATAGGCGAGTGTCGCCAGTACGTCATAGGTTTCCGCTTTGCCCCAAAGGGCATCCCAATGTGCAAAAATCTCGTCTACCAAATGTGAACCATCCATTTTGCCGGAGCCGTCAATCGGAGCCTTTTTGCCGATGGTGCTGTAGATCGTTGCGGAAGGCTCCCACAGGGCATCTCCCTCAACAATAGTGCAGTTTTTTGTACTCTCGTCAAAATGGTAATGTGCGAAAAAGCCTTGCAAATGCTCGGCGTTTCTGGCAGGGCGGGAACTTAGCGCACGGATTCCGCGAGACATGGATTGCTTAATTTCCCATGCGTCAAGTTTCCCGTCCGTGTGGGATTGAAGCAGAAAGGCAGATTCTGTGCGGAAGGGGTCTGTCACAGGGTACAATTCATTTTTGATTGCCATGTTGATAAACTCCCCGATTTTAAGACCGTAAAGTTTGGTGACTTTTTCGATGAGAGCGTCACTTTCACGGTCAGACTTAAAGAACCGTTTCATTGGTGTACTCCTTTGTTTACGGGATGTATTTCTTCTTTATATAATATTATACAATATGTAATACATAAAGTCAATGTATACATGCTGTATTATTTCTGCGTTTTGATATTTTTCGATGTGTTGCGACCCGTTGATACCGTTGATAATCGTTGATATGGTCGCAACAATTAGAATTTTAAGAGGTATTGTCGCTGCGGCGGGAACGGGGATTGCTCCAACCGCTCAAATCATCATATACGCCCTCTTACCTTAGTCAACGAACTTTCGCGGCATAAATGCTTTGCAATTATTCCACGGTTTCATTGACACGGTGCGAGGGCGTTATTCTTTCTTTTCGCCGGTTGGGGGCAATGCAAAAGCACCCCACGGAGTTAAAAGTAAACTTTTAAAGAGACGAAAGGACAGAAACCGTATGAAACAGACCATCAAGACAAGCCGTGTAGCCGGGCAGTTGGAAAAGATGTTCCGCCTTCTGAACAATCACTTTTATGGTGGACAGTTGCCGGAAGTGGTTATAAGCCTTAAAAAGACCGTTGGCGCTTACGGACACTTTACCTGCGGCAAGGTTTGGCAAGCGGGAGACGAACGGCGCTATGAAATCAATATCAGCAGCGCGACATTGAACCGCCCTATAGAGCAGACCTGTAGCACCTTACTCCATGAGATGGCACACTTAGCTTGTGCCGTTGGATATGGCAACCCGGAGAAGGACGAAAACGGGAACCCGCTCCCCATCAAAGACACGAGCGGTTCCGGCAATACATACCATAACAAGCGGTTTAAGGCAATGGCAGAAGCCCACGGCTTAGAGATCGAGAAGCACCCCAAATATGGCTGGACTATCACAAGCCCCAATCTGGAACTGCTGGACTTCATCGCCGCTCAAGGTTGGCAAGACCTACAAATGGTCGAGGGCGTGAACCTTCTGGATATTTTGGGGATACTCCCCAAAGGCGGCGCAGGGACAGCAACCAGAACAAAAAAGCCCACCAGCACCCGCAAATATATCTGCCCTGTGTGCAAAAACAGTTGCCGAGCTACCAAGGTAATCAACATAATCTGCGGGGACTGTATGGAAAAGATGGTTGTAGCAGAATAAACCATCAGACAGAGATTAAGGTCGAGTGAGAGTAGACCACATTTTTATATGTACACTTTTAAAGAGGTAACTACTATGTGCTATGATTTTTATTCCTGCCCGTTTGAGCCGGATATTTGCTACCCCGGCTGTGGAACACATGACGAGTGCCGCGTTTGCAGTTGGTGCAAAGTGGCTTGTGCCAGAGGCGACAACGGTCATCAACGGTTATCAACGGCATCAACGGTCTTTTCTACAGCAAAGGAGGAATAGGAACCATCACAAATAAAGGGCAAGTTTGTAAAATGGCATACATTGTATCAAACTTTCTCTTCGATTCATAAAAAGTAGTGTATAACAATAGAAATTGATGTATTTTGTCAACAAAACTGAAGCTCAGCTTGCCACCCCTTTCGCATTTCCTGTGAGGTGAATTTTCCGTTTGAAATAAAAAACGTCCAACATCACCCGAAACTGTTCTCTTTCGGGGCAATTTTGGACGTTTTTGTTTGATATGAAGGGGCAAAGAATTTAATCTGTTGCCTATGTACAATAATCACCAAATCATTCGTTATTTCTGACAGTAAAATACAATGTTTGATCAAATCGCCGTTCGGGGCGCAAATTTTCAATATATCCGGGGGTGATGATTTCCGATAGAGCCTCTTTAGAAATTGCCGGATTCATGGTTCTGTTTGTTCTTATATATTTACGCCATCTGTCTCCCGGTACGGATACTTCCTTATCCGTTTGCTGCCCAAAAGCCATTTGTCTATAAATTTCTTCCACCCGGATTTTTCCGGATTTGCTTAGTTCCCAAAGGCATCTGGCCATTCGTGCAGATGCTCTCATTGGGCGGCTCATAGTGCTATCGTTTGAAGTTTCAATGAACAAGCGAGAAAAAGCTAGGTTTGACCAAACTACAATATCAAAAGCCTGCTCACATAAGATTGGAGACTGCCCTTGTGTTTTCCAGAAAGGCTGCATAACAAGTGGTCGTTGATAGTTTATGAATTCTTTTTCAAAGTTGTCTAATGCCACTCTCAAATTTTCGGTTTTGTGGGACATTTCAAAATCATTAGTCCACGAGCCTATATCACTACACGTATCTTCAAATACTTCTCGCACACGAGCGTGTTGCTCCTTGATCATATCCCAAATTGAAAAGGCACAGTACGACGTTGTTGCAGTACGAACAACAATTTCGCTTCCCCATTGTTCTTCCGGCTTTCCGGCCGTTGCACTTGTTGGCAATACCGTTAATTTGACCTCAACAGGTGCGAGGTATCTTCCATCAAAATCTCTCACAACCAAATCGATTCCGTCAATGCTGTCAAATGCAAATTCTTGATATGGCTCAAATTTTGACTCGAAATCGAATCTGAGTTCGTTAGAATGCTTTGCTCCACAGTTGAACAATTCGCGAATGGGAATTTCTTCGCACACAACTTTTAATTCGCCGCCAACAATAGCAAGTTTCGCGTAGATAGCAGGAATGTCCTTTTCCATCATGTAACAAGCTAAAGCGGTCGGGAAAGAGGAGTTGAAGCAATTTTTTGTCCAATGCTGCATATCGGGACGGTTTGTGTGTTCGATTCCGAACAATCCACTTGCCATATAAATGACCTCTTTTCCTTTTTATTTGACGTCAATGTATTGACGCCGTCCATTTGCTGCGCTATAATATATAATACTAATGGCATTATACCATAGATTAAACAGAAAGGAAAGTGCCGACTAATGAGAGTAGTTGACTTGTTCGCAGGCTGCGGCGGGCTTTCGTTGGGTTTTCAAAAAGCTGGCTACGATGTGGTAGCGGCATTTGAATGGTGGAACACCGCTATTGAATGCTATAAAGAAAACTTTAATCATCCTGTCATTCAGCTTGATTTATCCGACACGGATAATGCAATATGCCAGATAAAAAAATACTCGCCAGACATGATCATAGGCGGGCCGCCATGCCAAGATTTTTCACATGCAGGAAAACGTATCGAGAATGACCGTGCGGAACTCACAGAATGCTATGCAAAGATTATTTCGGGCATTAGACCAATGTACTTTGTTATGGAAAACGTTGACCGTGCGAGAAATAGTCATGCTTATAAAAAAGCTCGTGAAATCTTCAAAGAATCCGGCTACGGTCTTACAGAAATCGTTTTGGACGCAAGTCTGTGTGGAACTCCGCAAAAGAGGAAGCGGTTTATTTGCTTCGGAATGCAGGGGAAAGAGGACGGTTTTGCCATTGATAAATTTCAAAAATGTATAGCAAAAACGCCCATGACCTTACGTGACTATTTTGGAAACTCTTTGGGATTTGAGTTCTATTATAGGCACCCTCGTAATTATAATCGACGTGCCGTTTTTTCCATAGATGAACCCGCACCCACCATGCGGGGTGTAAATCGTCCAGTTCCAAAAGGGTATCCGGGGCATAAAAATGACGCTTGTCCGGTGACAAAGGATTTACACGTTCTTTCTACACAAGAGCGCGCAATGATTCAGACATTCCCTAAAGATTACAAATGGGTAGGAAGCAAGACCGATATTGAGCAAATGATTGGCAATGCGGTTCCTGTAAACCTTGCCAAATTTGTAGGAGAAACAATAAAAAGCATAGTGGAGGGAGAACGATGATTCAATTAGATAAATTCGGAGATTGGCTTCACAATAATACGGAATATAGTAATGCTGTTATTGGTGATACTCTTTCTCGAATGAAACGAGCTGATCGGATATTGGAATGGAATGATTCGGATACATATCTATTTTATCTTGAAAAGGAAAAGCAGTTTGAAGCATTGTCAGTGTCTGTTCGTTCGCAAATAAGAAAAGCCGTCAAACTGTATATTGCGTATACGACTGAAGCGAAAAGCAAGTAACTGACATACATACGATACTAAGAGAAGTTTGCAATCGCTATAAAAAGCAACAGCCTGTGTTATGCCCATACAATAAACTGTTGTTTCATTGACGAGTGTTGATGACTGACGTTAATTCTTGTCCGTATGTTGTAGCCAGATCTATCGGTGCTTTCCAAACAGCACACAGAAAAAGTTGCGTCGTACCATCTACAACACGATGCAACTTTTTTATTTGCTTGAGTTATTTTCGCGAAGCTCTTTCTTATACTTATAGTAGGTGTTTCGGGCGATGCCAATTAGCTTAATGCACTCGGTATCAGACAGTGTTCCGTCAAAGTCTTTACTATATTTTCTGATTTGCTCCTTGCAGGGGGCGGATTTCTTTACCTTCAGCTTGCGCCCCGCCGTCTGACCGATTTGCTTGCCGTTCAGCTTGGCCGTGAGCATCCCTTCCTTTGTACGCTGGTGGAGATCATCGACTTCCTTCTGTGCCTGCCCGAACGCAAGGCGGATTTGCTCTTTTGCCAATGCAACGGTGTACTGGTTCAGCGCATCAATGACGGCAGAAACAAAGCTGTCCGTGGCGGCGCTTCCAGTTTCCAGCCGTGTGCTGATTTGCCGTTGGATGGTCTGGCGGTATGTTTCTGTGTCGATGTGCGGCTCTTTTAAAAAGTGTAGTTTAATTTGACGGGAAAATAAATCCTCATATAGTTGGCAGCCCTCGTCAGCATTGCGGCTCATGCGGGAAACGCTGTCGAACACGATGGTATCTCCCGGCTCCACGATGCGCAGCAGCTTGTCTAATTCTTTGCGACCTTGGTACTTCGTCCCTGTGTAGACTTCCTGTACGATGTGTGCGTCAGGATATGCAGCCTGGATGTTCCGCACCTGTCTGTCAATGTTCTGTGCTGGGGTTGAAATCCGGCAGTACCCATAGGTTTGCATTTTGTATCACCTCTAAGGAGCGTTATATTTGATACTTCTACTGTACCCACTTTGTCATAAAAAAGCAAGCACTTTTGATATTATCTGGTGACAGCCTAATTTTGATACTTGCGGCTTGTTTAGAGCGCTTGCGTATAAGGTGTCTGCGACGCTTCGGACGCGCCTAACAGGGTCAACCATGCGCAATGCGTCCGCCCTCGCGGACTTACGATTAAGGAATCTTTTTAATAGACTTTTGGGACGGTTCGATATATAATAAAATATATATACATATCGGGGGGACTAATATGGCTCGTGGATGTTCGTTTTTGCATTTGCCCCAAAATGATGCTACCGTTACTGTTGAAGTAGAGGATAGCACCCATAACAAAATCTCATATTCCGCAAAATTGGGAAACGAGCTTGGACTCACCCCCTGCGGATACCGTGTCTATCATGCGGAGTTTAAAGATAGTACCGAGGAAGAAGGCGAATACAAGGTCGCTAAGGATAAATCGGTGTGTCCCTATTGCCAAAGAGTCCGAAATAATGCGTCAACAAAAAATATTATCTATGAAAAGAATGAGAGTGAGCTTTCCCATTGCCGCACAATAAGCGATGAATATGCAGGAATGCGCCGCTATGTCCCGGCAAAACTCCAGATTGAACTCTATAAAAATAAGTGCGGATATTGTAATAAGCCTTACCGAGATACACTAAGTGATCTCCGTGATGGAAATAAGCATTATACGCCAGCCTTGGAAAAGTATATAAGGGAAGTATCTGTTCAATCTGACTTGACCGAACTTGCTAATAAGTTTTCTGTTAGTAAGAAAGAAGTTTTCGCATGGTACAGAGAACAAGTCGAGTACAGGGATAGCAAACCTCGGAAGGTTCCACAGCCTAAAAGCCTTGGATTATACACTCTGACTTTTAATGATACGGCAATAGATAGCGCAGGAAAAAAGATAAACGCGGGGAAAAAGGCGGCGTACTGCTTGTGTGTTGATGAAGAAAACCAGACCTTTATCGGATTTTTCCCGTGGCATGATACAGCTAAAAAGAAAGCGTTTTTTGATAGCATACCCAATATAGCAAAAGTCTCTACAGTATTCATTTATTTAGATGATGTTGCTGCAAAAGAGTGCAAAAGAGTCTTCCCATCTACGACAAAAATTGTTGTGGAACGGTGTGATGTTCTAAACCATGTGCGTGAAGCTACCGACCAAGTTCTTGAAGATGAACGTAAGGCCAATCCAGACATTGAGCGGCTATTGCTAGCACTCAGAAACGATTTGCTTTATGGTAGCGCAGAATCGTGGAAACAAAATGCAGAGCAGATGCAGGACTGTTATAATGCTTGCCCTGCTCTCGAAAAAGTGCAGCTTCTTTATAGTGACATCTTATCCATGTACGATAGCACGGATATTAAAGATGCAGAAGACGAATTTGATAACTGGGTGGCAGAGATCAAAGACGATCTGCTACCGATGAAGGCACTTCAACCACAGTTAGAAGCATACCGCAAAGAAATTCTTGGCTTCATTCCCCTTCGAGGTCAGTTGAAAACTATCTCAAAAACGCGTAAAGAGTATGAGGAACTTCTTGAATTTGTACCTTATGCAATAACTAGTCTCAATCGTAACGGCAAAGAGGGCGCTTATGCTGCGCGGACTGCGGGCTGGGATTACCTGTACGGCCATGTTATGTATGGTGTTATGGATAGGGTTAATAATCGCCGCATTCAAGAGCATCAAGACAAACAGAATGCAGCAGCCGAATCAAAATTCACACACAATTTTGGTATGGCAGAAGCACTAGTCTCTACAATCAACAAGACCATCAACACAGTCCGGCACGGTACTACTCCGACGCCAGAGCTTATCACTTACAGCAATTTTTCCATTCCCCTCAAGGAATTTTATGACGCATTGGTAATGATGTACGAGCTTATGATTCCAAGAGAAATCCCAGAAGATTATGCTATGCAGGGTACTATGGATATTAGAAAGATCAAGGCGTATCGGAAAGATTCTATTTGTCGATTAAATCCGCCAGACTGCCCTGATGATAAGGATGCTGAAAAAGAAGAATAGTTCATTAATGGAGACTCGTAAATGAACCGTAAGGGCTTGTTTACGAGTCTTTTTTGCACCTTTTTCCAAAACGAAACTTTTAATTGAGGTTTTCCAAAACTACACTTTTAATAGCGGCTCTAAAATTGGCTGGCAATTTCGGCCTGCGGTATAATAAGACTGTAGCTACAAACAAAACCAACCGCCCCGACACCGGGAAAGGGGCGTTCATGCAAGGAGAACAAATTATGAGATGCAATGTTATTAACTTCGAAATGCGCACCCGCAGCGACAACACCTACGAAGATCGCTTCTGTGACAATAAATCCGATGCCAAGGGCACTTTGGAATTTCTGGGAGAGCGTGTATACGTTGAATTGGATGTCACCCAGAAAATCGCTGGTGACTATCTCGGCGGCACAATCTACTTTAGCGCTGGCGAATACACGGGTGACGTTATGATGGACTTTATGTGCAATACCGCTGTAAATATCTACAAGGGCAATGAAGTGATTTTTCGGCATTACGATAGACACTGGCGCTTTCCCGATGACGGCTTAGATGACGTGACATCCGATTGTAAAATCAATAATCCGGCGATTGATTGGATTAAAGAGAACTATGGCGGCTTCTGTTACTCTACGCTTTCATATGCTGATGATTGCAGCAAGAAATGCCCTGATGTGCGCTGGGAGATTTACAACACCTGCGATAATTCGTGGGCATTTGTAAATTGGACAGTTACAAATCTTATTCGGACTGCCGAAAATGACGGCTATGAATGTGATGCTACGGCATACTTTGAAAGTGATGGCCAGAAAATCGAACGGGAAGAATCCGAACCCTGCTTTCATTTGGTAACGCTGGATAAAGACCCCATCAATGCCATGAAAGTAATCTATAATGGAGAGCAGCTGTCAAACATCGAAGGCCCTGGATTTGACAGCTTGTGCGAAGCCTTCCTCAACTATATTGATTTATGTGATTTAGGATACGGAGAGTATTAACCATAGCGAAAGACTCGTAGAAGAACCGTAACGGCTCAACTGCGAGTCTGTTTTTTTTGCGTTTCATTCCAAAACGAAACCTTTAATTGGAGGTTTCCAAAACGAAACTTTTAATAGCGACTCGAAAAATAGCGTCACATCAAAAACTGTCCTATACTGGAGATACCAGATAGCTACTGGAAATCTACAGGGAGGAACACGGAAATCTGGCGCCGGATTTTTGTGACATTAGACATTACATGAAAATTTCTGAATTTACCAACATTCCCCTCAAAATCGAGAATGAGGACGATGGGATGCAACTGCTGATGCAGGAGTACGAGGTGACCCGTGAAATGTACAAGGGACGCCACCCTGTTACCAGCAAATATGTCACCATCTTCGTGCCGCACAGCATCGGACAGGCTGACAGTGACATTGTGTCCGCTGCGATTGCGGACTACCACGAGCGCGGCTACAGCGTCAATGTCATGCACTCCGGCAGCGAGCCGTTGAAGGACTGTATATGTGACCTGCTCCACAACAACCGCAGTACAGAACCGCCAGATGAAGCGGTGCATCCCACGAAAGGGGGTGCAGATCAATGATTACTCCAACTCTCGCATCCGAATTTGCCCGGTACATTGATGGGGCAAAGCAGCACGGTGAATGGTGGAGCGGGCGTTGCCCCGCGCATGATGACAAGAATCCCAGCCTGTCATGGAAGGATGGCGAAGACGGGAAGCCTGTCATCGTTAAATGCCATGCGGGCTGTTCCCGCAATGCAATTTTGGCTTCCCTCGGAATGGAAGATCACCCCCCAAGGGAAGCTCTGCCCCCTAAAAAGTCCAATGTCGCCTACCCTTACTATACAATAGACGGTAAGTATCTCGCAGAAAAAGTGCGTGGTTATGATGACAGTGGAAAACATACCACTAGATGGCGCAGAAGGAACGGAAAAGGCGGCTTCATCAGCGGGCGTGTTAAAGGTGAGCTTTACCTTTATGGACTCCCGAACCTCAAAAACGTGCGTGATGGCGATACCGTATATATTGCGGAAGGCGAAAAGGATGTCGAAACGCTTCGTAAGCATGGACTTGTTGCAGTAAGCGGCCCGGATGGTGCTGGACATAATAAGTTCCCGCAGGAAGCTGTTAAATGGTTTGCCAAGAAGAAGGTCGTAATCTTCCAAGATAACGATGAGGTCGGCAAGGCATTTGCGCAAGACGAAGCGGCTGCTGTATCTAAGGTCGCTGAATCCGTAAAGCTGATTGATTTACAGGCACTTTGGCCGGATATTCCAGAACACGCGGACATCAGCGACTACTTGCAACACTTCGGAGATGGGATGCTGCCGAAAGTTCTGAAACTGATTGACAGTACTCCGTACTGGAAGTCTTCTTCGGAAGAGCAGACCGCAAATTCCTCTTCTATTGCCACTACGGTCACAACTAAATTTGAGTGCTTCTCCGCAGAGAGCGTCTTGAATGAGTACATCGAACCGCCGCAGTTTATCGTCCAGTCTTTGTTGGCAGAAGGACTTACGGTTCTGGCGGGGCCGCCAAAGTATGGTAAGTCGTTCCTCTCAATGGATTTGTGCTGTTCTGTTGCGACTGGAAAGCCTTTCTTGGGCTTTTCTACTGTACAAAGCCAAGTCCTTTACCTGTGCCTTGAAGACAGCAAAGGCCGTATTAAGAAGCGGCTTACAGAAGTCAACCATGACAATCTGGTAGCCAAGAATCTTTTCTTTGTAATGAATGCTCCCGACATGGATAACGGCCTGTTTGATGCGTTGGAAGGCTTTCTTAAAGACCATCCCGACTGTAAGTTGATTGTGATTGATACCTTCCAGAAAATTCGCGGCGCATCAAGTGGCAGCGACTACAGCTACATGATCGACTCCCGTGATGGTGGAAAGCTCAAGAGCTTCGCTGATAGCCACCATCTTTGCTTGCTTGTGATTCATCACACCGCAAAGAAGCGTGATGAGAGTGACCCGTTCAACTGCATCAGCGGAACCACAGGTTTACCCGGTGCGGCTGATACGAATATCGTTTTGCTTCGCAATGAGCGTATGGAAGGTACAACCAATATGTACATTTCTGGCCGTGATGTGGTCGAGGCTGCATATTCGCTTAAATTCAACAAGGATACCCACCTTTGGGAATTTCAAGGTGATGCGGAAGAGATTGAAAACCGCTTCCGCAAGAACCTATATACCGCAGACGATGTGGTTAAGACCATCAAGGAAGCTGTTGCTCTAGGTAAAGGTACATGGCGCGGCACTATGAGCGATCTTAGTCGCTTGGCGGAACAAACTTCCTACATTGGACACTCCCTCGGAGAACCACGAGCGATTGCGAGGGCTGTAAAACAGTACGCCGATGACCTGTATCGGTATGACGGAATCTCATATACGGCTGCACAGAACGGAACCGGGGGTCGAAAGTACACTTTTACACAAGCCAACTGTAAAGGGCTTGAAAAGTGGGTCGAAACGGATATTCCGTTCGATGACGTAAAGGATTCAAACTGATTATAAGCTGTGACGGAGTGACCTGACCTTGTGTCCCAGTCTACTCCGTTGCGGAGATGGTATCAATGGCTTTCGCGGCATATTCTCGCACAAATGCTGCGATATTCCACGGTCTTATTGACACCACCTCCGCAGCGGGGTACTGGGAAGCCACAAGGCAGGAACCGAAACGCCTTGCACAACAACGGAGGTGCATATAATATGCGTAATGCAAATGAAGTCCCTATCTGGGAAAAAAGCAATCTGACGCTGGAAGAAGCCGCTGCCTATTCGGGCATAGGAATTACCAAATTGCGCTCAATGTCCAATGACGAAAACTGCCAGTTTGTTCTGTGGAACGGCGCAAAGCGGCTGATTAAGCGCCGTGAGCTTGACAAGTACACCGATAAGGCGTATTCAATCTGACAAAATAAGCAATAGACAGGAGCCTTACATGGTGGTATACTTCATTGTGTAAGGCTCCTTTTTTTGAAAGGAGCAAATACTATGTCTGTAGCAAGAAGAAAAGATAGTCGTGGCCGTGTTCTCAAAGACGGTGAGGTTCAGCGCAAGAACGATGGACTTTATATGTTCCGTTGGACGGCCCGCAATGGAAAGCGCCACACGATTTATGATGCAACGCTGGAGGGGTTGCGCGATAAGGAAGACAAAATCAAGCATGATCTCGCTGACGGTATTCGTGCTGTTGAGAGCAATGTGACGGTCAATGATATGTTTACGCTGTGGCGTAAAGATAAGATTGGAATTAAGGAACATACACTCACCAATTATGTGTATATGTATAATCGCTTTATTAAAGATACGATTGGTGAGATGAAGATTAAGGATGTCCGCAAATCCGATATTCGGCATTTCTACGGAGACATTTTGCGCAACAACAAAATGGCAATTAACACTCTTGATACTATCAACAATGTTCTCCATCAAGTCTTTGCCGTTGCAGTTGACGATGAGTACATTCGGGGTAATCCCACGGACGGTGTATATGCGTCTATAAAGGCTGCATACCACTACGAAACACCGAAAAGGCACGCTTTAACTCGTCCGCAGCAAGCAGCATTTCTTTCGTTCATCAAGAATACGCCGAAGTATCTGCACTGGCTTCCCCTTTTCGTATTTCTGTTGGGAACAGGATGCCGCATTTCGGAAGCAATCGGGCTGTGCTGGGAAGATGTGGATTTTGAGAACGAAACCATCACTATCCGGCACAATCTGGTTTATCATCAAGATCAAGCCGGAAAGTGCTACTTTACTCTTTCAACACCAAAGACAAAAGCTGGTGAACGGGTAATTCCTTTAATTGACGAGGTGCGAGAAGCACTATTGAAGGAAAAGGCTCATCAAGATGAACTTGAAATGACTTGCCAGTTTCAAATTGCCGGATTGAATGATTTTGTATTCCTAAACCGTTTTGGGAGTGTCCAGAATCCACAAGCTGTTAATCGTGCTATTGCAAGGATTACGCGTGATTATAATGAGCATGAACTTGATCTCGCAGAAAAAGAAAAGCGTGAAGCGCAGTTGTTGCCGCCGTTCTCTTGTCATAACTTGCGCCATACTTATTGTACTCGTCTTTGTGAAGTCGAGACAAACATTAAGCTGATTCAAGAGCTTATGGGACACGCAGACATTAAAACCACGATGCAGATTTACGCGGAAGTAACCCAGCAGGCAAAAGCTGATGCGGGTGTGCGGTTGAGTGGTAATCTCGGTATTGCCATTTGATTTTACTACACCAGCCACTACACCACTTTTACACCAACTATGTTGAGAGTTTTGCAAAAGATATTGAGGGTTACACCAAATGACTAAGTAAGACATCCTATAAAGTAAGGGTTTTATAACCTTATAGAGACATCTAAGGATGCCAACTTAGAATCCCCACGATGAAGCCTATTGACCAGTAAATTGTCAATTTAAGCACAAAAAAGCCTGAAATTTCTTGATGATACGAGAAATTTCAGGCTTTTTCTTTTGGCGGGTTTCTAACTGAAATCATGCCCTACGCCAATCTTACGCCAAACGATGTATAAACTTATGCAAGAAAAAAAGAGCGTTGTTCCCGTTTGGCATAAAATTCGAGCTGACGGGGTGTAGATGTAGGTTTACGGCCACTTGTATTAAGAGCAGGCTTTATTTTTAATAAAATTTACACCGTTTTCAGATGCCTTAGAAAGAGCTTTACACAGTCTGCAAAATTCTTCCTAAAGTGTTTCTATATGTTATGTCTTGCTCCTTCGTTCGCTTGGATGCCCCTTTAGGGTGCTTCCCGGCGCGGAGGAGCTTTTTGTTTTCGTGGCGGCGGAACAGCAGCCCGTCGATATTTTCGGGCGTGTACTCTAAGCCGTTTTGGTTCAGCACACGGGCGCGGCGCGCCAGACACATACTTGCCAGCCCGTAGTCCTGCGTAATAACAAGGTCGCCCGCGCATACGCGGTTCACCAGTGCAAAATCCACGCTGTCGGCACCCTTGCCAAAGGTTAGGGTTTGTGCGCCGTCGCGCTGAATTTGGTGGGCAGTATCGCATAGAATCAGCACGGGAACGTTATATTTTGCGGCCGTCTGAAGGGTCAGATCCACCACCGGGCAGCCATCGGCATCTATCAGAATCGTCATTTCTCGCTCTCCATAGTCCAGGCAAACGCCCTTGCTGTCCGCAGGTCGGCATCCTTGAAGTGACCGCCTGCGTTCCATTCCAGTGTGCAATCTGCGCCGCGCCGAGTCAGGGCGGTGTGCAGGGCGCGGATGTTGTCACCCACAGCCGCCATCGTCTGATTTTTGGTATGTTCCTCGCGGTCACCAAGGCTGAGGTAAACGCGCTGCGTTTGGATAGGGTGCGCCGCTTCGTATTCTGGCCAGCCGGGAAACCACACGGACGGCGAAGCCGCCGCCACGCCGTACAGGGTATCGGTCCGGGTTGCCGCCCACAGCGCAAACAGCCCCGCCAGCGAGTAGCCGCCCAAAATAACCTTGGCATCTTCCTTTATAGAATACTGCCGACGGATGCTCGGCACAGCCTGCTCCAGCCACGCCAGCGTATCCTCTGCCCTGCCGCCGAAGCCCTGCTTGCCCCACGCGGGCGGTGCGGACCAAGGCGACAGGTCGTCGTTCCAATTTTCCACGGGGACAGCGACCAGCAAAAACGGTCGTGCGGTTTGCCGTCGCAGGGCTTCCGCTTCCCGTTCCATCCCTGCAGGGTCGTGCTCGTCCGCCATTTGCAGCAGCAGGTATTCGGCGCCGACCGTGCCATAGACTCGGCAGGTTCTGTTTTGTATCTGCAATACCCGGTCATCCATAAAATTCATGATTCCTTTTCTTTGCTTTCTTTTGCATTATAATGCCTGCACACCAAAGAATCAAGATTGCGCCGGATGCACTGCCTTGAAAGTTTTTTGCCGCACTTGCATTACATCTGCACCACATCCGCACAGTGATTGTATATACGTGTATAATCTCGTATGTTACAATTAGTATGTTCAAAATAGGGTTCAGCCAAAAAGGTTGGACATTTTCACCTAGAGTCGTACCTGACTTTTTTCAGGCACGGCTCTTTTTGTTTTGGGCAATTTCTGATTTTGGAGGTTTTGCAGTTGGCCGTAATACGTCCGCCTTGACGCAATGATTACTCAATAAAAAGTCGAATACGCAAAAGAACGTATTGATTGCGTATTAGCGGCCTGTGGCTATGCTGCCGACAGTACCTAATACGTCTTTATGCGTCCTTAATGCGCAATAAGGATGGTGATTTTATTGAAAAACCGCGCAGCGATCTATCAGCGGGAAGCCGCTGAAATGCTGCATAACATCTCGCTGTACCCCGGTCTGACCGAAGAGCAGCTTTGCCGATTCTTCCCCGAAAAGGAAGCGGCAGCAAAAACTTTGCTTGCCCATATGCTAAAAGAGGGGCGCATCTTCTGCTCCGGGAATGACCGCTACTACGCAAATAGAGAAGTGCAAGGCAACGCAGTCAAGGACTTATCCCGCTGTGTCTGGGTCTTGCTCGACTTCATAGATCAGGTGGAATACCACACTGTTGGAGAATTTCCGGCAGCTATTCTCTGTTTTGCAAATGGAGAACTGTATGAAATCGTGCCTATCCCGCAGGGCAAGGAAACTATGATTTGCCAGCTACTGCGCCAGCCACAGAAAGATGCCGGCAAGCGCATCGTGGTGGTAGATGATGCTGCCCAGATTGAGCTGCTGAACATTCCGCAGGTGGCCGGTTTCTGCACGGTGGCCGAGGACGGCACCGTCAGCTACTACAAAAAGGAGGCCGCGCTTGAATCCTGACGTACTTTTGAACCGCATCCGTTTGGAGCAGCGCGGGCTCATCGATATCCACAAAAAGCTATACGAGATGGAACATCTGCTCCCCGCGCCCGATCCGATGCAGTTTGCCAAAACTGCCGAGAGCGCGGCACTTCTCAGTGAGAAAAGCACGGCGCGTCTTCGCAATATGTTCTTTTCTGTGTCTAACGAGCCGCCGATTTATTACTACCCCAAGGCAGCCGAGGTGCAGGGCATCCGCGTGTGGGCATCTGATAATTATTTGCGAGTTCTGCTCCCTGCGCTTCTGCCGGATAAAAAGAAGCGGGACGGCTGTAAATTCCTTTTGCTGCCACTACAGGCGGCACTGGTGCAAAGCGGACCACTTCCCCATTTCTCCGATTGCGTGATTTGCGTGGAGCATATCTATGACCACAATCTGCCAATCAAAGCCGTGCGGGATTATGACAATCTGGAACTGAAAGCTGTCATAGATGTCATTGCTACATTCTGTCTGACAGACGATACCGGGGCGTTGTGCGATTCTTTCCAGACGACCCGATTTGGATATTCGTCCTCTACCGTGATAACTGTAATGCCGAAAAATTGCTTTTCGGCATGGCTGAACGCCCCAAAATCGGCTGAAAACCGACCTCCACTTTTTCCTAAAAATACGTAAAAAACAGATACCTGTGCTTGAAAATGACTTTTCCGCGTTGTTGTAAGCCGATTCATACCCCAATCGGCAGCGACTTTCGCCGGAGTCAAAGAAGGCACGGTTAAATTCCGAGGTGATTTCGATTTCTTCTGCTTTTCCTGTCCTGCCCGCGCAAGACAGCCTCTATTATGAACTTTTGGCGCTTACAGCCATCTGCGGCGAGGTTCCTTGTGCGTGTGCTGATCGTCTTACCTCAAGCAAAAGTTACCGAAAAAAAGTTGTGACGAGCCTGACACACGGCAAGCTCCTGCGCATCTTCTCCAAAGATCATCTTCGCGGCTATCGGCTCGGTATCCGTGGCAAACGTCTTTTGCGGGAACGAGCGCCAGAACGATTTCAATTCTATCTGTCAGGTCGCACCGACACCAACTCCATCAAATCATCCCCTGCCCGTCGTCTGCGGCTGCACCGTATTGCGCAAGCCTATGTCACGATGTTGAATGCAGGTGCGGCGATTTATCGGGATGAAAAGCCCCCTGTATTTGTGCCTGGTGGCAGCAGTCCTTGCCGCATTGAATCAACCGCTTTTTATGATTCCCGCGAGATGAAAGAACTGGGTCTTGAAATGATAAAGGTTCACGGCTCCCGCATGGTAGGCTCACTGATGACCCCATCCCACACCTTTGCTGTGTTCAACGGCATGGATGCTGTTCCGACCTTTGACACGCAAATCGAACAGCGGGGAAAAATCATGCTGCAAAATATCCGCTATATGCGGACTGGCGCAAGTCACACGCCTGATGGCATCCTGCTGTCCGATCAGTGGGCAGTGATGACTACTCTGCTGAAAGATGCAAAGACCTACAAGAAAGAACACTTCCTTTTTGGCGAAGGCTACGAACATTTCTACTTTCTCACCAATGACTACCACGGCGAGACGCTGTTGTGGCTGCTCTGTCGCCCGGATGTCATCGGGCAACTAAACGCCACGCTGTTGCAAGAACTCCAGCTGCCTTGCCGTAATGCTTTCATCGAAAACGATGCTCGTACCGATGCAGGCGCGCCGATTCTGTTCTGCTATCTGCCGGATCTGCCGCGTCTGTTTCGATTCCTGTCTGCCTTGGAGTTGCTGCAAATGAAGGGGGCCATCCTCTGCTTTGATTTTCAGGCAGGCGCGCTGCGGCCACTCTGCGGCGACAAGGTCGAACTGCAGATCATCGACTTTGCCGAGTTCGAGAGGAGGTTTCTGACTTCGCCATGAAACGTCCTTCAAAAAGATGGCAGATTCTGTTGGCAGTCACGCTGCTGCTCTACGCCTGCGGCTACTTGACGCAGTTCATCGGCAACTATGCTGTCTGGCAGAAAAACGGCGGTATGCCGGGCGGTACTTCCCCGCCGTTTTCCTCTTTGACGCCGCTGGCTTGCCTCAAAGGTATTTTGTGGTTTCCGTACAGCCTTTACTGTATGGCAGGCTGCGCAGCAGCAGTCGCCGCGATTTTCCTGTACCGAAAGTTATTCAGCCAAGATGCCTTAACGGATTCTGAGCGCAACTTTGATTTCTCTGCGAAAGGCACTTACGGCACGTCCGGCTGGATGCAGCCGCGAGAAATTCCTGCTGTGCTGAATATAGTTTCCGACCTGTCCCAGCATACGGGCACCGTGCTGGGGATTCTCGACGGCAGGTTTCTTTGCATCCCGGAGAAAACCCGTATGAACGGCAACCTCGCCGTCTACGGTGCCAGCGGCTCGATGAAAACCCGTTCGTTCTGTATGAACCGCATCCTGCAAAGCGCTGCCCGCGGAGAGTCGCTGATTATCTGTGACCCCAAATCGGAACTCTACGAAAAATCCAGCGAATATATGCGAGTTTTGGGCTACACGGTGCGGGTGTTCAACCTCGTCAGCCCCGAAAATTCCGATTCATGGAACTGCCTGAAAGAAATTGAGGGGCAGGAGCTGATGGCGCAGCTTTTCGTGGATGTCATCATTAAGAATACCAACGGCACAGGCAAGAGCGATCGTTTCTGGGATTCCGGCGAGATGAATCTGTTGAAAGCGCTGGTCTTATACGTTGACCTCACCTACCCGCCGGAACAGCGGAATATTGGTGAGGTGTACAACCTTATCACGCAATGCAGCGAAAGTCAGTTGGACAGCCTGTTTGATGTTCTGCCACTGACACACCCCGCCAAAGCACCGTACAGCCTGTACCAGCGGGCCTCGGATTCGGTGCGCAGCGGTGTTATCAGCGGGCTGGGCAGCCGGTTGCAAGTATTTCAGTCTGAGCTGATTAAGAAAATTACTGCGTATGACGAAATCAGCCTTGAACTGCCAGGGCAGCAGCCCTGCGCCTACTATCTAGTCACCAGCGATCAAGACAGCACCTTTGACTTTCTTGCATCGCTGTTCCTGTCCTTTGCCTTCATCAAACTCGTCCGATATGCCGATGCCAACTGCCCCGGCGGGCGGCTTCCTGTTCCGGTTCATGTGCTGGGCGAGGAATTGACCGCCTGTGGTACGATTTCCGAATTATCCCGGCGCATCAGCGTCATTCGCTCCCGCAACATCTCTATGTCCTGCGTATTCCAGAATCTTGCCGGTCTGCAAAACCGCTATCCGCAGAACCAGTGGCAGGAGATTTTGGGCAACTGCGATGTGCAGCTTTTTCTCGGCTGCACGGATCAGCTGACCGCCGAATACGTTTCCCAGCGTACCGGCATCGCCAGCGTGGCGGTGTCCAGTACCTCCAAGGTTCTAAGCACCCTGCGCGTCTCCGACTACACGCCACAATACCGCGAAAGCAGCGGCGTTGGCAAACGACCGGTGCTTACCCCGGATGAAGTGCTGCGCCTGCCGGTAGATGAAGCGCTCGTGATATTGCGCGGCCACAAGGTTCTGAAAGTCCACAAGATGGACTACTCTCTGCACCCCGCTTACAAGCAGTTGCGGGAGTGCAAAGCATCTGCCCATATCCCGGAATGGCGGAAAGTCTTACCAGAAACACTCGAAGCTCCCCCGGCGGAAACAGCTAAGGCGTCACCTAAGGTGCCGCCTAGACGCCGCGGCCGTCCCGCCAAATCAAAAGCGGTGGTTGCCACCGACAAAGAATCTATCATAACAAAACCTGAAAACGAAAAGGAGATTCCTCATGGAAATGAACAGTGACATTTTTACCCCCGACCTGCCTATCCCCGAACTTGTGGAGTTTGAGGATGCACCCATTCCCGCCCCTGTCGAAGAAGAAAAGCCTGCCGAGACTCCCCCGCCCCGCCGCAGACGCAAAGCGGATGCCCCGGTGCTGACCATTGAAAGCGGTGACGAAATCGAAACCGAGGATGCCCGCGAAGCTGCTGCCTGGCACGAAATTCACAACGCCTACCGCACACGGCGCATCCTCTTCGCACCGTTGGGCGGTATCGAGCAGACCGACAGCGGCAAGACGATTGCCGTTGTGGACTACAACGGCTTCCGCATCGTCATTCCTCTCAAAGAAATGATGGTCGCCCCGAGCGCTGCCAACAGTACCGACAGCATGGCCGTCCGCCAGATGAAGCTGCTGGGCAATATGCTGGGCGCGGAAATCGACTTTGTCATCCTGGGTATTGACTCCAAGAGCCGCAGTGTGGTTGCCAGCCGCCGCGAAGCCATGATGCGCAAACGCCAGCTTTTCTATTTCAGCCCAGATGCCAACGGTGAGTACCGCGTCCGGGAGGGGCGCGTGGTGCAGGCTCGCGTTATTGCCGTTGCCGACAAATCCATCCGTGTGGAGATTTTCGGCGTGGAGTGTTCCATCATGGCGCGGAATCTGGCATGGGACTGGATCGGTGATGCCCATGACCGTTTTGCTGTGGGCGACCAGATTCTTGTCCGCGTGACCGAAGTGAACAAAACCTCACAGGAAGAAATGTCTGTCCACGCTGATGTCAAAAGCATCACCGAGAATACCAGCCGCGAAGCCTTGAAGCGTTGCCGTGTGCAGAGCAAATACGCCGGCCGCGTCACCGATGTACATAAAGGCATCGTCTATGTGCGGCTTTCCAACGGTGTCAACGCCGTGGCTCACTCCTGCTATGACCGCCGCACACCCGGCAAAAAGGACGACGTCAGCTTTGTGGTAACAAAGCTGGACGAGGAACGTAGCATCGCCGTGGGTATTATCACCCGCATTATCCGTCAGAATCTGTAACCGATGAACCGTGAGCAGTCCCGGCGGCTGCCCATCTTTTACATGAAAGGATTCGTAAAATGGCTGTTTTTCGCGTAGAGCGCATTAAGGATTATACCGTTATGAGCAATCATCATCTTCGCAATAAAAATTTGTCACTGAAAGCAAAGGGCCTGCTGTCGCAGATGCTTTCCCTGCCGGACGACTGGGATTATACCCTCAAAGGGCTTGCCGCCATCAACAAGGAGAGCGTTGACGCTATCCGTACAGCCATTTGGGAACTGGAGGACACAGGGTATGTGGTGCGTACCCGCGTCCGGGATGAACGCGGCTGTCTGCGAGGCTGCGATTACTATGTCTATGAGTACCCGCAAGCGTCCTCGTCCGGCTCCGATGGCAGCGCTGAATCCGTGCCGCCTATGCTGGAACCCCTTGCATCGGATTCTGCTGTACAGGAAAATCCCATACAATTAAATAAAGAAATACAAAATAAAGAGAAACAAAATACGGATCTGATCTTATCCGAGAGCGAGACCGTGCGGACAAAAGTCCGCGACAACATTGAGCTGGACCTGCTTTGCCGCAATCAGCCGGAGAGCGCCCCCGTGATGCAGGAAATCTACGAGTTGGTCGTGGAGACAATCCAGCTTCGCAGCCCTGTACTGCGGCTTGGAAACAACCTGTTCCCGATGGCCTTGGTGCGGGAACGGCTGTTACAGCTGACAAGCGAGCATATCCGTTTTGTCCTTGATGGCCTGCGTAATCTGCACACAGACGTTAAAAATCTCAAAAAGTACCTTCTGACGATGCTGTTCAATGCGCCTGTCACGCTGAACGGCAGGACGATGCTGGATGTACGCAAATCTGTCGGTGGCGGATCCCGTCCGATGCTGGCGTAACGCCGCGAAGATATGAACAAATTGTAAAATTTGAAAAAGTGGCCGAAATTTTTTAATTTTTTCGTGTGAGATGACAGTAATAAGGGCAAATAGGTTTTTTCGGCCTATTTTCAACAAATTGGAGGTGAAATTCTATGAAACAAGCTCGTATCCATTGTCCCTACTGCGGCTCTCTTGCCATGCTGCGCCCGGCAAGCGCGATTCATGGTCTGTCCGACATTTCCGCAGGAACGTACCTGTACGTCTGCCGCCGCTGGCCTGCCTGTGATGCCTATGTCACAGCAGACCGCCGCACGAAACAGCCGCTCGGCACCCTTGCCAACGGAGATTTGCGGCATAAACGCATTCTTGCCCACCATGCACTGCACAGTGTACAGGCACAGCTTGGCATGAACCGAGACCAGAGTTACTGCTGGCTGCAAACGCAGATGGGACTGCCCGGAGATCAGGTACATATTGCCAAGTGCGGCGACTACCGCTGTGAGCAAATCATCCGCATCTGCGAGAATGCGACTGCGAGGTGACGGTTATGAAATGCGTGAAAAGGCTCACAGCTGACCAACAGCGTTTGGCAGAAGAAAATCTGAGCATCGTAGAGCGCGTCCTGCGGTTCGACATCAATGTCAATCCCTGCGTTGCTGGTCTTGGCTATGAGGACTTGTATCAAGAGGGCTGTGTCTGGCTCTGCAATGCAGCACTGACCTTCGACCCAGCGCGCGGTAGCTTTGCATCCTATGCCCGGCAGGTCGTACAGAATGGTCTTGTCAGTTACTGCCGCAACCTTACGGGAAAACAATGCCGCATGATTTCTCTGGCAGAGATGAAGCCAACTGCACTTGCCTCATTAGAAGTACAACATAGCGCTCCCTTCGATATTGAGTGCGAGACTCCCCTGCTGCTTGCCGCCGCAGAATCTCAATACAGTGGCGTGACCCGCAAGGGCGTCCATGCGCTGGCGTTGCAAGTCTCCGGCATACCGCTTACCGCAGTTGCTACTCGCATGAGCGCCCCGCCCAACCACGTTTCGGCGTGGATCAGCCGTGCTGTCCACAAATTGCGAAACGATGAATCTTTTCTCTCATCTCTACACGAAAATTAAAATTTGGAGGTTCCCTTATGAAAATGCTTTACACTGCCAATGGCCGTTATATCCGCTGCTGCACCGAAGAAGGCACCCGCCCGGTCATCATCGTCTGCGAAAAAGAGTACGAGGTCGATGTGCAAGAGTTTATGCTCTGGTCCATCCTCAACTGGCGCATCCTGCGGGAAGAGGAAATCAGCAGCTTCTACGAGAAGATGGCGAGCAGTTCCAATGTCACCATCCACCGCAGCTGGCAGGACTGTGTGCAGCGCCTGCTAGTTCGCGGGCTCATTGTGGTTGGCACCGGGGATACCGAGTATGATGCGCTATATGATTTGCTCTCCTGCCGCTTTATCATCCCCATCGGTGCGGCATGGCCGCTGCGGGTGCTGTCGTTCCTCAAACTGACGTTTTTGGAGGGCATCTCTTGGAAAATCACCCGCCGCCTGTTCCACGTTGATGCCCGTAGCGCCTGCGAGAAAAAAGTCATCCGCCTTGCCCGGCAGACACCGCTCTCGTGCGCGGAAATTATCAAGTGCATCGAAATGGACATCCGCCGCCTGAAGGACGGCTACGATGTGCTGGACAAGCTGTATGACGACAACGACCTGAACTGCGACAACTTCGCCCATGCAGTGCGGGAGTACCGTTGCAGCCGCGAGGTCATCACGGCAGTGTCAAACCTTTACCTGCGGCAGCAAATTATGCTTGATACTTACTGATGCGATAACCGACAAAATAGAAGCGGAAGATTCCCGCTGTCTTAAATGAGAATCTTCCGCTTCTATTCATATTATTGCTGTGGGACTTTTTCCATCAGATCATCTATACTGCAATGCAGGACACGTGCCAAGCGCAGCAAGGTTTCCCCTTGCGCCTTGTTAATGTCTTTCTGGCGTTGCTCATATTGCTGGATGGTGCGCACGGGGATTTCTGCCTGTCGTGCCAGTTCCGACTGGCTCATTTCGGCCAGTGTGCGCAGGCTCTTTAGGTTTGTTTCCGGCTTTGCTGCGCGGTACAGTTCGTTCATCTTATCAGCAAACTGGCGAACGTCCATTTCATGGTAGGGCGTATACAGCATTCGCACCTTGGAAATCGGCACAGCCTGCTCAATTTCAGAGAAGCGCAGCCCGGTATCCCACTGGTAATATGCGATAGCCCAGCCCGTCCAGTATTCGAGACTGCGGTCATACGCATAGGATGCCTTGCGGACGGGTTCTGGCTCTCCCGCCTGTTCCAGTACCCTGCGGGCAAGTTCCACACCGGAAGTGCCTGCCAAAATAGTGCTATCACCGAGTTCAAAGCGATGGGAAATCTCGCTCATTAAAAACCAGTTCCATACTGTTTCCAGCGGATACTGTAAATCATTGACCATGTAGTCCAGCATACGCGCAAGACATTTTTGTGCAGCGGTAAGATAATTTTTATCGTAAGCGTGGATCACTGGGCTTCATCTCCTCGTCAAGGATGGTTGTAATGTAAAGATCGCCCCTTTGGCGGCGGTTCCGCTCTACATCAAAGTATTGGCGGCGGGCGGCCTGGTCACGGAACGCTTTCTTCTTATACCATTCTTTGGCGTCTGCTGTATCATAGCCCATAAATTTCAGCTGCTCAAAGGCTTTTCGGCTTTTCAGTACAAATTGCTGACCCAGTTTGCCAAGGCGCATAGCGCTACACAACTGGCGATACGAGATTGCACCGTTGATAAAGTCAGAGGCAAAGGAAAAGTAGCTGTCATCGGCACGATAGCCGATAATGACATCTGCCGTTTTGTAGTCCAGATGAAAATTCTGTAAGAGATAATCCTTAGCTTCCGCCGCCAGCGGTGTGGACGCATCAAACTCACGGTTTTCAAGCAGAATCGTCAGCCAGTGCAGCATTGTATATTCCGGGGCATTCAAATCGAGAATCGTCAAACCGTCACATTCGATTTGATACTCATTTGCATAACCGTTGTGGTCAATACTTACGCCCCACTCTTTCGCCATGTTCGGGTTTTCGGTGCAGTAGAAGCCAACGCCATAGTCATTGTAGGGCTTTCCATAGCCATATTGGGGCTTTTCAATAATGTGATCCGAGCCGTGATAAATCGTCTTTTTCATCAGACCACCTCCTCATTGCAATTATACTCCTGCGGGAGTATAATTGCAAGCGCGTTGTTATCATCGTGCAGGAGCCCATACAAAATCCACCGTTGACATCCACAAGATATAGTATTATAATAATCTTATAGATGATTTTTATGCTATATAAGCATACGTTGTTATTTTTGTAATCGGTGCCGGTAGTAGATGGCATTGCGCTGAATTGGGCGCGGTGTCTTCCCTGCCGGCACTTTTTTATATAGATATTTCCTGCCACCGGCAGAAAGGAGTGAACCAAGAATCCATCCGCATCCCGCATGGCCGCCGAAAAGCGGCTGCACCTTGGGCTGCATCAAGTGTTCAGAATGGACACCTGATGCAGCCCTTTTTGTTTTTGTGAAAGGACGGTAATCGACAATGAAATCTGACAATGCCATCTGGAACGGTACAAGTATTTTCGTGGGCATCATTGTAGCCATCGCCGCGTTTGTGCGCGGCGCGCTGCTGCTGCCGCTTCTGCTTGTTGCCTGCTCCATCTGGGAACTGTATGTGCTGCACCATCTGCGCAGCAGCCTACCGGCAGTCCCCAAGAAGAAAGCAAAGGCACCCCGCCGCACCAAGTTTGTGGTGCCGGACATTGAGGACGAACCGCTCAGCGACATTCTGCTGCTTCATGTGAACCAACGCGTCACCGCTGCGCTTCGCACGGCGGACAGCAACATCACATGGGAATGGGCCACCAAAGATCCGCTTGCTATCGTCAAAGAGGGAGGGCGCTGCCTGATTCGTGTTCACGGATTGGACGGCTTTGAGAGTGCCGAGGTCGTTTTGGACAAGCAGGCTCACTTGCGGTGCGAGTTGATCAACACCGTGCCGCTGCGCCCAAATCCCACGGCAGACACGCCTGAAAAACCGCGTATTCCCGCTGAGACTCCCCCACTGCCCGACCCGCGCATTTGGTATGAAACTGAGGGACGCGCAACGCTGGAGGGCATAGTGGCCGACCTCAGTTCCCGCGGGCATCACTCGATGACCGTGCAGGAGGACGGTCACATCCAGCTTACGGATGGCAGCACATCGGTACTCCCGGAACTGCACGGTTTCCCACCTGTGGGCTGCTGGGAAAAGTTGAAACAGGTCTTTGCAGGAGATGGGCTGGCCGCCGAGGAAACTTCCGGCAAGCTGGTTCTCTCGTGGTAAAGGGAGGTTTCGCGTATGAAATCCGGTGTATCCTTACAGCAGATGCTGACCGAAGTGAAACGGCAGAGCGAGTCCAAGGAGGACTACCTCATTGCCCCCAATCGCCTGCGGATGGAATCCTACGGCAAAGAAATGTTTTTGCACCTGTCGGACGACAGCGGCACTGAACTAATCGAGCCCATGACCATCACCGGCATCGCCCATCGGCAGATCGGCACTCATCTGCGCATCCCCGCCGCCTACTATGACCGTATGCGGGAGGAACGCCCCGACCTGCTGGCCTACAACGCCAACACATGGTTCAAGCAAGAAAACAGCCAGCGTATGCTGCGCACCTTGGACGGCTCCGCCCGTGCGTACCTGAGCAATCGCTACCTCCGCATCGACAATATCGACATTGCCGGAGTGACGCTTCCGATTCTCGGCGGGCTGCCTGACATCCGCTTTGAAAGCTGCCAAATCACCGAAAGCCGTATGTACATCAAGGCCGTGAACCCCCGCTTGCAGGCGGAGGTATCCCCCGGCGACATTGTGCAGGCAGGGGTCATCATCAGCAACAGCGAGGTCGGACTTGGTTCCGTCAGCATCCAGCCGCTGATCTATCGGCTGGTGTGCAGCAACGGCATGGTCGTGAATGAAGCCGCCGCCCGCCGTAACCATGTGGGGCGTGTTACAGATAGCGAGGAAAATTTCAGCGTCTACTCCCAAGCAACTTTGGACGCGGAGGACAAAGCCTTTGTCATGAAGATTCAGGACACCGTGCGCGCTGCCGTGGAAGAAGCGCGGTTCGCACAGGTCGTCGGCAAAATGCAGGAGACCAAAGCCGCACAGATGGATACCCGTGATGTGCCGGCCGTCGTCAAACTTGCCAGCAAAGAGTTCCACATTACCGACAGCGAAAGCACTGGCGTATTGCAGCGGCTGATCGAATCCAACGATTTGACGCTGTATGGTTTATCCAACGCCGTGACCCGACACAGCCAGGATGTGGAGAGCTATGACCGCGCCAGTGAATTGGAAAGTATCGGTTACAGCATTTTGACCATGCCCACACAGCAGTGGTCGAGAATCAACCAGGCAGCTGCTTGATGCTGCCCTACATATAGGAGGATTTTTTATGTCTATGATGAACGCTAACGCCGCAGCCACCACCGCCATGACCGCCAACGAACCGCTGGATTTTGTGCTGCCCGAAATGGGCGATGCCGATTTCAGCAGTGAGGAACTTGCCGAGGATAGGGACGGCTTTACGATGTCCTTTCCCCGCATCAAGATTCCCGCAGGCGGCGTGCTGCAGTTTGAATTGCCCACCGGCGACCCTCAGCACCCAGATTACAGCCCCACTCTCACCGGCGTGATTTTGTTCAATCACGCAAGCTGCGCCTACTGGCCGGAGGGCGATGAGTACAGCGACGATGTACCGCCGCTCTGCTCCTCTGTAGACGGCAAACAGGGCTACGGTGAACCCGGTGGTGTCTGCGAAACCTGTGCGTTGAGCCAATTTGGCAGTGCCGCCAATGGTCGCGGCAAAGCCTGCAAGAATATGCGGGTGCTGTACTTGCTGCGCAGCGGGGAGTTTATGCCGCTGGCGATCAATCTCTCTCCCACCAGCATCAGCCCGTTCCGTGAGTTTTTGAATCAGGGCTTTGTTTTCCGCAACCGTGCCACCTACGGCAGCCTTGTGGAGATTGGATTGAAACGCCAGACGAACCCGGAGGGCAAGGATTACAGCGTTGCCACGTTCAAGCGCTTGGGCGATTTCCACGGCGAGCAGCTTGCCGCTGTGCGCAAGTACGCCTTGAGCTTCCGTGAGCAGATTCGCGGCATGAACCGCCAGCGCATCGAGGCAAAACGTGAACAGGATGATGGTCTTTGTGATGTGGAGAGCTGCGCTACCGCCCCTGCGACCGCCGATGGCAGCTTTTGCATCGGGGCATCGGTGAACGGTGACACGCAGCCGCTGCCCGCGTAACAGTTTATGAAGGAGGTGCTTTATGCACGATATTCCGTTGAATGATACTCAGCGTATTTTTGCCGACAAGAACCACAACCTTGTCTACAAGTTTCTGCACGAGAAGAATCTGCCTGCCAGCGAATATTATGACATCGTCATTTTCGGCTATCTGCGGGCCGTACAGCGGTATCTGACCGACCCGAACCTTGCAGGCTATTCCTTTGCCACGGTTGCGTGGCGGGCGATGGAAGGCGAAGTTGTCAATACCCACCGCACCGACAAGCGCCGTTTCCGCGTCATCCGTTTTGTTCGTCCCCGTCAGTCTTACACCGGGCATCTGACCCGGCATTCAACACCAACGGTAACGGACGAGGAAGCGCTGCGTGAAAGTGAGGTTGCATTGCTTCTGCACGCCCTCGCCAAGCGGGTAACGCCCCAGCAGATGGAAATTATCCGTCTGCGCACCAAAGGCTACCAGACGAACGAGATCGCGCAGATGCAGAACACCTCGCTGTACCATGTGAACACGCTGCTGGATAACGCGCGGTTCATCGTGGTGGAACTGTGCAGAGATGCTTAAAGGGAGGCAAGGACAGAATGAAAAAGCGGAAGCTGGAGCTTTACATTACCGGCAAACTCATGTCCGCACTGATGGTGGGCAGACCCGCCATCTTCAGTACGGGCGGCGAAATGTACCATACGGCTCCTGTAGTGAAGATTCACGAAACCGAAACGCAGGAGATCCACTTTGAAACATCCACCACCCATTATTACATCAAGCCTCGCCCTTTTGTACTCGCGGTCCTCAACCCGCGCCGACAAACGCTGGCCGCGTGTGCGTAAAGGGTTGAATGTTCGCAGAATGATTTAATTACAGCCGTGGCGGCGCTTTGCTGCCACGGCTTCTTTTGACGGAATAAGAGGTGAAATTGACTATGTATGAAGAAAAAGTACGCAAATTCAAGTGTTATTACTGCTCGGACTGTAAACTCTATGCCGGGTCTGAAACGAAAATAGTTCACGGTCGGCGCATGAAACCGAACACAAAATACTGCACCGGCGGCAAAAAAATCATCATCTTTCGCTCTGATGACCCCAAGGTAAATGTACCGAAATGGTGTCCTAAGCGGCGCGTGCCGCCCACATTGCGGATTTACAACTTCCGTTCACCGGAAATCGAGGCAGGAGAGAGCATGCTTGCGGCCAACGGAATCTCGTTTTTCCCATACCCCAGCCGCTATGCAGTGCGGTATGAGGGAGAGTCACCTTATACGGCGATGGAATTTGCAAAGCAAATCAAAAATCATTCTTTGGCAGAGTTGCTCTCTATGCAGCTATTGCCCTATGAAATTCTGGAAATCGACGATGGCATCCGCCCGTACTGTTTCCTTGTAGAACGTCTCGGTCACGTGCGGTGCATCCGCTTCAAAAGCGACATTGCACGCGAAAGTAAGTATGAAGAGTCAGGCGGCAAAGCGATTTGATCCTATGGAATCATGCAGATGTTCCATTCACAGTCACCTGTAAAAGCGTCAAATCAGGCTGCCGCAGTGCGTTTATTGCTTGCCTCAAACCTATAAATGCGCTCTTTTGACAAAAAGGAATTGTTGCAGAAGGTCCCCGTGATTTTGAATTGATTGCTGCGGTTATTGATACTAAAGTAGGCAAATACAAATCATTCGCGAGGCATACTCAAACTTTGAACAGCTACTGAAAAAGCCAGAGTAATGAAGGAGGGAAACGTGTATGAATAGCCAACGGGCAATTCTTAGCAATGAATCCAATTATACAGTTTTCCGTGTGGGGGATAAGGTAATTAGATTTCGCGCACCATATTCATTGGAGCATTATACAGAAGTAAAAGAATGGAATCATGGTTATATTGTAGCGATGGCAAAGTATAAACAGAATGACAGGCCTGAAGAAGAGTATATTGATTTAATTCCTGTTTTGAAAAATTTATATTTTGATCCAGATACATTTTTGGCTCCGATCAAGGAAGTGAGCGTGGTAAATGGTTAATGTTAAAAATATAGCCGATGAGGCAGATATGATCATAAATGAACGTTATGAAATCGATGAACTGGCCGATGCGGCAGGTGGATATTTTGCGATGCCGTCAGCGGACGAACTTGCCTACACCGAACTTTTGTTTGACGTCTGCGACCAATTTGGAATCCATTACTATTCTGCCGATAAGAAAGCGCGCGCATTTGTTGAAGAAGTGACACGCGTGACGTGGGCAAAGCAACAAGAAGAAAAGACCGGGGTACAACAGAGTATCCGCCCTGCATTTACCGCGTAAAAGAGAATATGTATATGCCAGCCGGAAGGGATTTACTTCCGGCTGGTTTTTTCTAGAGGAGTATTAAAGGGAGTAAGTCTGTGCAATGTATCTATGTAACCGCTCAAGCACAGCCGTCAAGCAAAAATAAAGCTGGAGCCGAATCCGGCTCCAGCAAGCCTCAAATTTTCTTCTTGCAAATGTCAGGCAGTTTGTCCGACTACGGCATCATATCATTTAAGAACGCGCGGTCATTTGGATCATGCTCCCGGCCATAAAGATGTTCTGCAATCTCGTCCAGTAAAAAACGGAAATACTCATACGGCTTCAAATTGTTGGCCTTGCCGTTTCTGCAATGCTGTAGAGAATCGCACTGGATTGTGCTCCTCTGGGCGTGTTGAGCATAATCCAGTTTTGCCCGACTGTAAAGGGACGATTTGTTGCGATTGGTTTCGTATCATGCACGTCAAATAAAATCCTCTGCTTGCAGTTAAGGATGCACGGAACTTGTATCCGGATGAGGAATAAAAGAAATCTTTTTACTTGTCAATCTGCTGTAAATTATCGACTGAATTTGTGCAAAGCTAACAAAGTGAAAAAGAGAGCCGTTCTCGCCTTGACACTCCACAAAGAATGTGATATTGTAGTATTATACAGAATAAATCGTTATTCAAGTGCCTGATTTGTTTGCGCCTTACAAAAAAAGAAAAATGTACGTGAGCAGCGTCGTTGGATTGTTACCGTTTGGCGGGCTAGACCAACTCTGCATAGCACAAGCCGAAAGCGTGTTTCAGCCTTCGGTATGTTTGCTGTGTCAAGGGTGGTCTTTTTTTATTGCCTTTTTCAACCCGAGGAGGAGAAACAATGCAATATACCGTCAAAAAGCCAATCAACAACAACATTTTGCGCGTGGTGGACCCCACGGGCTGTGAACTGATCGTCACCGGGCGCGGTTTGGGCTTTGGTGTTAAGCCGGGCTATAAAATCGAGGCTGAAACCGCAGAGTGCAGCTACCGCATGACCAGCCCTGCCGTGCAGCAAAAGTTGGTGGAACTTCTGGAACGGATTCCGTATGAGCATCTACTGCTCACCGATGAGTTGGTAGAAACCATCCGGCAGCGGCTGAAATACCCACTGAATGAAAGCCTGCTCATCACGCTGGCCGACCACATCAGCTTTGCCATTCAGCGCAGCGAAGAGGGTATTCGCTTTTCTAACCCGTTGATGACTTCCATTCGGGAATTCTACCCGGAAGAGTATCACCTTGGCGTGGAGTGCCTTGCCACTATCCGCCAGCGCTTCCATGCAGACCTTTCGGACGACGAGGGCGGCTTTATTGCGCTGCACATCGTCAACGCAGAGCTCAACACCACCAT
>ULVH01001118.1_pt1 | contig 35811 bp, 30 predicted proteins | sample 1959261 | NCBI WGS metagenome assembly ULVH01 (sample SAMEA4835781, study PRJEB28245) | human gut metagenome | biome: gut microbiome; material: fecal sample | place: Denmark | collected 2008
GCTATTCGGGGCAGGGCTGTTCGGGAAGGGGCTATTCGGGACGGGTGTTGGCGGAACGCCCCGGCAGAGCGATGTCGGGCGGAATGGTGCCGTTTGCAGGAACGGTATGCCAATATTTAAACAATTCCGGCGCCAGCATATCGGCGAGGCGCAAAATCTTTTCGGTAGCTTCGTTGTCGTAAAACTCCGAAAAGGCGGCGAAGACCAGCCCGTAGACGACGGCACGGTCGATTAACGGCTGCTGCATGGCAGGCGGGGTGCCGGAAACCTGATTGAGCGTCTGGTTCAATTTGCCCTCAAGATACAAAAGCGTAGTGCGGACGCGGTTATGGTTCAAATCGCGCAGGAGTTCCTTTTGCCTGCCGTCTTCGCGGCTGATGTTCAGAAATACTTTGAACGAGTGAAGCATGGCGTAGAGGTGGGACGTTGCGCAGGAGGGCAGGTAATGGCGCAGAATTTTGATGATTTTGGCATCTTCGGCACGGTTTTTTATCAGCGAAAAAATGAGCTGGAAGAGGTGAAAGCCTTTCAGGTCTTTTTTGTTAAGCTTGATGTATGCGGCGACAGTGTTGCTTTTGGAGGTTTGGAGTTCTTTTTGCAGGTTATCGATGCGGGCGGCGGAACTGTTGTTTTCAAGCAGGCGGTTCAGCTTTTTTTCCAGTTCGCGGATATCCGGTTCAGGGGCGGGCTGTTCAAGGGGTATGGCGGCAGGGGCTGTTTTTTTCCGCCTTTTCGGGCTGATGTCAAAAAACAGCAGGACGGGTATGGCTAACAGCAGTACGGGAATCAAATACTGCGTGATGGACAATAACAGGTTTAACACAGCTTCGCATTTCCTCGTTTAGATGGTACGGATGTTCCGGGCGGTTTGAGATGCGGCCGGTGCCGGAGCGCTTGCCCCGGTTGGGGGGAAGAGACGGCGGCGGCCTCCTTAGCGGCGGTTGCCTTGACAGGCAGAAATATAGGCGTGCCCTCATCTTTTGCAACCTAGACTGATTTATGAACGGACGTGCTTAAAGTTTTGCTTTTAAATAATTCTTCAGTTCTTCGTCTTCAAGCATTTCGGCGTAGGAAAGCGCCTGTTGCAGATAGGTGCGGGCCTCTTCGCCGCTTCCTTCGCGCAGGGCAAGTTCCGCCAGATTATTGTAGTCGATGGCGGCGCCTTTTATCCGGTTCTGGCTGTTTTCCAGATCAATGGCCTGTTTGAACAGGGTGCGCGCGGTGTTCAGGCGGTCTTGGCGAAGGTTTATCAGGCCGAGCAGGGTATAGGCGTTGGCGGGGTAGAAGGTCGTGAAAGCCGGTGCCTTTTCTTTTATCAGGGCGGTCAGAATCCCGGCACTTTGTTCGTAATCGTCAGAAGCGTAAAGAATTTCGGCTTTGAGGTACAGGTTTTCGAATATGCCGGGGCGGTGGCTGGATTTTTGGTGCAGGGCAAGCGCTTCGTCGGCGCGGCACAGGGCTTCGGAATATTGCTTGCGGCGGAGGCTGATGCGCGCCAGCATTTCGACGGCAAAAGCGCGGGCCTCCGCGGATACGGCGTGGGGCTTTGAGAGAGCCTGCGCAGTGGCTGTGGCAGGGGCGGTTGTGTCGGAGGCAGCGGTGGCTGAGTCCGGGGCAGCTGTGTCGGGGGCAGCCGCAGCGGCGATGTCGGAAATGGTTATGTCGGAGGCTGGGTGTGGGAAGTTTGTGTCGGAGGTTGGGGGCGTGGTGGTTGTATCGGTATTGGGTTTTGGGTGAGAGGGGGTAGAAACGGTGGCGGAAAGTGTTGCTTTGGAGCAGGCGACAGCGGAAAAAACTTCGGCGGCGCGGTCGTCTTCGTGCCGCAGATAAGCTGTAAGCCCCTGCCAGTTTTTGACGTCGGCTCCGGTCTGGATGAGGTTGTGCTCCGCGCATATCCGGGCGGCGGCGGCGAGGTATTCTTCGGCGGCGGCGTAGTTTTCACGGCCTATTTCCGCCAGGCCGAAGTAGGCTTCGGTTTCAGCCTGTTTGGCGGGGATGCCGAGCTCCTGCCAGATTTTTTTGGCTTCGCGCAACATGGTAAAGGCAACGTCAAATATGCTGCTGATACGGTATATCTGTGCCAGCGCCATATAGCATTCGGCTTCTTCCCAGGCGAAACCGTTTTTCTGATACAGCCGAAACGCCTGTGAACAGTGGGCAGATGCGCTGTACATATCAGTCTGGTAGAGTTCGCCGAGCGCGGTGAGCAGCAGGAAGTCCGCCTTGAGCGCAGAGGGGACGGGCAGCGGAAAACGGAGGAACGCGGGAGCGGAAAGGGGCACGCGAAAGAGTACGGAGGCGGGGGATGGCAGGCGGATTTGTTCGACGATATGCTGAAATTCGGCGCGGCGGTTTAAAATACGGCATAATTCGGCGCATAGCATCTGCAGCCGCCAGTTGTGCGGCGCGGCGCGAAGGGCCTTTTGCACTTCGGGCAGCGCGGCGGCGGGAGTTTCGGCGGCAAGGGCGGCAAGACCGGCTTCCAAGGTTTGCGGCAGGCGGAAGAAACGGCGGACGCAGCTTTGCTTTAAGTAATATGACGAGTAGAACAGGGGCAGGTCTTTTTGCCGCAGCGGGTGCAGGCTCGCGTCGGCGGCAACCCGGCAGCGGTGGAGCAGGCGGATGCGCGCGGCAAAACAAAGGACGGCAAGCACTCCAAGCAGCAGCGGTATAAAAAATATGTCAGTCAGCGTTAAATCTTGCAAAATCTTTACTCTATATTAGTTTTTTAACCCTATAATGCCGGGCATAAAAGAACGGGCTTCCGGCTGCGGCTGAAGGGTTGCCGCACAGCGGGAAATGCCGAAACGAAAGCCCGCAAAACCGGGGAAACGCCGCAGCGGATAACCGCTAACCGCCGGGGCGGGGGCTGCAGAATCGGAAATACCGGGCAGACATCCCGGGACGGCAGTCCGGTATGCGGGGCTTTTAACATATATGTAGTATTAGAGGATATTTTTTAAAATGGCTATTACGAAATTAACTTCCGAGCAACTTTATCGCAAATGCGACGCGGCGAAATTTGATTTTACCACGACGGCGGATCTGGAAGAACGGCTGTCGGCGCTGGGGCAGGACCGCGCCATCTGTGCGGTGGAACTGGGGATAAACATTAAATCCCGCGGCTACAACCTGTTCTGCCTGGGGCCGGAGGGTACCGGGAAGACCAGCCTGGTCAAGCGCATTTTGGAAAAAGAGGGCAAACAGCGCCCGACGCCGGACGACTGGGCTTACGTCTATAACTTTGACGAGCCGCATAAGCCGATAGCGGTCAATTTTCCGGCCGGAGCGGCGGCGGGTTTTGCCAAAGATATGGAAGAGTTTGCGTATGCGATGGAGCACGATTTGCCGGAGGCGGTGAAGAACGAGCTTTATGAAGAGCAGCTGAGCGTTATCCGCGAGAAATATCAGGAAAAGCGCAACGATTACGTCAAGGTTTTGCAGAAAAAAGCCAAAGGGAAGAAAGTTTCGCTGCTGCATATGCCGATGGGGGTGGTCGTGGCGCCGATGAAAAACGGCGAAATTATCAGCCCGGACGTGTTTGATACCCTTTCCGACGACGAGAAAAACGAGATTATGGCGGATCTGAACGCCATGCAGGAGGAAATAGCCCAGCATCAGGACGATGCGCCGGGCTGGGAAGAGAAGCAGACCGAGGAAATCAAAAAGTTACAGGAAAAGCTGGTTAAGGATGCGATTAAGAAGCCGATTAACGACATAAAGCAGAAATACCGCGGCAACAAGAAAGTCGCCGAGTATCTGAAAGCGGTGCAAAACTATATTTTGGAAAATATTCCGAGCTTTGTGCCGAACTATGACCAGGACAGTAAGCCGCAGACCGAAGAAGAGCCGATGGCAGGGCTGCTGAGCCAGCTGAAAAACCAGCAGGAAGAGGACAAATACAGCAAGTTTAAGGTCAATGTCGTGGTTAAGAACGTGCCGGACAGCGGGGCGCCGATTGTGCTTCTGGATCACCCGACGCAGGGGAACCTGGTCGGCAAGGTTGAGCGTATTCAGCAGTTCGGCGCGCTGATTACCGACTTTACCCTGATTAAGGGCGGAGCATTGCACCGTGCCAACGGCGGCTTTCTGCTTATTGACGCGAGGAAACTGCTGTTGCAACCGTATTCGTGGGATTCGCTGAAACGGGCGCTGGCTTCCAAGGAAATTAAGATTGAGGCGCCGAGCGAAGATACGAGCTTTTCGACGATTTCGCTTGATCCGCAGCCGATACCGCTGGACGTCAAGGTGGTTATGACCGGCGATGCGGAGCTGTATGACCTGTTGAGCGAGCGCGACCCCGATTTCAGCGACTACTTTAAGGTTGAGGCCGACTTCGGCATGATTATCGACCGCACGGACGAGAATGAAGTAGAATATGCCAAGCTTATCGGTTCGCTGACGAAAAAGAAAAACCTGAGGTCGCTGAACAAACAGGCGGTGGCGCGGGTTATTGAGTATTCTTCGCGGCTGGCCGACGATTCCGAAAAACTGACGGCGCACGTTTCGTCCATCGGCGATTTGCTGAAAGAGGCGGATTACTGGGCACGCAAGTCCAAGGCGAGCCAAATCGGCAAGAACCACGTCGATCAGGCGATAAAGTCGCAGATTTACCGTTCCGACCGCGTCAACCGCGCGATGCTGGAGCAGATTGACAAGGGGACAATCCTTTTGGACGTCAAGGGCGAACGGGTCGGGCAGATTAACGGTTTGGTTGTCTACAACTTTACGCGCAATTCGTTCGGCAAGCCGACGCGGATTACGACGCAGGTACGGCTCGGGCGCGGCGAGTTTATCAACATTGAGCGCGAAGTGGCGATGAGCGGACCGATACACTCCAAGGGCGTGCTGATTTTGCAGGCGCTGATTGCCAACCGGTTTGCGAAACGGTCGCCGTTGTCGCTGTCGGCATCCATTGTGTTTGAACAGTCGTACGGCGGCGTGGACGGCGACTCGGCTTCTTCCACCGAATATTACTGTATGCTGTCGGCGATTGCCAACCTGCCGATTAAACAGTCGCTGGCGGTTACCGGTTCCATCAACCAGTTTGGCGAGATTCAGCCCATCGGCGGCGTTAACGAGAAAATTGAGGGCTTTTTCGAGGTCTGCAAATACAACGGGCTGACCGGCAAACAAGGCGTGATTATCCCGCGCACCAATGTCGTCAACCTGATGCTGCGCGAAGACGTGCTGGAAGCGGTTGAGAACGGGCAGTTTTCGATTTATGCGATTGACGACGTCGACGACGGTATTGAACTGCTGACCGGGATCCCGGCGGGCAAGGCCGATAAACGCGGGCGCTTTCCGAAAGGAACCGTCAACTATATGGTGCAGCAGAGCCTTGAGGAATATTACCGCGATTACGTCAAGTTTGCGAAAGAAACACACGGCGCGGTTTAGAGAGGCGAACCGGTATAAGGCTGACAGCGCGGTGCAAAGAAACGTCCGGTGTGGAGCGCAGCGAGAGATGCGGCGGCGTAGTCAGGCGGCCGGCGCGGCATAGAGGGCGGCCGGGTGTTCGGTGTGACAGGGGCGCGGGCGGTTCAGCCCGGATGTTGTGTTACGGTTCGGTAAAAGGCAAAATTGCAATAAAAACGCCATAATTACAATCTGTTGTGCTATTATATATAGAAAAAGCGGTTTTCGGGCTTTACAAAAGCGGAGAATCGCTTTATACTATCCGAACATTATTTATTTTTAGGTTTTTTTTATAATTAATTTTACAATTATGAGTAAATCAGAAGTTGTGGCATTATCGCTTATCCGCGAGGCCGAAGTAAGCACTTTGAGTGCAGAGAAAGAAATGCAGTTTGTGCAGGTGTTGAACAATGTAACGCTGGTTGACGCACGCAAATTCCTCCGTTGGTATATGGAAAAGACGTCGCAGTTTTATCTGTCGTGTCTGGAATATCTGCTTGACAACAACCCGACGCTGTTTACGTTTGCGCTCTCAATGAGCCGCGGCGGCTGGCACAGACGGTACAAGGACAAAAAGTATCTGGTGCGCGGAACGTCGGACGATGTATTGGCGCTGCAGAAGCATTTGCTGGACGAAAAGTTGAATATCCGCATATTGTTTGCGTATGCGGTTAATTACAACATTGCGCTTAAACCGGAGGTTTTGGCTGTCGTTAAACAACGTGCAGAGGCGGAAGCTGCGGCAAACGGCGTTTCGCTTGACGAACAGATGGCTAAGAAGTGTGTCGGTTATGCGGCTATTTATGACCATCAACTGCATCGTCTGGACCGGATGCGCAAGCAGAGTGCCTGATGGGCATACAGCGTTTGCCTGCATTGCGGAAAAATTCCGGCGGATATGCGGGCAATGTGCTTGAGAAAATGCAAAAGCGCGGCAGCGATGCCATGAAATGAAAGGCAGCAAGCCTTATTCCCCCATTGCTTTAGAGCAGCGGGGGATTTTTTTGCGCAAAAGATGTGAGGCGCGGGATTTTTTTGTGTGCAAAAATGCGAGGCGCGGGATTTTTTTGTGTGCAAAAATGCAAGGTGCGGGATTTTTTGTTTGACGAAATCGGGAAAAGGGCATACCATTTTGCCATATTGAACTTTTGGGAAAGGTATTGCAATGGAACAGAGAATTATTGACGTCAACGGCGTGAAACTGGCAAACAACCTGCCGTTCGGGCTTTTGTGCGGGCCGTGCCAGATTGAGAGCAGGCAACATGCGATTGACATTGCGGGGGCAATGGTCGAAATAACGAAAGAACTTAATATCCCGTATATTTTCAAGGCGTCGTTTGACAAGGCGAACCGCACTTCCATTCACGGCGCGCGCGGCGTCGGGCTGGAAGAGGGAATGCGTACTTTTGACGAGATTAAAAAGCTTTACAATAATCTGCCGATTGTTACCGACGTACACGAAAAAGAGCAGTGCGCAATTGTTGCGGAGCATGTTGATATGCTGCAGATACCGGCGTTTTTGTGCCGGCAGACGGATTTGGTCGTAGCTGCGGCGAAAACGGGCAAGGTTGTCAATATCAAGAAAGGGCAGTTTCTGGCGCCGTGGGAAGCGAAAAATCTGGTGGTCAAGTGCGACGAATCGGGAAACCATAATGTCTGCCTGACCGAGCGCGGCACGAGCTTCGGCTATAATACGCTGGTTACGGATATGCGCGGGCTGCCGCGGATGGCGGCGGATACGGGCTGCCCGATTATTTTTGATGCGACGCATTCGGTGCAGCAGCCGGGCGGCATGGGCGGCAGTTCCGGCGGACAGCGCGAGTTTGCGCCGGTGCTGGCACGGGCGGCGGTTGCGGTCGGCGTGGCGGCGGGGTTTACGGAAACGCACGAAAATCCGGACAAAGCGCTCTCCGACGGACCGAACACGATTGCGCTCAAGGATATGAAGGGCGTACTGGAAGTCCTGAAACAGTTTGACGAAGTGCGCAAACGGCTGGATATTTTTTAAGAAAAATGTATGGCTTTTAACACAGAATATTCCATATGTCGGTTCTGTTATCAGAGGGTTGGATAGTTATAATAAAGCGTATCAGGCCGGTGGTGTGGCAGCAAGGGCTAAAATTATATATGATGATTGTAAGAAACAGAAATAGCTGACTGAAAAATAAGCCAGGGAGATGAGCTGATGAAATCGCATTTTAAAAATACTTTGCTGTTAGGGGCATTTATGCGGCTGGTTCAATAACGTTGGCTTATTTTTCCTCTTTTGTTGCGGAGGCGGCCGGTCTTCTTTGGCTGGCAGTATGCGCAGCGACGCTGGTCAAGCTTGTCTGGACAAAGAAACTCGGGCTGTTGGCGAAGTTTGCGAAACGCCTGCCCAGACTGGCGTTTTTTCTGACGGCAATCGGATGGCTCCCGTATGCGGTTACGTTGTTTTCTTTTGCTTTGTCTGTCGCAGGTACTGTGATAACGGGCGAATTGGGCAGACTGGCGTTGATTAACATTTATAATCTCAGCAGCTATGTTTGGACAGGCGGGCTGGTGCTTTCGCTCGGTTATGCCGTGTACAGGGTGTTTTACAAAAAGGATTATGACGAAGACGGCGATGCTGATGTGCCGAAAATTCTGCAACAGTTTGATAAAGAGTGCAAACGGCCGGATATTTTTTAGAGGATAAGGCCGGAACGCCCGCGGTTGCAATGGCTGCGGACATTTGGCGTATAGGGGGATGGCGGTGCTTTAAGCCTGTCCGGATAAAGAGGTCGGGGTGTTGGTGAAATTTGAGGAGATGCAGCCGTCGTTTGGATGTTGTATATCGGAGTTTCTTTGTCTTGACTTAATTTTGTTATGAGGTATTGTAACCATATTATGATTATCAAAGATGAAGGATACGTTTTAAGTGCAAAGAAGTACGGCGAGAAAGCGCTGATTGTTACGCTTTTGACCAAAAGCAAGGGCAAAATTGCCGGGTTTGTGTCCGAAGGGGCGGGGAAGAAAAACCGCGGGCTGTTTCAGCCGGGGAACAAGCTGTTTTTTGAGGCGTCTGCACGGCTGGAGGAGAATATGCGGCGGCTGTTCCGGCTGGAACTTCTGGAGCCGAACGCGGTGCTGATGATGAGCGACATACGGCGGCTGGAGCTGATGACGTCGCTGTTGCCGATGTTTACCGTTTTGCTGAACGAAAATGAGGATGTACCGCTGCTGTATGATGTGGCGGGGCGTTTTTTTGCGGCGGCGGACATTAGGGAAATGCTGACATATTACGCTTATTTTGAGTTTTATGCATTGGAATATCTGGGGCTCGGTCTGTCTTTGGACTGCTGTGCGGTAACGGGGCAGACCGAGGGGCTGACATACGTTTCGCCGAAAACAGGCAAGGCTGTATGCCGTGAGGTCGGGGCGCCGTATCACGACCGGCTGTTCTTATATCCGCATTTTGTTGTGGATAACCGCTATGATGCGACTTATGCGGAGATTTTTAATGTGCTAAAAATGACTGGTTTTTTCTTAAAAGAACACTTTTTTAAGTTTCATAACCTGCCCGTGCCTTTGGGGCGCGAGACTCTGCGGCGTTATTTTGACGACACGGGAGAAAAGCGCGCCGGGGCGGATGAAAGCCTGCTGCAATATGCGGCGGAGTGAGACTGTGTCGGAACGAATGGTAATTTGTTGCGATGTGTTGCAGGGCGAGGCTGTGTCGGAATGGGCGGCTGTCTGTTGCAATATGCGGGAGAGCGAGGCTGTCGGAACGGACTGCGTGCGAATGATTTGAGGTAACGATGGAAGAAGAAGAGATTGTTGAAGAAAGAGTGCATGACGTCAAATTAAAAGAAGAATTAAGCAAACGCTATCTTTCTTATGCGATGTCAACGATTGTGGCGCGGTCGCTGCCGGACGTGCGCGACGGGCTGAAGCCGGTGCACCGCCGCCTGCTGTATGCGATGCGGCAGCTGAAACTGGACCCGAAGTCCGGTTTTAAGAAGTGTGCGCGTGTGGTCGGCGACGTTATCGGTAAATACCATCCGCACGGCGACAGCGCGGTGTACGGCGCGATGGTGCGTCTGGCACAGGACTTTTCGGTGCGTTATCCGCTGGTGGACGGGCAGGGCAACTTCGGCAACATCGACGGGGACGGCGCGGCGGCGATGCGATATACCGAGGCGCGGCTGACCGAGTTTGCAATCGCCCTGATGGAAGGGTTGAACGAAAACGCGGTTGACTTTATGGACACCTACGACGGCGAGGAACAGGAGCCGGTAGTCATGCCGGCGGCGGTGCCGAACCTTTTGTGCAACGGGTCGGCGGGGATTGCGGTCGGCATGGCGACGAACATTCCGCCGCACAATCTGGGCGAGGTTGCGGATGCGCTGCTGTATCTGATTAAAAATCCCGAATGCGAAATTGCCGATTTGGTTAAGTTTGTCAAAGGGCCGGATTTTCCGACCGGCGGGCTGATTATCGCCGACCAGAAAGCAATTATCGACGCTTATACGTTTGGTAAAGGGTATTTCCGCATCCGTGCCAAGTGGGAAAAGGAAGACCTCGGCAAGGGACAGTATCAGATTGTGGTAACGGAAATTCCGTATCAGGTTATCAAATCCAAGCTGATTGAAAAAATCGCGCAGCTGCTGGAAGACAAAAAACTGCCGCTGCTGGCGGACGTGCGCGATGAATCGGCGCATGACGTGCGGATTGTGCTGGAGCCGAAGAACCGTTCGGTTGACGCGAACCTTTTGATGGAGCACCTGTTTAAGCAGACGGAACTGGAAATCCGGTTTGCGATGAATATGAACGTGCTGTCGTCTGACTGCGTGCCGCGGGTCATGAGCCTGAAAGAGGTTTTGAAAGAATATCTGAACCACCGGCATAAGGTGCTTATTCGCAAGTCGCAGTACCGATTGGACAAGATTATGGCAAGGCTGGAAATCCTCTCCGGATATCTGGTGGCGTATCTGAACTTGGACGAAGTTATCCGCATTATCCGCGAAGAAGAAGAAGCCAAGGCGGCGTTAATGGCGAAGTTCGGGCTGACGGACAATCAGGCGGAGGCCATTCTCAATATGAAACTGCGCAATCTGCGCAAGCTGGAGGAAGAGGAAATCCGCGGCGAATTTGACGAACTGACGGAAGAAAAGAACGGGCTGGAACAGCTGCTGGGCAGCGAGGAACTGCGTTTTGCGCGGCTGGCCGAGGAAATCGACCAGATGAAAGAAAAGTTCGGCAAAAAGACGCCGCTCGGATGCCGGCGCAGCCAGTTTGCAGATATGCCGGAAGACGTGGACGTGCCGATTGAGGCGATGGTCGAGAAGGAGCCGATTACGGTTATTTTGTCGCAGAAGGGGTGGATTCGGAGCATGAAAGGCTATGTGCCGCTGACCGACGAGTTTAAGTTTAAGGAAGACGATGCGCTGCAATTTGCCATTCACGCCTATACGACCGACAAGATTATTTTGTTCGATACGTCGGGCAAGTTCTTTAACATCAATGCCAACGAGATTCCGTCGGGGCGCGGGTTCGGGCAGCCGGTGCGGCTGATGGCGGACTTGGGCGTCAATGATAACGTGTGTGCGATGTTTGCGTTTGAAAAAGGAGCAAAATACGTCGTTTCTTCCGATTGCGGACATGGTTTTGTGATTGATGAGAGCCATATTCTGGCGCAGACGCGCAACGGGCGTAAGATTATGAATCTGGCAGACGGCGAAGTCGCGGCGTTTTGCAAAAAAATTACCGGCGATATGGTTGCGGTGGTCGGTGAAAACCGCAAGCTGCTCATTTTTAAGCTGGAGGAAATCCCGACGATGGCGCGCGGCCGCGGGGTCGGGCTGCAAAAATACCAGGCCGGCGGGAAGCTGAGCGATATGCAGATATTTAAGGAAGAAGAAGGCTTTTGCTATAACCGTTCCGGCGGCGTGGCAAATGAAAAGGAACTGCTGACGTGGCTCGGACACCGGGCGCAGGTCGGGCGGCTGGTGCCGTTCGGGTTTCCGAAGAGCAACAAGTTTTTTAAGGAATAGCAATAATGGAAGCTTATACGGAACATGACGCTGCCGCGGAGGCTGCTGACGGAAAGAGGCGTGATTACGGTGCGGCGGACGTGGCGGCGATGAAAGAGGCAATCGCGTTATCGGCGACGGCGCTGCAAGATGCTGCGGCCGGAGAAGAACCGATGGGCGGGCCGTTCGGCGCGGTTATCTATAAAGACGGCAAAAAGGTTGCCGGCGGGTGCAACCATGTTTTGGCGGATAACGATCCGTCGGCGCACGGCGAGGTTTATACCATCCGGGCGGCGTGCAAGGCTTTGGGAACTTGGGACTTATCGGGCTGCGTGCTTTATACGAGCTGCGAGCCGTGCCCGATGTGTCTGATGACGGCGAAATGGGCGAATATCGGCAGAATTTATTTTGCCGCGACCAGAGAAGACGCGGCAGCAATCGGCTTCAGGGACGATGAGCTTTACCAAATGCTTAAAGACGGCGTTTACGGCACGGCAATACCGGAGTGCCGTGAAGAGGCGGTCGCGGTGATGAAGGCGTGGCAGGAGAAGTTTGCTGCGGAGGGAAAATATTAGAGCTGTTGCGACAGGCGGGGAGAGAATATGAGAAAAGCGCTTTTGGGGATTGCAGTATTGGCCGGCGCAGCTGTTGCCGTTTTTATTGCGGCGGTGCTGTCGGTATATTATGCACAGGAAAAAGCGTCCCGTGCCGGATATTATACGTTGCACAATATTGATGCAGAGCGCGGCATTTTTAGCGAAACCGGGGATTTTTTAGGCGAGAAAGGGCTTTATTACAATAAGAACGGAGAACCGGTTACCGGCGTGTTTAAGATGTTTTACCCTTTCGGACGGCTGATGTTTACAGTCGAGTTGGCGGAAGGGAAATTTAACGGGGAAATGCGCTATTATTCTTTTGGCGGCGTACTCAGAAGCGTCAGCCGGTATAAGGCTGGCAGGCAGGACGGCGAAACTGTTCTGTATGATAAGGCTGGGCGCAAGAAAGGAGAGATTTCTTATGCGGACGGCGTGATGCACGGGGCGTTTAAAATGTATTATCCCGACGGGTCGCTGCGGGGTGTGCGGATTATGGATGCCGGACGGGAAACCGGGGACTTTCGGGCGTATAATCGGGACGGAACACTGAAAGTGTGCGGTGGTTCTTTGTGTGAGGAGGGGGATAAGACTCCAAATCAATAGCAGCTAAAACAGAGGCGTTATAACGCGGCGCTATTTCCACAGGATACGCATACTCAGTTCCTTATCGCTGCCGAATGAATCGCAGATTTCCATTATTTGCAGCGGTGTCAGATTTTTGAGGCAGCTGGCGCTGCGGGTACAATAATTGTCGCCGTAAAATCTGTTGTCGTAATTTGAAGAAGGGGCATCTTCCGCCCGGTGTACAAAATGAGTCTGCCACAGCATCGGGCTTAGTTCTTTGCTTAAAGACAGGATGTTGCGGCAGGTCAGAACGTCTGTTTTTCCTGACGGTGAAATTGTTATTTTGAAAAAATACAGGGATTCTATGCCAATGTAGATTTGATTGCCCATGGCGTCCCAGATGTAGTTGGAAAATCCCGGCTTTATCATTTCTGAGGGGACGACGCCGCTGTTTATCATAAAACGGGTCAGGTTGACGTTTTTGTTTCCGGCGGCGTCACGGAGCTGCGCAAGCTGGTAGGAACCGGTGATGATTGCGGTGTACTGGGCGAGCTGTTTATTGAGCTTATATTTCATCATCGCCCTGCCGTAGCCGGCAATGCCGCCGACGGAAAGAATGCCGACAATTGCGAGGACGCCGAGCATTTCCGGTATTGAACGCCCGTTCTGGTTGATTTTTTCTGACATATTTACAACTTCCTTTTACCATAAATGTTACAACAAAAAAGCCGCCGGATTAAGGCGACTGGAAGTTGGAAACTACTCAAACGAAATAGCGCGACATATTAGCCAAATGAGCCATATATCACCAGTGTATATATGTGCCATATTTTGTACGGCTTATTTTGCCGCCTTCCAGTCTTTGACCAGAAAGCGTGCAAAATTATCGTCTTTACACAGACGCGTTTGATGTGAGGTTTCCACGCCCCAGACGGGTTTTGCCCAATCCACCGTTTATGTTAACGAAAAAAATCTGAAAGTAAAGGGAAAAGATGCTTTTGTGGTGTGGGGGAAGCGGGGCACTTGGCGCTGCGGGTTCTTTTTCGGAGAAATATCAGCGTATTGCCTATTGGGTACAGGCTGAGCAGCAGAGTAAAAAGTTTCTTTTTATAAAAAAAAGTTCCTCCTTTGCAGGGGGAACTTTTTTTGAGGTTAAGCTGCTGATTTCCAAGATGGATTTCAACGGTTGGTTTCGAGAACATAGGTATGCTCGAACAAGGTTTTGTCTCCGGTTTCTTTGCCATCAGTGTAAGTGACGCTATGAATGCGGAGCGAGACCTTTCCCTTCTCGACCTTTACGTTATAGACCAGATAGTCTATGGCTGTATCTATGAAGCCGTTTTTATTGGGAACTTCATAGTAATCGCCGCTGTTGATGGCATTATTAACGTATTCGGTATACGTCTTTTCTGCCACCATGTACGATTCAGGCCTTCCTTGGCTGCCGATAACTATCGGATTTTCATTTTCCCATCCGGTTACAGGGTTGTAAACGTGGGTGAAAATGTTTCTCGGCGGAGTGTCGGTGAAAGAACCGTCTTTTTGCAGCACGGGCTGAGAAAGCCTTACAGGCGCATCTTTGTCCTGAATGGAGGTAACAATGAGCAGTTCATCGGTCCATTCAAAGAAAGTATCACCGACCCAAAACCATTTCGGGTTTTGAATCTCAGCGCCAGACTGAGCCTGAGGGTTAATCACTTGCGCATTAGCGGTAAATGCGCTTAATACACTCATTACAGCAACAAGGGCTGCAATTGCGAAAAAATTCTTCATGATAATAGAATTTTTTGGTTAGACATAATGATAACTTCTCAAAGAATACTATACTGAATTTTCATATTTTTGTCAAGTTTCTTTTGCCGCTTTTTTTTGAAGAGTGAGAGAAGTGCAGGCGAGCCGCATATCCGGCTTGACAGTTTGGCATTTTTTTGTATGCTTTAGCGGTTGGTTTTATCGGGAGAAAAATAAAAATGCAAAAAATCACGTTTCAGGGCGCGCCGGGCGCTTATTCGCACATTGCCTGCAAGGAACTTTTTCCAGGGGCAGACTATATTGCCTCCGATACGTTTGAACAGGCGATGGAACTGGTGGACAACGGCGAGGCGGACTTTGCGGTGATACCGGTGGAAAATTCCAATGCGGGACGAGTGTCGGACGTGCACTTTCTGTTGCCGAAAACGGATTTGACGATTGTCGGCGAGCATTTTCTGCGCGTGGAGCACCAACTGCTGGCGCTGCCGGGGGCAAAACTGGAGGAGATTGAGGCGGCGGCATCGCATCCGCAGGCTCTGGCGCAGTGTTCGGAGTTTTTGAAAAAACACGCCATTAAGGCCTTGTCGCGCATTGACACGGCGAAGTCGTGCGAGCGTATTGTCGAGATGCAGGACAAGACGCGGGCGGCGATTGCGTCCAAACTGGCGGCGGAGATTTACGGGCTTGACATTCTGGCATCAAACATTGAAAACGAGGCGAACAATACGACGCGGTTTTTGGTGATGAGCAGGCACAAGGCGATGCCGGCGGACGACGGTTCAAAATTCATCACGTCGCTGGTGTTTCACGTTAAGAACATTCCGGCAGCACTGTATAAGGCGCTGGGCGGTTTTGCGACCAACGGGGTAAACCTTATCAAGCTGGAAAGTTATGTTGTGGGCGGAAATTTCGTATCGGCGCAGTTTTATGTCGAGATTGAGGCGCATCCCGAATCGCAGGCGTTTAAACTGGCGTTTGACGAATTGAAGTTCTATTCGGAGGGAATCCATTTTCTCGGCACATACAAGGCTAATCCGCGGCGGTATCTTTAACCGGGCGGGATTGATTTTGCAGCGGCGGTATCTTTAACCGGGCAAACGATGCCGTACTCGTGGGGAGAACGGCTGGCGGCTGTTGCGTGTACCGGGGCTGATGTGTCAATGCGGTTATATACCGTTGCAAAAGGCAGGGCAGAATTTATATTACAGGTGTTTTAACTTTATCATGGAGGAAAAAATGTCTGATTGTATCGATAAACTGCAAAATGAAATTGATGAATTGAAAAAGGACCACAAGAAACTGATGTCGGGTTCGGAGCGCGGTTCGTCTTCGTCCTCGTCGTCTTCATCTTCGGGTTCGGAACGCAAGGAAAGCAGAAGCGGCAGCAAGAAAAGCTCTTCCAAAAAATAGTTCTTGACCGGAACAGACGATTTTGTTTTCGGGCATTATGAAGCCAAGGGCAGACGCACGCCGGTGTGTCTGCCTATTATTTTTTGCGTGGATGTTCCGGGCGGGGCGGACAGTGCGGCAGGTGCAGAGCGGGCGCGGTATCCGGAGATAAAACGCTTGCTTTAAATCTTTTTTGCCTATAAAGTCAGAGCAGACAAGAATTTTTATGTTTTACCAAAAATAAATTAGTATGAACAGAATTATTTTTTTGCTGGCGGTATTGACATTTGCGTCGTGCAGCCGGATTGTTACGAAAGACTATGAGCTTTTGGACAGCGGTACCGTTGCTGAGATTGACAATGTCGAAGGGAAGATGGGTATCGCGAGCAACAGGGACGGCGTCTGCCGGGAATGGTTTCCGGAGACGATGAGGGACGGTTTGAGCGTTTGGGGCATTTGTTATGCAGACAGCCTTGCCGTTGGCGATAAATGTTATGTTTATGACGGCGGCGACAAGCCGGTCATCTCGAAAGTTTCGGTTGCAGACGCACAAAGGATTAACCGGGCGTTATGCCGGCAGTATTGGAAAGAGCTTCTGATATCGGAACGGCTGATTGTCTGTGTTTTAATGGCGCTGGCGACAATGGCGTTCTGGCTGTTCAGCCCGAACAGCGGCAAATGCATCGGTGTCGGCTTTGTGCTGATTTTGGCAACGACGGCTGCCGCGGTTGCGTGGATGGCTCCGGGGCGCAAGCTGGAAAAAGTCGGCAGCGGCGTTATTACCGGCGTGGAGAAAAAGCGGTTTACGCTGGACGGCAAGACGATTTATTACCTTTCTTCGCCAAAAGACGTTTTCAACGGCGAAATGCTTGAGGCCGGAAAGGCGGTCAATGTCTATCGTTACGGCAAGCACCGTTCGGGAATTCGCGAAAATATCTTTTTGAGCCGCAGCAGTTTTAACGAGGCGACGCTGAAAAAGGCGCAGATTTATCCCGAGATTTTTCTGAAGACCGTCGGGCTTTATTGGGGGCTGCTTCTGGTCAGCGGCGGCGTTATCCTGCCTTTCTGGGCGGGACGGGAAAAACTGCGCAGGAAAAAAACGCAGCAACGCGGCGGTGCAGAACAGCGCTGAAAGCGGTTATCTGAAAAGCGGTTTATCCGGGAAAGCGGTTATCCGATTTTCGGGTTCAGAGGGCGTCTTAAGGGCGCCCTTTTTGTTGTTTGCGGGTAAAGGGACGGAAAGGACAGCAGGGCTGTTATAATGCGACGGGGAGATATACGGCAAAGGTGGTCAGACCGTTCTGTGAAGTGATGACGAGGTTGCCGCGGTGGCGTTTGATAATCTGGGCGGCAATGGACAGGCCGAGGCCGGTGCCTTTGATATTTTTGTTTTTATGTTCCTGGAGGCGGTAGAACCGTTCGGTCAGGCGCTCCAAATCTTCAGCCGGAATCGTTACGCCGGTATTGGAAATGCTGATTTCAACCGCTTCGCCTTCGGCCACTTCATAATATTTGTGTTTGGGAACGGCGGGCGCTTTGGCGGTAACGACGGTTATGACGCTGTCGGGAGCGGCATATTTTACGGCGTTGTCAAGCAGGTTTTGCAATACCTGGGTAATCTGGTGCTCGTCGGCACTTATCCGGGGCAGGCGGGCAAAACGGGAAGAGAGGGCGAGGCGCTGCCCTTTGAGCTTGATTTCGAGGGCGCTTTTAATTTCGCGGATAACGGCGTTGACGCTGACTTTATCCTGCGGCGGCGTATTGACAGTCAGTTCGATTTTGGACAGCGAAAGCAGGTTTTCTATCAAAGCGGACATATAGGAAGTCTGTTCCTGCATAATGCGAAGGAATTTTTCGCGCGCTTTTTCGTCGTCTCGGGCTGTGGTCTGCAGCGTTTCGATAAAGCCGGCGATAATGGAAAGCGGCGTGCGCAGTTCGTGGCTGGCATTGGTAACGAAGTCCTGCTGCATTTGTTCCAGCTGCAGGGCTTTGTGCAGGTCGTAAAACGAGATGACGGCGATGACTTCGCCTTTGGCAAACCACGGAATCGTGCTGATACGGAGATAGAATTTCGGCTTATCGCGGCGGTCGGCGAGGCAGAGGTTCATTTCTTCATGCCGGCTTTGTCCGGCCAGGACTTTGGAGAGCGTGGCATTGAAGTTGGCATCGGGGATAAACTCCCTGATTTCGCGGCCGTTCAGCCCGGTTTCAAACAAAGTGCGGGCGGCGAGGTTAGCACCGATGACGGCTCCCTGCTTGTTTATCATCAGCAGCGGATCGGGCAGCGTATCCAGAACCGCGGCATCGGAAAGGGTGCGGTTTTCAAGCATGCCGGTTTTGTCGACCCAGAACTTGTGCATGGAGTTGATGGCTTCGGTGAGGTCGCGGGTTTCCTTTTCGGTCAGGTTGCTTAAAAGCTTTTCTTCGTTGGCGCCCGACGACAGGCTTAAGATATATTTCTTTATCTGTTGGAGCTCAATGGAGATAGGCATCAGGAAAACGGTGTTGAAAAACAAAATGCAGATGTACGACAAAGCGGCGAGCGGCGTAGAGAGAATGTCGAACAGCCCGAGAATCAGAAAGATAAGGCCGGCCGGCACGGAAAGGATAAGCACGCGCAGGGCGAAGCCTGAGTTTTTGTCAACGCCTAAAAATTCTTCTTCCTGATTTATCATTAGTATATCTCTAAAATTATCGTGGACTAACGGGGCAGATTTTATTATGCTTTATTTCAGGTTTAGATTTGGTTAATTTACGAAAGAACAGAAACGATGGACGAGAATAAAGCGGCAGAGGGGGAGAAAATGACGGCGGCCGGTACGGCGGGGACTGCAGAACCGATTGACGGCGGAAATGCAGCATCAATTGGCGGAGGAAACGCTGCAGGGCGGCAGGCAGCGGCCGGTACGGCGGAATCGGCCGTAAAGAGCGCAAAGGATGACGTTTCCCGCGTGGCGGAGCGGACGCACGGGGAAGAAAACGGAGCGGCTGCGGCGGAAGCTGTTTCCGGCGGGGCCTGTGCGTGCAAAGAGGAAAGCCGGGCGAAAATGCAGAAGAACGGCATGGCTACGATACGGGATATGGAGAGCCAGACGATGACGCCGGCGATGGGGCAGTATCTGGAAATCAAGCGCGAGCATCCCGAATATCTGCTGTTTTACCGTATGGGCGATTTTTACGAGTTGTTCTTTGAAGACGCAGTTACGGTTTCCGGTGCGCTGGGGCTGACGCTGACAAGCCGGAGCCGGTCGGCGAGCGGCAAGGAAATTCCGATGTGCGGCGTACCGTTTCACGCATACGAAATCTATCTTGCCCGGCTGATAAAGCTTGGCTACAAGGTGGCTATATGCGAACAGACCGAAGATCCGAAGGAAGCCAAAAAGCGCGGTTATAAATCAATCGTCAAGCGCGAGGTGGTGCGGCTGGTTACGCCGGGCACGCTGACTGAGGATACGCTGCTGGACGCCAAGCGCGACAATTTCATTGCCTGCGCCTATGTACGCGGGGCGGATGTCGGGCTGGCATGGCTGGACATCTCAACCGGGGCGTTTTTTTTGCAAACGCTGAAAGCCGGAAACGTGCCGGCGCATGCGGTTCTGGCAACTGCGCTGGCGCGGCTTGACCCGTCGGAAGTGCTGATTTCCGACCGGCTTTTGGAATTGCCTGATTTCTTCGGCCTGTTTTCTGAATATCGCGAGCGTTTGTCCGTCTGGCCGAAAGCCCGGTTCAACATTGAAAGCGCGCTGGCAACGCTGCTGAAAGCGTACCAGGTGAAGTCGCTGGACGTGTTCGGCGATTTTTCCAAACCGGAAGTCGTGGCGGCGGGAACGCTTTTTGAATATGTCGAAAATACGCAAAAGGGGCGTTTGCCGCGAATTGAAGCGCCGCGGCGCGTGTATGAAAACGAAATTATGGAAATCGACGCGTCGACGCGCAAGAGCTTGGAACTGCTTAATCCATCGACGGCAGGGGGCGTCAGCCTGCTGCGGGTGATGGACCGGACGGTTACCGGCGTCGGCGGGCGGCTGCTGGCGGAGAGGCTGGCGGCACCGTCGCTTGATATCCGCGAAATCAACGACAGGCTGGATGCAGTGTCTTTTTTTGCGGACAATCCTGAAGTGCGGCGCGTTCTGCGCGAGGCGCTCCGGCACTGCCTGGACATGAAACGGGCAGTACAGCGGCTGAGCCTGGGGCGCGGCGGGCCGAAAGACCTGTATGATCTGGCGGCGACGCTGAAAGTGATTCCGGCGCTCAAAGACGCGGTGCTCAGTTTCCAGCATTACCAGACCGACAGCGTATACAGCCAGCCGCCGCTGGCGCTGGCCAAACTAGCTAACAGCTTTTTTGACCATTCCGCGTTGTTGTCGGACATTGAGCGGATGCTTCTGGACAAGCGCGAGGATTTGCCGGTACTGGCGCGGAACGGCGGATTTATTAAAAAAGACGCGTGTCCGCCGCTTGACCATCTGCGCAATCTCAAAGAGGAAAGCACGAAACAGTGCGAAGTACTGCGGCAGCAGTACGCTGAGGAAACGGGCGTCAATGTTCTGAAGGTCAAAAACAATTCGGTTATCGGATATTATGTCGAAGTACCGTCCAAGTTTGCGGACAAACTGCTGGAAAACAAAAAGTTTATCCACCGGCAGTCGGTGCTTAATGCGGTCAGATTTACGACTGACGAACTGTGCCGGCTGGAAAGCGAGGTCTTGTCTGCGGACGAACGGGCGCTGGCGATGGAACTGCAGATTTTTGAAGAGCTGACGCACCATGCGCTGGCGCAGGCTGATATGATTGCGAAATCGGCGGAAATTATGGCGCAGCTTGATGTGGCAGCGGGATTGGCGGAACTGGCGGCCGAATACAATTATGTGCGTCCGGTTTTGAACGACAGCCTGGACTTTGAAATTATTGACGGGCGGCATCCGGTGGTCGAGGCGGTTTTGCGGCGCGAGGGCGGAAACGGTTTTGTCGGCAATGACTGCGTACTGAAACATGACGACGACCGTATCTGGCTGCTGACAGGGCCGAACATGGCGGGCAAATCGACATTTCTCAGACAGAATGCGCTGATTGCGGTTATGGCGCAGGCCGGGTCGTTCGTGCCGGCGAAAAGCGCGGTTATCGGCATTATCGACAAGGTGTTTTCACGGGTCGGCGCGAGCGACGATCTGGCGCGCGGGCGGTCGACGTTTATGGTTGAGATGGTGGAAACGGCAGCGATTTTGAACCGGGCGGACGAACGGTCGTTTGTCATTCTCGACGAAATCGGGCGCGGAACGGCGACGTTTGACGGGCTGTCCATTGCCTGGGCGGTGGTGGAGCAGTTGTCGGAAGTCAACAAGTGCCGGACAATTTTTGCGACGCATTACCACGAACTGACCAAGCTTAACAACCGGTTAAAAGGGCTGAGCCTGCATTGTATGAAAATCAAGGAATTTAACGGCGATGTCGTGTTTATGCACGAGGTTATTCCCGGAGCGGCAGACCGGTCGTACGGCATTCACGTTGCGCGGCTGGCGGGGCTGCCGGATTTGACGGTCAAACGTGCCGAGCAGGTGCTGGGGCTGCTGGAAGAGGAAAAGCAGAACAAGGCGCTGGCGGCGGTGGAAGACGATTTGCCGTTGTTTGAAGTACTGAAGGAAAAGGTTGAAGATACGCCGAAGAATCCGGCATTGGAAAAGCTGAGGGCTCTTGATGTTGACAGCCTGTCACCGCGGGAAGCGCTGGACAAGCTGTATGAGTTGAAAGCCGATGCCGCCAAAGGGGATACGCAGGGCGGCTTTTGAGAGGCCGCCTGTCAGAGGCGGTGCGGGCTTTACGGGCGATGAGCGTGAACCGGCAAGACGGGCGGGGAGTGTGCACCGGCAAGAGTGTTCGGGCCGGCCTTTCAAGGAACGACAGGGGGCAAGCCGGAGCGGGCGAAAAGGCGGCGGCTATTGCAGCTGCGTTTTGAGTATGTCCGGCGTCAGTATCTGCGGCAGCAGGACGGGGGTTTGTTTTCCGGCGGGATACCAGACATAGAGCGGTATGCTGTTGCGCCCGTAGGTTTTAAGCGCGTTGCGGATGGTTTCGTCGCGGTTAGTCCAGTCGGCTTTGAAAAGCGCGATGTTTTTTTCGGCGACGAGGCGGCGGAAGGTTTCAGTTGACAGTGAGGTTTTGTCATTTAAGAGGCAGACCAGGCACCATTTGGCAGTGAAATTAATGAAAACCGGGCGGCGGGCAGTAAGTGCGTCGGCGACCTTGGCGGGCGTGTACGGTTCCCATACCGGTTCTGCGGCAGCGTCGGCAGAGGGGGATATGCCGGGGGATGATGTGCCGTCTGCGGAAATTGTGTCGTCTGCGGAAATTGTGTCGGCAGCAGGCGGGACGTCAGCGTCGCCCGGGCGGAACTGATTAAAAATGACCCAGCCGAGCCAGAAGCACGTCAGCAGGATGGGCAGTGCCAAAATACGTTTCATCGTTATCATCCAATGTCCCGGTTTGGGAATGTATTTGAGGAAAAAGCCGGGGAACATTTCAATCAGTGCATAGGGCAGGGCATAGCCGAGGCTTAAAGCTAAAAAGATACCGAAATATATCAGCGCAGGCTTGGCGACGGCATAGCCGATGGCGGCACCCATGAACGGCCCGGTGCAGGGGCAGGCGATGACGACGGCGAAGAAGCCGGTGAGGAAACTTTGCTTACCGGCGAGGCGGCTTAGAGTATCGGCACAGGAATCCGGCAGAGGCAAACGGTCGGTCAGGTTTAGGAAAATCAGGAAGAAGAGAAGCAGAAGAACGGCGTTGAATACCGGCGATTGGAGCTGGAACCCCCAGCCGAGGCCGCTGCCCAGTTCCCGCAGGAAGAATAAGATGCCGGCCAGCAGCATAAAAGAGCTGACGACGCCGGCAACATAGGCAAGTGCCGAGAACGGCGAGGCATGGCGGCGGTTTTGTACCAGATACAGCGCTTTAAGGCTCAAAACGGGCAGGACACAGGGCATCAGGTTGAGAATTAAACCGGCGATGAATGCGGTGATGAGATAGTAAAGCAAGCCGCCGGAAAAACTGCCGGAAGACGTGTGCCCGGAGGACGCGTTTCCGGTATCGTCCGGAATGGAAGGGGGAAGAGGAGAGGGAGATGCCGCGGCCATATCAGAGACTGTACCGCCAGTGGCGGGAGCAGCTTTCTGAGGTGCGGCGGCGGAAGCATAATCCGTATCAATATAGTAAGCGTGTCCGGGGCAGAGCAGAACGCCTTTGAAATCCGGCGGAAGCTCTTCTTTTTGGAATTTGACATGCAGACGGTTATGTTCGGCGACGGTGGTTTCCGGCAGTTCCGAGAGAGCGCTTTTTTTAGGATGGCGGCTGACAAATTCCGCTTCGCTGCAGTCTTTGAGAATTTTGTCTTGCAGTTCAAGTTTCAGCAGTTCGCCGGAGAGGGAAGCCGTGGCGGGCAGGCGGACGGGAAAGGTGTTTTCCGCGGTCAGCAGCGTGTTGAGGAATGTCGGGTTTTTTTCTGCCGTTTCGGCAACGGGGAGTGCAAAGCTGAGCGCAATTTCTTCGGGCAGGCAGGATTCGCTGCAGGCGGTATAGGAAAGGACAAGGTTAAAAGGCAGGCGCTGCACGGCTTCCAGATTTTTTAAGGCAAAAGTCGAACGGAAATAAACTTTTTTGGTGTAGACGTATGAGGTGATAATATCTTCATAAACCGATTTTTCGGGGGCTGTGTGCGTGCTGCCGATTTCCGTATAGTGCGGGGATTCAAAGAACGACAGCGAGGTTGGTCCGCCGATGTCTCCGGGGTTGTCCCAGTAGAGGTGCCAGCCCGGTTTTATATCTGCTTCGGCAATAATGTCTATCGTTTCCGAAGCGGGGGAAAGCGTTTTGTATTCCGGGGTTACTTTCAGGCTGACGAGTCCGGTGCTCTGGCTGAAACTGAGGGCGCCGGCTTCGGCAGCGAACAGCAGCCAGGCGGCAGTGAAAAACAAGCAGGCGGTCAGAAGCATAAAGTATTTTTTCAGCATCGCGTTTCTTTCGTTAAATCGGCCGGAGCGGATTGCAAGACAGCTTTTGGCGGTTATCATAGCGGATAATTGTTAAAATAATGGTAAAATCGGCGAATAAAAGTCCGTGAGAGGAAAATGCCGACGTTAAGGCAGCCCGGCAGCCTGAGGAGGGCGTGCTGCCTGTAAGAAGAGAGGCACAGCGTCGCTGCGGCGTGTGGCAGCAGGGGAGGGGCTGTGCAGGGGACGGGCGTCCGGTTTGTGGCGGGAGAGGAATGCTTGTACAGGGGACGGGTGCCCGGTTTGTGGCCGTAGGAGAGGGGCTGCCTGTGCAGAGGACGGGTGCCCGGTTTGTGGCGGGAGAGGTGCGTCCGGGGGAACATAAGGGGGAACATACATGCCGCGATGGCGATTATTTTCCGGCAGCGGTTATTTTTCCGGCAGCGGTTTTAGCGTAAATTCCGAAATATTTATGCTTTGGCCTAAAGCAGAGCGGAAATTGTTATTTATGAATTCGAAAGCCAGTTTCGGCGTTTCCATTCCGGCGGCGGGAATGCGTACGGTTATCGTTTTGTCGCCGGGCTCTTTGCGGAGTTTGATTTCCTGTAAGATTTTGCCGTTAAGTTTTACCGTCAGCATAGGCTTGTATGACAACATAGCGGAAAATGTCATTTTCAGTTCCAAATCCTGCCGGGGGCGTTTATCCAGTTTGATGTAGAGGCTGCCTGTCCAGATGTCGCCGAGCAGCTCTTCGGCAAAGCCGGTATAAGAGGAAATGTCTTTGTTCCGCAGTCTGGTTCCCAGGCGGTAAGAGACAAATTTTTGCGGCGGCAGAATGCTGAACTTGTCATAGACTTTGGATTTTTGCCGAATGGCGGTTTCCAACTTGGCTTCCGGCAGGCTTATCAGAGACGGAACGTCTGAAAACAGCGACCGGCCGAGGCCGAAAGCGTGTTCGGGGAGTTTGATGCCGAGGAGTTCCAGATATGTCGGCGCGAGGTCGAGCGCAGTAAATTCCTTGCGAGGGTTATAAGACATATTGTCCGGCAGATTTAGAAAGACGTTATAGATGCCGCGGCGGTATTTTTTGCGCTGCTGGGTTGGGAGGGCTTTAAACATCGGATGGTCGCCGACGATGGCGACAGTCGTGTTTTGCCAATACGGCGTTTTTTTGAATTCTGTAAGGAAGGAGGCAATGTTATTGTCGGTGCAGAGGATATTGTCGCGGATATCGCCGAAGATTTTCGGGCAGTTATAGGGAAGGACGGTTCCCGGGGCGTGCGTGTCGACGGTAAAAACCGTCATCAGGAACGGCTCGCGGACTTTGTTGTCGGCAAACAGGTCGGAGATGTAATCCATAAGCAGACGGTCGCTCAGCCCGTTGTATGAACTTTTGTTCTTTTCTATTTCTACCGGGCTCATTCCGGCAGTCAGCACGGTACGGTCAATAATATTGCTGTAGGAGTGCATTTTGTAGAAAATATCGGTATAGGCAAAACTGTGGTCGGCGCTCTTGGCAAACCAGGTTTCATAACCGTTGTCGGCAAGGATGTCGGACAGGCAGCGGATATTTTTCAAATGATTGTTTATGCTTTCCATTGTCGGTACCGGCGAGCGGTACGGAATGCCGCAATGTCCGGCGACAAGGGCGGCTTTGGTGTAGTTGGTGCCATAGAGAAAACTGTAGCCGTCGAACCGGGGATTGCGTTTCGCAATTTCAGAGAGCTGCGGCAGGAGGTTTCTGCCATACAGAGAGGCGTCGGCAAAATTGTTTTCCACGCTTTCCAGATACAAAAGGAGAAGATTGCGCTTTTGTGCCGGAAAGTCAGCGGCGGTTATGGCGGGCGCTTTGTAATATTTTTCGTAAAGGGTGCCGGTCGTGTTTTGATAATAGTAATAGGGGATAATGCGTATCTGCCAGACGACGACGGCAGCGCAGACTGCCGAGGCAAGGAGCAGCCTGCGGTTGCTGCATACGGCGAGAAGAAAGAGGTAAAGTATGGCTGTGGCGGCAATGTAGTATTTTAATTCGGGGCTGAAAGCGAAAATATCCATATCCTGCGGGCGGATGTTCAGATTGCCGATAATCTGCTCGAATTCAAGATTTTCCCAAGTGTTTTGTGCCCAAACGGAGGCCATTGCCGCAGCCAGTGTCAGCAGGAGGGCAATGGCGCACAAGGCTGTTTTCAGCAGCTGCCACAGAGCGGCAAGGCGCGATGATGTCTTTTTTTGGGGGAAGAGGACGCTTTTAGTCATTTTTAAATGAGCCCTTTAATTTTTTTGATTATTTCTTCAAACATAGCGTAAGTCAGAACGCCGGTATTAATATTGTAGCGCGAGGTGTGATAGCTGTCGATAAGCGTCAGAGAGCGGGAATGCGGCGCAACGGGAGAGAGAGGCTGCGGGGCGAGGCCGGAAGAGGAAAAGCACGGGGCGGCCGCGGCAGGGAAACCGGCAGCAGAAGAAAAGCAAAGCGCGGCGGAGGAAGGAGTGCCGGACGGCAGCGGATATACGGCGCCGTGGGAAAATTTGGCAAACGACTGTTTCAGTCCCAGCGCCTGAAGGACGTTTTTGTGCGAGATAGTGCCGAGGCATAGGATAACCTTTAAATTCGGCATGGCGGCGATTTCCGCAGCCAGGAACTGCCGGCAGTTTTTTTCTTCGGCGGTGGTCGGCTTGTTTTCCGGCGGCACGCAGCGTACCGCATTGGTGATGCGGACGTTGACGAGTTCGTAGCCGTCGTCTTTGCGCTTTTGGTAATTGCCGCGCGCAAGACCGTATGTCTTGAGAACCGGATAAAGGACGTCGCCGGCATAGTCGTTGGTAAACGGGCGGTTGGTCCGGTTTGCGCCGTTTAGTCCCGGGGCAAGGCCGACGATGAGAATTTCAGCATCCAGGCTGCCGAACGGTTCGACGGGGGCGTTATGGTAGGAGGGGAATTTCAGGCGGTTGGCTTCCCTGAAAGAGCATAACCTTTCGCACAGGCGGCAGTCTTTTGCCGGCGGGGTAAAGTCCATTTTTTTATCCTTTGACGTACGTTAGACATTGAAACGCATTTTGGCAAACGCTGCGTTTCTGCTTTTATTTTAATCAGCCACCGTAAATAAAACGTAAAAAATTTGCCGCTCCCATTTAAAAGATAAATTTAGCGCATATATAGCTAGCGAGAAGTATTATAGAGCATATAATACTTTAGGACTAAAGTTAATTTTAGTTTGTAATGGAGTTTAAAATATGAAGAAAATTTGTTTATTAGCTGCAGCCGCATCCGTATTTGCAATGAATGCACAGGCGGCTGACTGGAGTATGGGCAACAGATATTTCAGACCTTATATCGGTGCCGATTACGTCTATTCATATGCAAAACACGGCGGTATGGCTTCCGACGCCAAGAGAGACTATAATTCCTGGATGGTCAACGTCGGTACGGATATTGCCGAATATACCAGCATTGAAGCGTTCTTCCAGCAGGCTCCGCAGCGCAAGACCCACCGGGCTGCCGAAGAACTCAAATCCGAATTTTATGCTTACGGTCTGGACCTGTACGGCCGTATGCCGATTGCCTGCTCCGGATTTAACGCGCTGGCATCGCTCGGCCTGGCAAATTATGAAACAAAATATAAATTTAACGGCGGAAGCCAGAGCAAACAGCGTATCGGCTATCGTGCCGGCGTCGGCTTCTCCTACGACTTTACCAATAATGTTTCTTTCCGCCTGATGGGCCGTTACAGCTATGTCGGAATGGCCAACCTGGACAACCTGATGGAAGTTACTGCCGGTCTGCGCTATACTTTCTAAGGAAAATTTTTCAGGAGAAAAACTTTGAACTGACCTGCGGATGGCATTTTTTCGGCTCGACGCCCGTTCAGGAAGCGCCGGTACCGGGAAAAGGCATCCGCAAGTCTTTTGCCGGAAAAGGGATATTTGTCTGAGAAAGACGGCAAAACCGCAGTATCAGGAGAGAAACGCGGCTTCAGATATTGAGGATGTTGTGTCAGATGCTGAAACCGCTGTATCTGATGTTGGGGCTGGCATATCAGATATTGAAGGCGCCGTACCGGGTGTTAAATCCGCTTGACGCGGTTTTTTTGTTTTAAAAACTTGCCAAATTAAAAATTAGGTATATAAAAGCTTTAGTTTTGTAAAACGGGCTAATGATTTGATAACAATGAAAAGAAAGCTATATCCGACGGAGAAGAGCATATTGCGCGGCAGCCGGGCGGCGAGGCCTTGTGCCGGGGGTGCGAAGGCGTGCATTCGGAAAACTCGGCGGTTTGGCCGGCGTGCGGCGGTGTTTGTAACGGCCGCTGCCGCGTGTTTTGCTGCGGCGTTTTGCTGCCGGACGGCTGCCGCAGACATAACGCTGGCGGTTATTGCCCCGAAAGCGGGAGAATATGCGCAGTCGGGAAAGGAACTGTTTGACGGGGCGCGGCTGGCGGTCAGGGAGATTAACGATAACGGCGGACTTAACGGCGAAAAGCTGGATATGCTGACAATTGACGACCGTTGCGACGACAGGCTGGCGATATCGACGGCGGAAATGCTTACCCTGCTTAAATCGAAAAAAGTCGGGCTGGTGGTCGGCCCTTACTGCTCTAACCGTTTTGACGAGATTGCAGGCATTTACGAGCGGGCGAAAATATTCCAGATTGTGCCGACGACAGTGGCGTATAATGCCGGAAGCGCCGGCAAAAAAGGGCAGATACTGCTTTTGGGAACCAAAGCGCAGATGAGCGGCGACTTTTTTCAGTTTTACAATCGTAATTTTGCCGGGTTTAAAGTCGGGTTTGTCTATAACGACAAGCCCGAAGACGGCTATTCCGAAGTGGCAAAAGCCTTGTATGACGAATTCCGACGTTTCGGCAAGGGGGAATTGCTGAAGTTTTATGCCTTGAACCGCGAGCAGGGCGGCATGTATGATCTGGCGCGGACGATGGAAAAAGACGGGATAAACGTGGCGTTTGTTTTGGGCGAAAACGATGAAACGGTTAATTTTATCCGCGCGGCCAAGGATGTGCAGCGCAGCATTATCCTGTTTACGAGCAAAAATATGGTTTCTCCCGACAGCCTGAAACGCCTGGGCAAAGATGCGGAAGGGCTTTATGTCATGACGCTGCCGGGATTGAAAGACAGCCTGATGTTTACGGAGAATCTGGTTAACCTGCGCCTGTTGGGAATAGAACCGGAAGGTTTGGAAGTTTACAGCTATGTGGCCGTCAAGCTTTGGGGGGATTTGGTGCGGCAGGTCAACGGCTTTGCGTACGAAAAACTGGCCAAGGCGGCGAACAGCGCGGCTCTCAGGGAAAAGTGGAGCGAATTTCTGATGCACAGCGGCAGCATCGAATCGTCGAAATATATTATTGAGATGTATCAGAACGGCGAATTCAGGCAGGTCTATTAATGCGGCGGGCGTTTGCAAGCGTATCTGGTGAGTGTCGGAACGGCGAATTTTTTTAACAGCAGCTTATTTTGTCCGGCTTTTAAAAGTTTTGAATTGTAATTTTTGAAAGGGCTGTCGGATTTTCTTTGATTATGTTAAAATGTATCCTATTAAAATGTATCCGAATATTCTGCCGAGAATGTATCCGAAGTGTTGAAAGGCAGTAACATTCCGCCAAAAGAGTAGAAAATTACGTATGTCAGGAAGAAAAAGACCGTGTAACTTAAAATATTGGCGCGTAATATTCCTTTAGAAATGACTTCACGGCTGTATGTGTTTTGCAGATATTTTTGGGCAATGAAACGTTCGATAAAGTATGAGAAAATGCAAAAGAAAACATTATAAAGCACAAGGAAGAAGATAAGGCCAAACATAGCAATTAACGGACTTATGGGGAAAAGATATTCCATTATCCCATATAAGGGGCCGAAAAAATATAATTGCTCTGCCGAGCAGGAAACCGATGCATTCCATAAAAATAAGAATATTCCGCCTAAAATAGTTGAAATAAGGTTTGCAACAGAAACCACCTCAATTATTTTGAAGGGATTTGTTTTCTTAAAATATCTTTTTTTAAGAACAAGGCCTCACAGAATATAATCAGCACTAAACAGATGAATGGAATTATGTAACTTTCTATGCGGTTACCGCCCGGCACTCCAATTCCTGAAGTGACGGTTACAGCCTGGATTGTATTTGCCCAAAAGGGGAATGCAAAAGCCAAAGCAGGGGATAAAAAAATTGATAGAGAAATCAGGCTTAATTTGATATATTTTTTTATCATAAACAGTTTCCTCATCTGGCAGGTACAGCATATATGATAATTTATCCTGTAAAGGTAAATAATTGTTTACCGGAATATTTATTTTCCTGCCCGAATCTTTAAAATTTCAATATTTATCAGTCTGATGGTCTGGTTCTGCCGATACGGCGGCACGGAATATCAGCGTCGGCACGGAATACCGGCGAAAGCACGGAATTGTGGAAAAAGCTGTTAATCGGCGGGAAAAACATTTGAACTCTAAATTTGCGGCGGTATAGTAACCGCAGTTAATTTATTTTGTAAAGGTAATAAAACAATGGCAGGAAGCATCAATAAAGTAATTTTGGTCGGCAATCTCGGACAGGACCCGCGGGTCAGCAATACCCAGAGCGGCGCGAAAGTCGTTTCTTTCAGCCTGGCGACGACAGATACATGGCGTGACAAGGTCAGCGGCGAGCGCAAGGACCGTACGGAATGGCACCGCATCGTCATTTTCAGCACCGGGCTGGCCGATACGGCGGAAAGATATTTGCGTAAAGGTTCCAAGGTTTATCTGGAAGGTTCGCTGCAGACCCGTGAGTGGGACGACCAAAACGGACAGAAACGTTATACGACGGAAGTTGTGCTGCAAAACTTCAACAGCACGCTGGTTATGCTTGACGGTCGCGGCGGCGACGGTGCTCCGGCCGGTGCGGGCGATATTTACGACTCTTCGGCGGCTTCGGGATGGGACAATACGCCTGCTGCCGGAACTGACGTAGTTGACGACGACGTTCCGTTTTAATCGCGACATTTTGTCTGACTGCGGCATTTTGTCTGACTGCGGTCTGATTGCACGTGGAGGCCTGTTTTCCGGTCTGGCATGGGCCGGTAGAAGAACAGGGCAGGTTAGGAACAAAGCGTATTTCAGCGGCGGCATCGGAAGGTGCCGCTTTTTTATGTGTGCGGAAAGATGAGAAAAAGATGTACGGAGGAAAAGCGCGAAACTGTACAAAGAGGGGAGAAGGCGGGGAGAAAGTCCGACAGGAAAGCAGCTTAACGGGAATTGCCGCGGCGGGCTTTTTGAATACCGGTTTCTTTGGTAATAAAATCATAACGGTTGTTTTGGGCACGGGCGATGATGCGCGAAAAACGCGGTTCTTTGAAAATGTCGGGAAGTTCGGTCAGGGTTTCCTGATTTTTTTTGCTGTGCTCTGCCAACCAGTTGACGACTTCGTGAAACGCCTGACTTAACTGGTCTCCCTGTTTGGTGCGGTAGTCGTCGTCTTTGTCGGAATAGCTGTCAAACGTGTGTTCAATACCGTCAAAATCTTCATCTTTCTGCACCTCTACCGGATACATGTTGTTGACGGCAAATACCGTCTCATTGCCAGTGGGGCGGAAAAGGGAAAAGTTCATTGTAAACGGGCGGTCTCCCGCGGTGCGGGCGGCTTGGTTGCCATTGATGCCGGCCATAAAACGTTCATGTTCGCGCTTGCGCTGCAGGATATATTCGCTCTGCGGCGTGCGGACGCTGGTTACCTTTTCATCGGCAAAAGAGGCAAATTTAAATGTGGTGGTTTGGGTTATGCCATAAGGAATGACGGGAGCAACGTCTACATTGTGCACCTGCTTTAAGAGGTAATTCCGCACTTTTTCGGAATGGCCGAGGCTTTTCAGGTCTTCGACGAGCAGGCGTTCAAGCTGGAATGATACGGTGCTGCCCTGGCAGTGGTTGACGAACGTTATCATATTCAGGCGCTGTGCCGTTTGCGCTATGGAAAGGCGGGAGCCGTCTGCTGCGCGCAGGCGGGGAGCGAGCGTTTGTGCATACAGTTCACGGATATATTGCGGAATATAACCGTTGTCTTCGTCCCTTCCGCGCAGCAGGGGCGAGTTCGGGGTGCCCTGGCCGAAATGGTTTAACATCGCTTCGCGGTCGGCTACAGATATCCTGCTGGCCAGTTCGTATTCTACGGAATATATCGGCATCCGCTTGTCTTTGAGGATTTCTTCAATCATTTTGGCGAAGCCGTTGGCTTTTTTGGAGTTGTCGGCGTCAGACCCGGGCAGGGCGACGATACATGGTTCATCGGGCGGGATTTGTGCCATGTATTCCCAGCCGAACGGGTGCGCTTTGCTTTTTTTTACGCGTTTTCCCAGCCTGATGTGCGAGTTGTCAGCCATTGTTTCCTCCTTTCTGACAATATATCAGAATCCGGAAGCGTTTGCAAGGGAAAAATGGCGCATCTTCGGCAAAAACAGGGCAAAAGCAGAGATAAGGACACAACAGAGTAAAAGCGGAGATAAGGGCATAACAGGGCAAAAGCGGGGATGAGATCCCAAAAGGAGCAAAACCGGTGATGTGGGGCGGAAAAGGGAAAATAAGCAGTGTGCGGAATGGAGCGGAAAAGCAAAAAAGGCACCGGAAACGATGCCTTTAAGAAAGTTATGGTACGCCCGAGGCGATTCGAACGCCTGACCCACAGCTTAGAAGGCTGTTGCTCTATCCTGCTGAGCTACGGGCGCGTGGATGTTTCTCTATTAGATGATTTGTTTTGATTTGTAAAGAGTTTTTTTGCAGGAACGGTAATTTTTTGCAATTTGGCGGCAAAGCCGACGTTTGCAGGGCGTAATTCTAACGGACGGAGCGTTTGGGAGAAAGATGCCGGCCGGAGAAGGAGACGTTGGCGCGTCTTGTCTGTTATTTTCAGCGGCCGGTGCTTCTTTTCATCTGCTGCAATTGTACCGGGGCGGAAGACACGGCAGCGTTTGTCTTGTCATCACTGACGGTTTGAATGGAAATATTTTCGTTGGTTCGGGGGCGTTTTTTTGCGGAGAAATCAACAAAAGCTCCGACAACGTAAGTGTCGCCTTTGCCTTCGGAAAGGGTTGTGTACGGGGAATCGTTGACTTTGGTTTCAATTAATCCGTCGGCGTATCTGATTTCCCCATAGGAACCGAGCATCATTTTTTTCAGTTCCCGGTCTGCATCGGGAGTGCGGTTGGCGATATTGCGAAATTGGCTGTTAAAATATTCGTCTTTGGCTTTATCTCCGGTGATGCCTTTTTGTTCCAGATATTTGTTGATGGCCAGATATTCTTCGTCGGTCGGGGAATCATTGCACTTTTGTGCCGTATGGGCAAACTCTTTGGCTTTTTCTTTGGGCATTGTATTGATGACATCCCGGTAATTTCTCAGGTCAAGGGAAACTTCGGGCGAAACGAAAACATTTTGCAACAGTTTGTCTTCCGCTTCCTTATAGGCGGCATCTTCATTTTTGAGACAGTTAATCCGGGTGGAAAAAGTAAAGCAGCTCTGCAATTTGTCTGCCGCTATGGCGTATTCGGCATGTTGCAGATAGTATGCGGCCTGCCTGTCTTCCCGCCAATGTCTGGCGGCAGCTTCCACGACGGCGCGGACACTTTTGGGGTCATCGGCGGAAAATCCGTTTTTGGTTATGGTTTCACGCAGGCCGGGGTACATATCTAAAATGTCTTCTGTCGGCATTTTAACGGTTTTTTCTTTGCCGTTTAGCATGGCGGTGTATTCAAAAGTGTTTATGCCCTGTTGTTTTAAATTGGTGTACATTTGAGCTATGGCTAAAAATTCTGAGGTTGTGGTCATATTTTCAGAGAGAAAGTTAAGGCGTGCAGCATTTGCCGGCGTGTGGCGGACATCAAATAAGCCGCATTTTTTTGCCTGAACCTTATGAACCGCTTCGTGCAGGGCAACGACATAGCGGGCGGCCGGATTGTTGTTGCGATACTGGGAGGCATAATCTTTTTCGGGAGAAAGCCGTTGGTTGTCAAAAGTATAAAAAACGATTTTATCTGTTTGTGCGGAATAGCTGCCAAGGGCATTTAAATTGGGGTCATCAGGCTGAAACTGTATTTCCCGCATAAATTGGTGCGGCGTCATTTCTTTGTTTGATGTGATGCCGCCGGGGTTATATTTTTCCTGGAGTTTGGGAAATTCTGCGGCGTTGTAGCCATTGAGAAAGTTATTGCCTTTCCATTTACCGACATAACAGGTTTCCGGCGCGCGGGCAGAAGACTGGTCAACCGGGCGCTGCCATTGTTGTTCCAAGTCGGCGGCCTTGCTGCTGGCTTCGGCAAAAGACCGGCTGAAGTTTTTGAGTTCGTCTTCAAGCCCCCGGTTCATTTCCGCGGCGATTTGTATCATATCCCGTTTTAAGGCCTGCCGTTCTGCTTCCTTGGCGGCTTCGTCGGGCGGCGGTACTGCTGTTATCGGCATGGCTGTTCCTCCGCAGTTATTTTATTTTGCCATTTTACCATAAAAAAGGCATGATGTCAAAAATAAAAGCAAAAAAGCGATTCGGAAAGCGGCGCTTTAAAACACATTTAAATTAAAAAATGTTTAAAATAATGATTGACTTCATAAAAAAGCTGGTCTATGTTTGGTCAACTTATCAAAGGGCGCAGTTTGTGCCCTTGGTCTGTTTTGTCTTAAGAGCCTGATTTCCGCGGCTTTAATGAATGAAAAATCAAATCCGCGGGGGGCTTTCAAGGCAAGTCGTTTTAATAATTTAACTTTAAGGAAATTTGTGATGCCTACAATTAATCAGTTAATTCGTAAATCACGAACACCGAAAGAGAAGAGAAACAAAGTCCCGGCTTTGGATGCTTGCCCGCAAAAAAGAGGTGTTTGTACAAGGGTTTATACAACGACCCCGAAGAAACCGAACTCCGCTTTGCGTAAAGTGGCACGTGTCCGTCTGACGAACGGCTCTGAAGTAATCAGCTATATCCCTGGTGAAGGTCATAATCTTCAAGAACACTCAGTGGTGCTGATTAGAGGAGGCCGCGTAAAGGACTTGCCTGGTGTTCGCTATCATATCATTCGTGGTACCCTTGATACTCAAGGAATTGCTAAACGTCGTCAGCGCCGTTCTCTGTACGGTGCGAAGAGACCGAAATAAGGAGTATGAAAGATGTCACGTCGTCATAGTGCTGTAAAAAGAGTTGTGCTGCCTGATGCTAAATACAATGACCAGGTAGTTGCGAAATTTATTAACAATGTTATGGAACAGGGCAAAAAGGCCGTTGCGGAAAAAATCGTTTATTCCGCTTTCGACATTATGGCTCAGAAGTCTAAGCAGGAAGCTTTGACCGTATTCCATGAAGCTATTGAAAATGTTAAACCTGTTTTGGAAGTCCGCTCCCGCCGCGTCGGCGGTGCCACGTACCAAGTTCCGTGCGAGGTAAGGGCTGACCGCCGTCAGGCTTTGGCAATCCGCTGGATTATTGCCGCAGCCAAGAAGCGTTCGGAAACAACCATGACAGACAAGCTTGCCAATGAGCTGCTGGATGCCTTTGCCAACCGCGGTGCCGCCGTTAAAAAGCGCGAAGACACCCATAAGATGGCTGAAGCAAACAAGGCTTTCTCTCATTACAAGTTCTAATATTACAGGAAACATAAGACAATGGCTCGTACGCATTCATTACAAATGTACAGAAATATCGGCATCATGGCTCATATTGATGCCGGTAAAACCACTACAACAGAACGTATCTTGTATTATACAGGCGTAAATCATAAAATCGGCGAGACGCACGACGGTGCTGCAACGATGGACTGGATGGAACAGGAGCAGGAACGCGGTATTACCATTACCTCGGCTGCGACAACCTGTTACTGGAAAGGCCACAGAATCAACATCATCGATACGCCGGGACACGTTGACTTTACGGTTGAAGTCGAGCGTTCGCTGCGCGTTTTGGACGGCGCAATCACGGTATTCGATTCCGTTGCCGGCGTTGAGCCGCAGTCCGAGACCGTATGGCGCCAGGCAGACAAGTACAATGTTCCGAGAATCTGTTTCTGCAACAAGATGGACAGAATCGGAGCGAACTTCTATCGCTGCCTGGATATGATTGTCGATCGTCTGGGGGCAAAGCCGCTGGCTTT
>ULVH01088910.1_pt1 | contig 30827 bp, 27 predicted proteins | sample 1959261 | NCBI WGS metagenome assembly ULVH01 (sample SAMEA4835781, study PRJEB28245) | human gut metagenome | biome: gut microbiome; material: fecal sample | place: Denmark | collected 2008
CGTGACCAGCTGACCGATGACAGTAGCCACCGCTGCGCCCATCATGCCCCAGCGGAAGCCGAAAATAAAAACAGGGTCCAGAATGATGTTCAGCGCCGCACCCGCAAGGGTGGAGATCATGGCAAACTGGGGGTTGCCATCCGCGCGGATGATGGGGTTCATAGCCTGCCCAAACATATAAAAGGGCACGCCCAGCGTGATATAGAAGAAATATTCCTGCGAGTGGTGGTAGGTCTCGGCGTTGACCGTTCCGCCGAACATGGCAAGAATGGTGTCCGCAAAAATCAGATAGAGCGCGGCCAGCACAATGCTGCTGACCAGACACATTACCACCGCATTGCCGACGCTCCGCTTTGCCTTGGGAACCTCGTTCTGCCCAAGGCTGATGCTGACGAAGGCGCAGCAGCCGTCACCGATCATCACGGCAATGGCCAGCGCTACCACCGTCAGGGGGAACACGACGGTGTTGGCGGCGTTGCCGTAGGAGCCCAGATAGCTGGCGTTTGCAATAAAGATCTGATCCACGATGTTATACAGTGCGCCGACCAGCAGCGAAATAATGCACGGGATTGCATACTTTTGCATCAGCTTGCCGATGCGTTCCGTGCCGAGAAATTGATTGGAACTTTCCATGGGATTCACCTTACCTTTCCATTTTGAGGACAAAAAAACAGCGGGCAGCCCTCATGCAACCGGTTTTACGCATGAGTGCTACTCGTTGTACGAAATTATTATAGCCTGCCTGTCTGGAATTTGCAAAGGCAGTTTTGCACAAGAATTATGCTGAACATTCTGCGCAGATTGTACGAGACAAACTTCGTGGAAGATGCCCTTGGAAGCCAGTCGCCCAGCCGTGGCACAATAAGGCGGAGCGCAAAAGTACGCTGGAAAGACTGTTTTGTACAGGCTGTTCCATCTGGATGAAAGAGGAGCAATATGGCACAGTATCAAGCAAGAATGCTCGTGGTTTATGGGAAACTTGGGGTTCATGAAATCGAAGCCGTTAGTCTGCAGAGCTTTTGCGGAAAACCGGCGAAAATCACGATACCCTTCGCCCTTATTTTACGGATTCCTACGACCACAGCTATATCCCCACGGCAAAAGAAGGTGCTCTGCGCCCGGTGCCCCGGCACAGCAGGCGGAAGTCGATTTGGCACGCATCAAAGAGGTGCGATCATGTCGAAAAAGCAGCGGAATTTCAAAGAGAAGCAATGAGTCCGGATGGCTGTTCTCTGGGCGGTGCGTGTCTGACACGCCTTCTTGCCTTGGGGAAAATCCCGGTCGAGCCACTTAAGGCAACACCGCACAATTCCCGCCTAGCGGCTTAAGCACCGCTCCGGCAGCTGCGGCACGGCATCTGCGTTGCCAAAATGCTCGATAATGTCGGGTTGCGGTACCCGCATCGTGCTTCGGGGGCAAAAGCCCCTCGCACTCTGCGACCGCTGCCCCTGCTTCGGTTCGCTGTTTCCGCCACTGGCGGCGCTCACCTTTGCAGCATCCAGTATTATCTGCGCTTTTGGCTTGGCATCTGCCGCACCTCGCTCGCCGTATCGGCACTTAGAATTATGCGGTATTGCCTTAATGCCCGATTGGATAAAGATAGCCGTTCTAATTGGTTAAAATATCGGATTTGTTCGATTGCGCTTTTATTATACACATTTTAAGCTTTGCTGTTGGCAGAGCTTTTTTGCTTCCATCATAGGGGGAACCTGCAATTTTGAAAAACATTGTCTGTTTTTTGCTTATTTGAATACAAAATTTATATAAAAACATGCAAAATTTATGTTGAAATTGTTGCAGAAAGAGTTTATACTAGAATCATCGCGGATACAAAGCGAAAGAATGGGAACAGTAAATCATATGAAGGATCTTTATGATGCCGCACGGCACCTTGTCTGGCTGACACAGTTTGGTTTATCGGTTGTGCTTCCGCCGGTGCTGTTTCTTTTGGGGGCTGTCTGGCTACGCAAACAATTCGGCCTTGGCGGCTGGGTCATCTTGGTTGGGTTCGCGCTCGGCATGGTGGCTGCCATCGGCAGCCTGCGCAGTTCATTAAAGACAATTGAGCGGCAGGGCAGGGCCCCGAAAAAAAAGCAGGAGCCGCCGCCTATCTCGTTCAATCAACACTAATTGTTATGGAAGGAGCCTGTATCCATGCAAAAGCATCAGGACATTCTGCAGCAGGTTGGGCGCATGGCTTTGGCAACCGCCGGTTGTTCCGCCATTATGCTGGCCATCTATGCAGTGGTTGGGCGGTTTACCACAGCGGTATTGCTGGGTGGCCTGCTGGGCACTGTGATTGCTGTAGGCAACTTTCTGGCATTAAGCATTACCGTTTCTAACGCGTTGGACCGTGCCGCAGCAGGGGATAATTCCGTAAAAGCGTGCATGAGCATTCAAAGTTCCAGCGTTGTGCGCACGGCAATTCTGGCAGTCATTTATGTTCTGCTGTTCCATGCCAAAGTTTGTGATCCGCTGGCAGCATTGTTGCCGCTGCTGTTTGCACAGGCTGCCATTAAGCTGATTGAATTCTTCCGCAAAGATTCCAAAGGCGGTGATGCAGTGCCATGAACGGGCCTAAGATTTATTTCACGATCCCTTTGTTTGGTGAAATTCCCATCACGCAGACAACGGTTTCTTCGTTTGCGGTTATGTTGCTGCTTTGTATTGCCGGTATTGTGCTGGGCAGCAACCTTCAAAAGCGTCCCAGCCGCCGCCAGGTACTGGTAGAAAAAGGTGTTACTATGCTGTACGGCATGGTAGAAGACACCATGGGCAAGCATAATTCCTATTGGACACCTTATATCGGGGCATTGTTCCTGTCTTCCATTTTCGGTTCCTACATCGGAATGACCGGTATTTTCCGCTCTTCCACAGCGGATCTTTCCACCACCGTTACCTGGGCCTTAATGACAAGCGTGATCTGCTGGGCTTGCTCCATTAAAGCAAACGGTGTGCTCGGTTGGCTGAAAGGCTTTACTGAACCGGTTGTCGTTATGACGCCGATGAACCTTGTTTCCGAAATCGCGCAGCCCATCTCAATGGCATTTCGTCACTTTGGCAACATTGCGGGCGGCAACGTTCTGACCAGCCTGGTTTATTCCGCTCTGGCAACGGCTTCCGCCGCTCTTTTGGGCCTGGTTGGTAAAAGCATTGCGGTCGGAATCTTGATTCTTTTGGGTGGTGTGGCGCTGCTGGTTTTGGGTGTGCGCAAGAAAAAGTTGGCTTACAAAATTTTTGGTGCGGTGTTTGCCGCAACCGGAATTTTGTCCCTGCTGGGCTTGGCAGGGGTGCCGTATCTGGAAGTCGGCATTCCCGGCATCATGAGCCTTTATTTCGATGTATTTTCTGGTGGGGTGCAGGCCCTGGTGTTCAGCCTGTTGACGATGGTTTATGTCAGCAATGCCTGCCCGCCGCCTGAAGAAGGTTAACGTAAAATTTTATTTATTTAGGAGGATACCTCGTATGGAAACAGCAATCGTAAAAGCCGCCTGTGCAATCGGTGCAGGTATCGCAATGGGGTTTGGCGCTATCGGCCCTGCAGTTGGCGAAGGTAATGCCGTTGGCAAAGCGCTGGAAGGCATGGCCCGCCAGCCGGAAACGGCAAACCTGCTGCGTACCAACATGATCCTTGGCTGCGCCATTACCGAATCCACCGGCATTTATTCGCTGGTTATCGCCCTGTTGTTACTGTTCGTCTTCTGATGGATACGATAGCCGAAAAGGAAAGGAGGAATGGCTCGTGACGGGCTTTGAAAGCTTTGTTGGCATCGACCCGTGGACAGCGCTGTTCACTTTCTGCAATATGATGATCACCTTTGCGGTGCTCAAAAAGTTCCTGTTCAAACCGGTCAAAAAGATGATCGACGACCGCCAGGCGGAAATTGATACCATGTACGCCGATGCGGATGCAGCCAAACAGAAGGCTGCCGAGTTGGAACAGGAATACCAGCAGCACCTGCAAAGCATCCGGGATGAACGCGATACGCTTTTGCGTGAGGCAACCGCCCGCGCCCAGAAGCGCGAAGGAGAAATTGTTGGCGAGGCCCGTGCCGAAGCAGCCGCCCTGCGCGCCGCTGCTGAAGCTGATATTGCACAGGAACGCAAGAAAGCAGTCAACGACCTAAAAAATGAAATTGGCGGCATTGCTGTTGATATTGCAGGCAAGGTAGTTGAGCGCGAAATCAACGAGACGGACCACAAGGCCCTGATCGATGAATTTATCCGGAATGTGGGGGATGCCTCATGACCGAAACCGGAAAGCGTTATGGCACAAGTTTGTATGAACTGGCTGCGGAAGAGGGCCTGACCGAACGGATTCTGGCGGAGCTGGATGTTGCTGTCAACGCAATGCAGGAGCCTGGCTATCTGCGCTTGTTGATGACGCCCAGTGTCCCCAAAAAAGAGCGCTGTGCGTTGCTGGATCAGGCGTTTGCGCAGGCGCATCCGTATCTTGTCAACTTCTTAAAGATTCTGTGCGAAGCAGGCATTCTGCCAGAACTGCCTGCCTGCGCAAGAGCTTACCGTGACCGATACAACCAGGACCATAACATTTTGGAAGTTACGGCAGTATCTGCTGTTGCACTGGACGAAAGTGCCCGCAGCAGACTGCAGGAAAAATTGCAGCGTGTAACCGGCAAAACTATTACCCTGACGGAAAAAGTGGACCCCAGTGTTCTGGGCGGTCTGCGGCTGGATCTTGGCGGAACCCGCCTGGACGGCACTGTGCAGGGCCGGCTGGAACGTCTGCGCAATGAAATCAGCGGTGTGGTGATTTGATTTGCACCTGCCGCCGGATTCCACCTTCATTTTATAGATTGTGTGGTGAACCAAACAGTGCAACTGGAACCTGAACAGATTTCCCGCATTATTCGTTCCCAGATCAAATACTACCAGAATGCCATTGAGCAGACGGAGACCGGTACTGTTACGATGGTAGGCGATGGCATTGCCCGCGCCGCTGGCCTTGATAACTGTATGGCCGGTGAGCTGGTGCAGTTTGATAGCGGAACCTATGGTATGGCGCAGAATCTGGAAGAAAACAGCGTATCAATCGTTTTGCTTGGCGATGACAGCGGCATCAAAGAAGGCGGTACCATCCGCCGCACCGGCAAAGTTGTGTCGGTTCCGGTCGGTGATGCTCTGATTGGCCGCGTTGTCAACGCCCTGGGCCAGCCTATTGATGACAAAGGCCCGATTGATGCTGCCGACTATCGCGCTATTGAATCCCCGGCACCCGGCATCCTGGACCGTCAGCCCGTCAAGCAGCCTTTGCAGACCGGCATCAAGGCCATTGACTCAATGATTCCCATTGGCCGCGGCCAGCGTGAGCTGATTATCGGTGACCGCCAGACCGGTAAGACCGTGATTGCTACGGATACGATCATCAACCAAAAAGGCAAAGATGTCCTTTGCATCTATGTTGCTATTGGCCAAAAGCGTTCTACTGTGGCCTCTCTGGTTGAAAACCTCGAGAAAAACGGAGCCATGGCTTACACCACTGTAGTGTGCGCCACAGCTTCGGAGCTTTCGCCCCTGCAGTATATTGCGCCTTATGCCGGCTGCGCCATGGGCGAATACTTTATGTATCAGGGTAAGCATGTGCTTATTATCTATGATGACCTTTCCAAACATGCGGTTGCCTACCGTGCTCTGTCGCTGCTGATTCGTCGCCCGCCGGGACGCGAAGCATACCCCGGCGATGTTTTCTACCTGCACAGCCGTTTGTTGGAACGTGCCGCCAAATTGAGCGATGCAAAGGGCGGCGGCTCACTGACAGCTCTGCCCATTATTGAAACGCAGGCTGGTGACGTTTCCGCTTATATTCCAACCAACGTCATCTCCATTACCGACGGCCAGATCTTCCTGGAAACCGAGCTGTTCCATTCCGGCATCCGCCCGGCTGTCAACCCCGGCATTTCTGTTTCCCGTGTCGGCGGCAATGCGCAGATCAAGGCGATGAAAAAGGTTGCCGGTACCTTAAAACTGGTTTACTCCCAGTACCGCGAGCTGCAGGGCTTTGCCCAGTTTGGCTCCGACCTGGATGCCGACACCAAATCTCGTCTGGCACAGGGCGAGCGCATTGTGGAAATCCTGAAGCAGGACCGCAACAGCCCAATCCCAGTAGAAAAGCAGGTTGCCATTTTGTATGCAACAGTCCACGGCTACCTGAAAGACATTGCCGTAAAGGATATCGCCGCGTATGAAAGCGCGCTGTATCAGTACCTTGATGAAAATGTAACCGCTGGCGGTGTGATGGAAGTCATCCGCACCACAGGCGATATGAAGCAGGATACCGAACAGCAGATGAAAGATGTGCTCGCCGCATTCACGGCAGACTTTATCAAAAATGCCGGATAATCACAAAATACGCCAAAGGGGGTGCTGCCGGTGGCTGGTTCCATGAAAGAAATCAAACTGCGCATCAAAAGCGTGGAAAGCACCATGCAGATTACCAAAGCCATGGAGCTGGTAGCGTCCAGCAAGCTGCGGCGCGCCAAGGAACGGGTGGAAAACAGCCGTCCCTATTTCGAAACGCTTTATGCCACGCTGTTTGATATTGCGGCTGCGGATTCTGAGTTCAGTAGCCCATATCTGGCCAAATGCGAGAAAAAGTGCTGCCTGTACATTGTAATTGCAGGTGATCGCGGCCTTGCGGGCGGCTATAACAGCAACATCTTAAAAGCCGTGGAAGCGGATGCTGAAGGGCGGGAATATTGTGTGCTGCCCATCGGCAAAAAGGCAGTGGAATACTTTGAGCGCCACAAGATCCGGATTCTGACGGATTCTTTTGCCATCGCAGGGGATATTTCGGTCAGCGACTGCTTTGAAATTTCCCGCCTTGTGTGCCAGAAGTTTCTGGAAGGCGCTTTTGATGAAATTCGCATTGCCTTTACCCAGTTTATTTCCATGCTAACCCAAACTGCAATCATTCTGCCGGTTCTCCCGTTTGATGCCGAACCGCCGGAGCCGGGCCACGAGCATCAAAGTCTGATGCTCTATGAGCCAGACAGCGCCGCCGTGTTTGATGCCATTATCCCGGAATACTTGGCCGGGGTTGTGTATGGCGCTTTGTGTGAAAGTGTTGCCAGTGAACAGGGTGCACGCCGCACCGCCATGGACTCTGCCACCAAGAACGCTGGCGAAATGATCGAGCATTTGAACCTTTATTATAACCGCGCCCGTCAGGCAGCAATCACGCAGGAAATCACCGAAATAGTGGCCGGTGCAGATGCTGAAAGCTAGGGCGCACCAGAAAAGCCGAAATTTTATCCGATTTCTTTGCCTTCAGGTATGCCTTTGGGCAATATCTGATGCAACAGTGCTGAGAGTTTTTTCAGACACACCCGGAAACAAGCCCGACAGCACGCTAAAAATTCACTCAAAGGAGTGTGTGCAATGCCAGAAAAACACATCGGTAAGGTCGTGCAGGTCATGGGACCTGTTTTGGATATCCGCTTTGCCGACGGCGAGCTGCCGGAACTGCTGAATGCGATTGAACTGCAGAACAACGGCAAACCGCTGATTGTAGAAGTTGCCCAGCATATTGGCGATAACGTGGTGCGCTGCATTGCTATGGCCGCCACCGATGGCCTTGTGCGCGGTGCCGAAGCCGTGGATACCGGCGGGCCGATCAAGGTTCCCGTTGGCGATGCGTGCCTTGGCCGTGTGTTCAACCTGCTGGGTGAACCGGTTGATGAACAGCCTGCCCCCACCGGGGTAGAGCATTGGCCCATCCACCGCCCGGCCCCTGCTTTCGATGAACAGGAATCTTCGACTGAACTGCTGGAAACCGGCATCAAGGTCGTTGACCTGATCTGCCCCTATGCAAAGGGCGGCAAAATCGGTCTGTTCGGTGGTGCCGGTGTCGGCAAAACCGTGCTGATTCAGGAACTGATTTATAACATCGCTACCGCCCATAACGGCTATTCTGTTTTTACCGGCGTTGGCGAACGCACCCGTGAGGGCAACGATCTTTACGGCGAAATGGCCGAAAGCGGCGTTTTGAGCAAGACTGCGCTGGTCTATGGCCAGATGAATGAACCGCCGGGAGCCCGTATGCGCGTGGCGCTGTCCGGTCTGACCATGGCGGAGTACTTCCGCGATGTCAAGCATCAGGATGTTCTGCTGTTCATTGATAACATCTTCCGCTTTACCCAGGCCGGCTCCGAAGTTTCGGCACTGCTGGGTCGTATGCCCTCTGCCGTTGGCTATCAGCCCACGCTGGCAACGGAAATGGGTGCACTGCAAGAACGTATTACTTCCACCCGCAAGGGTTCTATCACTTCTGTTCAGGCTGTTTATGTACCTGCGGACGACTTGACCGACCCGGCCCCCGCCACGACCTTCACCCATCTGGATGCTACCACGGTTCTGAGCCGTGATATTGCTTCTCAGGGCATTTATCCGGCTGTCGACCCGCTGGATTCTACTTCCCGCATTCTGGCCCCGGAAGTTGTCGGGCAGGAGCATTACCAGATTGCCCGCGCTGTGCAGCAGGTTTTACAGCGCTATAAGGAACTGCAGGATATCATTGCCATCATGGGCATGGATGAACTTTCGGAGGACGATAAGATCACCGTCAACCGCGCCCGTAAGGTACAGCGTTTCCTTTCACAGTCGTTCCATGTTGCGGAGCAGTTTACCGGTATGCCCGGCCAGTATGTGCCGTTGAAAGAAACCCTGCGCGGCTTCAAGATGATTTTGAACGGCGAATGTGATTCCATCCCCGAAAGCTGCTTCCTGTTTGCCGGTACGATTGATGACGTTCTGGCTAAGGCCAAGCAGCAGTAAGGAGGCAGGACCATGTCCAGTTTCCCACTTAAAATCATGACGCCGGACGGCACTGCTTTTGATGGGCAGGTACAGTCGGTGTCCTGCCGGACCATCACCGGGCAGGTTCAGTTGATGGCCCGTCACATCGATTATTGCACTGCCCTTGGCATGGGGGAAGCCCACATCACATTGGAGGATGGCACCCAGCGCAGCGCCGCCTGTATGGGCGGTATGTTGAGCATGTTTGGCGGCGAATGCCGCCTGCTGGCCACCACCTTTGAATGGGCCGATTCCATTGACAAAGAACGTGCTGAGCGCAGCAAAGCCCGCGCCGAGGAATTGCTGGCCCAGAAAAACCTGGATGCCCGTGAGCTGGAACTTGCCCAGGCCCGCTTGAAACGTGCTTTGGTGCGCAGCAATGTTGCTGCGCGTGCTCAGTTTTGATTGATCCGCTCCCGGCCGAATAAATCACAAATAAAAAGTTCCTGAAATCGCAGCAGGTTGCTGTATGGTTTCAGGAACTTTTTATTGTAAGCTTTAGGGCAATACCGCATAATTCTAAGTGCCGATACGGCGAGCGAGGTGCGGCAGATGCCAAGCCAAAAGCGCAGATAATACTGGATGTCTTATCGAGCATTTTGGCAACGCAGATGCCGTGCCGCAGCTGCCGGAGCGGTGCTTAAGCCGCAAGGCGGGAATTGTGCGGTGTTGCCTTAGCATTTACAGCAATGAGCGAAGCGAACTGTGATTAAAAGTCGGATTTGCTGTAGCATGCAGTAAATGTAGTTTTGCCCACTTGTGGGCAGCGGTACGAGTGATGCAAGTGAAGGATTTTTCGGTGCATCTTGAGATGCGTGCCGGTATAAAGCCCTTCTAGGGCTTACTCAAGCCTCCGGCTTAGCCGGGAATTATGACTTTTGGGATAGTCCCAAACCCTTTTGAACTTAATCGTTCCCTTTACCCGACATGCGGAAATACAGCCTAATAGCCAACAGCAGAGACAAGACATCCGCCACAGGCTGTGCCCAGATCAGTCCTGTTTCGTGAAAGATCGCCCCAAGGATGAACATAGACGGAATGTAGATCAGCCCCTGACGGGAGATATTGACGATCAGGGATTCCGTCGCCGCGCCGCGGGCTTGTAGCGCATTGGTCAGCACATACCCTTGAAGATTTGTACGGTCTGACTGTTAGTAAATCAGACGGAGAAATCTGTCTGAAAGTCGATACTTCCAAAGGCAAAGACCGCTCACGAACTCCGGAAAATGCTGTATGCCTGGAAAGAGCAGGCTGACAAGCTATCTTCCGAGGAAATCAGTAAAGACAAATACGATGAGTGGCGTTACCATTACCCGGAGTTTGATACCACGCAAATCTGGGTGAAAGTACCATCGCAGGCACTTAGCGACGCGCTGGTCTAATGTTCCAAGACCAGCTCAAACCAGATAAATAAAAACGACAAAAAGCCCTTAGCTATGAGTTTTTACCCACAGCTAAGGGCTTTCTAAATAAATAATATGGATTTATTTGTTGCACAACCACCTGTCAATCATTCTCTAACCCCAAAACCACTGGCTTACAAGAATAATAGCTCTCATGCAACCGTTATCAAATTGTTATCAAAGGACTTCTTGAAGTGCCTCAAACCCGCATAAACACTGGATTTTTAAAGCATTTCAAATTATTCAAACTCGATCGTTGCTGGCGGCTTGGTGGTATAGTCGAACAGAACACGGTTGATATGCTTTACTTCGTTTACGATGCGGTTTGCTGCGGTGGTAATGGTTTCGGTGGGCAGCAGGGTAACTTCCGCGGTCATAAAGTCGGTCGTGGTCACAGCGCGCAGGGCGATGGCGTAATCATAGGTGCGCTCATCACCCATAACACCAACGCTGCGCATGTTGGTCAGCGCGGCAAAATACTGGCTGGGGCGCTGAGCGGCGGGCAGCTTATCCACTTCCTCGCGCCAGATTGCATCAGCATCCTGTACAATGGCAACCTTTTCCTGGGTGATATCGCCGATAATGCGGATGGCAAGGCCGGGGCCGGGGAACGGCTGGCGGGCGACCAGATATTCAGGCAAGCCCAGTTCACGGCCAGCCTGGCGGACTTCATCCTTGAACAGGTCGCGCAGCGGCTCCACAATTTCCTTAAAGTCTACATAATCCGGCAAGCCGCCAACATTGTGGTGGCTCTTGATGGTAGCAGATTCACCGCCCAGGCCGCTTTCCACAACGTCCGGGTAGATGGTGCCCTGTGCCAAAAAGTCTACAGCACCGATCTTCTTGGCCTCGTCCTCAAACACACGAATGAACTCTTCGCCAATGATTTTACGCTTGCGCTCCGGCTCGGTAACACCGGCCAGCTTGCTGTAAAAACGTTCGCGGGCGTCCACGCAGACAAAGTTGATGTCGAACTGGCCGCCCTCGCCGAACACTTCGCAAACCTGCTCACGTTCGTTCTTGCGCAGCAGGCCGTGGTCAACAAACACGCAGGTTAACTGCTTACCAATGGCCTTTGCCAGCATGGCAGCACATACGCTGGAATCCACACCACCGGAAAGAGCGCACAGCACCTTGCCATTGCCGATCTTCTCGCGCAGGGCGTTCACGCTATGCTCCACAAAGGAGTCCATCTTCCAGGTACCAGCACAGCCGCAAACTTTGTAAACAAAGTTATGCAGAATCTTAGTACCGTTTTCGGTATGCAGCACTTCCGGGTGGAACTGCACACAGTACAGGCCGCGGGCGGCATCCTGTGCAGCGGCAACCGGGCAGTTGGGGGTGTGGGCAATAATATCAAAGCCGGGGGCAGCCTGCTCGATATAGTCATTATGGCTCATCCAGCAAACATTCTGGTTCGGCAGGCCGTCAAACAGCAGGCTGGTGGTATCCAGATCCACAACCGTCTTGCCATATTCGCGTTCCGGAGCCTTGCAAACCTTACCGCCCAGCATATGCATCATCAGCTGGCTGCCATAGCAGATGCCCAGTACCGGAACACCCCAAGTATATATTTCGGGATCGATGGTAGGGGAATCCGGCAGGTAAGCGCTGTTGGGACCACCGGTAAAGATAATGCCCTTCGGATTTTTGGCCTTGATTTTGGCCAGGTCAGTACGGTAAGAATAAATTTCGCAATAAACATTGCATTCACGGACACGGCGGGCGATCAGCTGGTTATACTGGCCACCAAAGTCCAACACAATGACAGTTTCCTGCTGCATGTGGTAGCTCCTTTCCAAACATCTAAATTTGCATATATAACAGCATATACAGATATTATACCATAGCTCCCGGCAAATAGGTAGGGGGCTTGAGAAAAAAGTCGAGATTCTTCGATTCTGATTTGTCACACAGCCGGAATCTGTTCGCTTATTCTGCATAGAATCAGATTGTCGGTCGGCGCCCCAAAGCCATAAAAAATGCCGCACATCGGACAAGGAACCGGGGCCGGTTCCTCCTTCCAATGTACAGCATGGTATTTTTGCTATTGTTTTATCTTTTCCGTTATTCGCCGCTGCGCCAGGTCCACAAAAGATATTTTACATTTGTTTTCAGATAGCGGTGGAACAGGCGCTTCGGGTCCTGCATCAATCGGTAAAGCCATTCCAGGTTGTGCTTCTGCATCCACATGGGCGCACGCTTAATGTTGCCCGCCTCATAGTCAAACGCCGCACCAACGCCGATCATCAAGGCTTGTACGCGATCCTCATGGGCGGCCATCCAGCGTTCCTGTTTGGGGGCACCAAGGCCAACCCACACAAAGTCCGGCTTTGTTGCGTTGATTTCCGCTACCGCCTGAGCGTCCTCTTGCGGGGTCATCTCGCGGAACGGTGGCGACATCATACCGGAAATCACAACACCAGGGTAGCGCTCTTCCACCTTTTTGCGCAGCAACTGCAACGTTTCCGGGGTAGAGCCATAAAAATAGTGCCGCCAGCCTTTTTCTGCGCTGACCGCCAAAACCTGCTTCATCAAATCCGGCCCCGTAACGCGCTGCGCAGCAGCATACCCCTGCCTGCGGCTGAACTGCGAAAGGGGACCGCCGTCCGGCAGCGCCATGACCGCATGATTCTGAATATAGCGGTACTCGGCATCCTCGTGCGCCGTTACGGTGGTATGTACATTGGCCACGCAGATATATTTCCCACGCCATTGTTCCAGCTGGCTTTCCAGCAGCGTCATGGTTTTGTCCATGTCCGTTACCACAATGTTCACACCCATAATATCGCAGGTTTCCTGCATTTTCAGGTCGATCACATACAACCCGTTTACGGTATTATCCATTGTGCGGGAAGAGAGAAAGTCCGAATAGACCGGAATTACACTGACCTTAATGCCGTAATTTTCTGCAATCGCGGTGATCTGCAGCAACTCGCTGCGGTTCTGGGTTTCCTCCGCAATCACAATATGGGTAATCCGGGTACTTTCCAGAATCTTATGCAGATCGGCTACTGTACCAAGGTAATTCGGCAGTTCCACTACCGGGTTCTGCGCTGCATAGCCGGCATACTCTGCCGATACATCCTTGCCCTTTACAACATCATTATAATAGCGTAATGCCAGGTTTCCATTGCCGACCAGCAAAACGCGGGCTATAATATGGCGCCGCTTTGCATACCAAAGGCTGATCCGGTGTAGCAATAACCGCTTGATCGTAATGACCACGCTGGACAGCAGGTAATAGTAAACAAGCAGCAGGCGGGAAAACTGCGAAAGTTGGAATACATACAAAATGGTTGCTGCCAACGTAAAGCCGCCCAGGTTTCCCAAAAGGGCTTTTGCCAGTTCTCTCACTAAGCCGCGCCGCTTAAAAGTGCGGTATTCACCCTGTGCAATATAAATCAGAATGATTGCCGCTGCGTATACAAGTGCCAGCGGGCGGAAGCGGGCAACATCGACCCACCAGAACGCTTCACCCCAGGTGCTGTGCATACGTAGCAGGCTGGAAACCTCATACGCTCCCAACAGCAGGAAAAAGTCCAGAAAAGCATCCAGAATATGCAGTATTTTTGATGTAGAATGGTTCATGATACAATTAAAAGCCGCAAAAGCACGAAGAAAGACCGTTCCCTTTGCGGCATGTGAAACGGGCTTTCTGCCACGCATGATGGCCCCGGAATGTAGTAGAGCAGCAAACCGTAACTTGCAAGCCTATTATACCCAGCGTCCAAAGCGGAATTTTGGCTCAATTGGTTCTTTGATGGAAATTTCTTTGTTCAGGTAGACATCAATGGCATTTTTCTGTAAAAGTTTTGCCGTTGAACTGCTTATCTGTGCCATCCCGTCTTTCAAGTTTGGCGGGCGGGTTGTAACAGAATGGCAGTCAGAACACATCAGATGAACTAAGTTCCAATCCAGCAGTTTGTGCAGCCATTTGGCCGTATGTCCACTGCGCACCAAACCCGAAGCATTGATCTGCGCCAATGCGCCGGAGCTGACCCAGCGGTACAGCAGGGTAGGATCCTCGGTAACATAGGGGTAACGCTCCACATGGGCCAAAATGGGAGTATACCCACGGTTTTGCACCGCAAACAGGGTATCCTCAATTCCACCGGGATGGATGCTGGTCGGAAATTCAATCAAGATATACCGCGACCCTGCAAATGCCAATTTGGAAAGATCCAGGCTGGCCAAAGCTGTGGTAAAATAGACCTCTGCACCCAATTTGACGGCAAGAGGAAGTTTGCGTTCTGCCAGCTGCGCCACAACGCTGCGATAAGCCATTTTGCGCTGCTGCACAAAAGCATCCAGCGTAATGCGCTCATAATGGAAATGCGGTGTGAACACAATGCCAACAACCCCGTCTTCCATTTCTTTCTGGATCAAGGACATGGAAACATCCAGGTTTTTGGCACCGTCATCAATGCCAGGCAAAATATGACAATGGAGATCAACCAGTTGCGAACTCATTATGCCTTACTCCGGCTCTTCTTTCCAGCTGCGTCGTCATTGCTGTACCCGTAAGAATAAGAATAGTAGTAGCCATCTTTCTTACCGGCTTTTTTAACATTGTATCCGTTCATTACTACGCCAAGGATGCGGGCATTCACAGCTTCCAGGTTTTTCTTGCTCAGCTGGGCACCTTCAATGGTGGTAACACCCGGGCGTACAACCAGCAATGCCCCATCCGCATACTTGCACAATACTGCAGCATCGGTAACAACAGAAACCGGCGGCGTATCCACAATAATATAATCGTATACCTGCTTCAGGGCCTCAAAGGTATTTTCCATCGCCTTCGTTGCCAACAATTCCGATGGGTTCGGGGGGATGGTGCCAACAGGTAGCACCACAATGCCCAGGTCTTTGAAGTTGACCAGTGCATTGGCCAGTTGGGTACGGTCCTTGCCCGTAATGGTGTTGGTAATGCCGATATGATCACGCGGAATATGCAGGTAGCGGGAGATGGTAGACTTACGCATATCGCAGTCAACCAGCACCACACGCTTGCCACTGTCTGCCAGGGTAATCGCAAGGTTTACTGCGACGTTGCTCTTCCCTTCGCCGGGGACAGAGGAGGTAATCAGGATAGTCTTGCAATCGCTGGTTGCGGCAAGGAACTCCAGGTTGGTTCGCAGAGACTTGTAAGCTTCTGTAAACTGGAACGGTGCATCTAAGCCAACCATAAACAGCTTATGATGTTCACGCTTTTTACTCATTCCTTTTTACCTCCCTGATCATACTGCGGGATCACGCCCAGAACAGTCATATCCAGATACTTGGTAACATCTTCCTCCGTGTTGATCTTATTGTCCAGCAAAACCTGTAGCACAATAATACCCAGCGCCAATACAAGGCCAACCATTGCACCAAGTGCAGTGTTCTTTTTTATGTTGGGGGAAATCGGATTGAGGTTCAGAGACGCTTTCGAAATCACCTTGACCGAACCCGCTTCCACTGCTTCTTTGATGATGTCGGGAGACACGGCCAGAATTTCATCACAAACAGTCTGTGCCCATTCGGGACTGGTACTGTTGACTGTAATTTTCATAACCTGGGTATCATCCACAGCCTGCACACTTACACGGCTGTTTAACTCCGAGTAAGTCATCCCAAGCTCCAGATTTTCAATAACCTGCTGCAATACCGTATCACTTTTAATAATGATGCTGTAGGTGGCAACCAGCTTTGTTGCGGAGTTGATCTGGTCGCTGGTAACATTAGAAGTAACATCCTGACGGGTGTTTACGATCATCATGGCAGAAGAGCTATACTGCGGCGTCATCAAGAACTTAGATGCCGCAAATCCAATTATAGCTGCTACCACGGTCGCCAAAATCACTTTGAGAAGATGCTGACGTATCGCATATAAAATTTCCACAAGATCAATTACTTCATTTTCTTCATTGTTCACAAAAGGCACCTCTCTAAATCTATTAGTTTTTTGCTCTTCGGGTTCGGGCTTTTTGCCGCCCGCATCTTTACTTTTTCGCTAAAATCAAGAAATATTCCCAAATCACTACTGAACCACAATGCTACTCTCATCGCAATCGTCTTGTATTTATTCTTTTTTGTGTGAAGTATTTTACCTTTACTCCCGTTTAGCTACAAAAAACTATTGTAAGTTTACCACATATTTGTGCTTGTTTCAAGCATCGCTCGAAATGTCTCGATTTTTGGCAAAATGTACAATTTTTTTGTTTTTCTTCCTTTAATCAAAAAAGTAAACGTTCTTGAGTGCAAAATATTTCCTTTTATTTTCTGCTCATTCTGTTATCCAGCATCATCGCATATTCTCCAGCTATCGTACCAGAATCTACCGATACTTCCTAGTCTGTTTGTGGCTTCGTCTGTTTCACAAAATCCAGCGCACAAATACCAGGTTCAACGATCCTATCAAAAAAATTGCCAAAGAGATACAAATAGGCTATAATATAAAATAAAAAATTGTGTATTGAACGGTTTTTACCCCATTTGCACCCGGAAGGAGGTGGCAAGCACGGATACTTTACAGACAAATAGTACAACACAAACTGCTGAGATGCTCAAATTAGAGGGCGTTGTTGAGCATGTGATATACGAAAACCCGGATACCGGTTATGCCGTGTTTGAAGTGGATGCCGGTGGCACCGATATTGTGGTGGCAGGCAACGTGGGCAGCGTGGATAACGGTATGTCCATTACGGCGTATGGCTATATGGTCAACCACCCCAGCTATGGCGAACAGTTCCGTGCCGAAACCTGTGAGGCCAGCCTGCCGCAGGATACCGCGGCTTTGCTGAGCTACCTTTCCAGTGGGGTATTGCCCTATATCGGGCCTTCCACAGCAAAAAAGATTGTGGCAAAATTTGGGGCGCATACATTGAACGTCATCTCCGAAACGCCGGACAAACTCTGTGAGCTAAAAGGTATCACCCCGCAAAAGGCCGCCGCCATCTCCAACGAGTTCCGACGTATGTACGGTGTGCGGGAAGTGGTTGCCTGGATGGCCAAGTTTGGGCTTTCCGCCCAGATGGCTGTTACAGCCTACCGCGCGTTTGGCCCCGCCACGGTAGAAGCACTGAAAAAGAACCCCTACATGCTGTGCGGGGAGCCGCTGAACCTGAAATTCAGCCAGGTCGATGGTATCGCCGCCCAGCTGCAGGTAGGACAGGGCAGCGACCTGCGCATTGCCGCCGGGCTTTTGTACGCTTTGCGCCACAACGCCAACAACGGCCACACCTGCCTGCCCGCAGATAAGCTGATCGAAAGTACTGCGCGCTTTATTCGGGTGGAGCCGGATGCCGTAAAGGCCGGGCTGCAAAGCCTGTTGGAGCATGACGAAATGCGCGCCTGCACCTTTGACGGAACGAAATATATTTACCTGCCAGATCTGCTCAGCGCAGAGCAGGATATTGCTGCGCGGCTGGGGGAGCTTGCCACATTCCCGACAGAAAGCCCCAAAACGCTGGAAAGCGATATCCGCGTTTTGGAATTGACCCAAGGTTTTGAATATGCCCCTTTGCAGCGGGAAGCAATCCGCTTAGCACTCTCTTCCCGCGTAATGGTTTTGACCGGCGGTCCCGGTACCGGCAAAACCACAACGGTCAAAGCGATTCTGAATTTGTATGAAGGTATTTATGACCGGGTTGCCCTGTGTGCCCCCACCGGCCGCGCCGCCAAGCGGCTGACCGAGCTGACCGGCCACAGCGCTTCCACCATCCACCGATTGCTGGAAGTGGACTATTCTACCGGCAGCGTGCGTTTTATTCATAATGAAAAGAATCTTCTCCCGTTTGACGTTATCATTCTGGATGAGATGAGTATGGTAGATGCCAAGCTGTTCCAGGCGTTGTTGGCCGCCGCGCGTTACCACTGCCGCATTATTATGGTAGGTGATGCCGACCAGCTGCCCAGCGTTGGCCCTGGCAGTGTGCTGGGGGAGATCTTGCAGGCAGACGTTCTGCCCACCGTACGGCTGAATGAGATCTTCCGCCAGGCGCAGAAAAGCATGATTGTACAGAACGCCCACCGCATTGTGGAAGGGCAGATGCCCATAAAAGGCGGGCGGGATGATGACTTTTTCATGATCGAATCCACCGGTCTTGCCTGCCAGAGGCTGATCTGCGACCTGGTCAGTACCCGGCTGCCCAAAAGTTATGGCTATGACCCCGTGCGGGACATCCAGGTGCTTTGCCCCACCAAGGTTGGCCCCACCGGGAGCGTAGAACTGAACCGCCGCCTGCAGGCCATTTTGAACCCGCCTGCACCGGATAAGCCACAGATCATTTGGGAGCAAAGCGGCCGTGTGCTGCGCTGTGGCGACAAGGTAATGCAGATCAAAAACGATTATGACATTCCCTATGAGCGGGACGGTGCCGAAGCCGGTGTGGGTGCCTATAACGGGGATATGGGTATTATTACTGCCGTTGACCCCGAAAGCCGTGCTGTGACGGTACAGATGGATGACCGAAAGTATATTTACGGTGCTGACCAGCTTGCCGAGCTGGAACCCGCTTACGCTGTAACAGTGCACAAAAGCCAGGGTTCTGAATTTCCGGCCGTCATTATGCCTGTGGCAGATGTACCCGCGCGCCTTTGTTACCGCAACTTGTTGTACACCGGGGTTACCCGCGCACGCCGCCTGTGCATTCTGGCGGGAACCCGGCGCACCGAGCAGGCCATGGTGGATAATGTGCGCCAGAACATGCGTTACAGCGGGCTGCGCTACCTGCTGCGCGAGGCAGTCACTCCGGCTGAAAAACGCAGATGAAACAGAGAAAACGCATATCTCTGGATTGGCTGGACCGTGGGCGAACGGCTCTGGAACCGCTGCTGGCCCTTGCCTATCCGCGGCACTGCCCGCTGTGCGGCACGGTACTTGAGCAAAGCGCCTGGAAAGCCGCCGTGTGCCGTTCCTGTATACCGGAAGCCGAGCGTCTGCGGCATCTTCCACCGCGTCTGCCTGTAACGGAGCACGCCTTTTACGCTGTCAACACCTGCGCAGCTGCCTTTTACTATGCAGACAGCGTGCGCCATGCTATCCTGCTTTGCAAGGAGAACGGCAACCCCTGGTATGCGCGAGAACTGGCGGATTTGATGGCTGTGCTGATTTTTGGCGCACAGCCCGCCCGTGCCCCAGGGTACCGCCCGGTATACGAGAATCTATCTGGCATTTCGCTGTACAGCGCCATTGTTCCGGTGCCGCCGCGCGTAAAGAAGAACCGCGCGGAAAATATGCCCCTTTTGCTAGCGCAGCGCCTTGGGCGCATCCTGCACATTCCGGTCATCCAGCCGCTGTGCCTGACCCGGCAGGTTTTACCGCAAAAATCGCTGGACCAGCAAAAGCGCTTTGCCAATGTCAAGGATGCTTACGCCTGCCGTACTGGGGTTGACCTTTCCGGAATGCGGCTGCTGTTGCTGGATGATGTGATCACCACTGGTGCCACCATCTCTGCCTGCGCCAAAGCGCTATTGGAGGGTGGCGCTGTAAGTGTGGACGGCGTGTGTGTTGCAGCGACGGAACTGATGCCCAAAAGCCACGGTGCCGCCGGAACACCAAAAGAAAGCAAATAACTTTTATCTGCCGGATGGTTGATGGCAATTCACAATAGATAACAAAGTGCTGCTTCTGGCAGCAAGGAGTACCAGATAAACATGAAGCAATATGATATCGGCCTTGATCTTGGCACAACTTCCATTATCATTGCCACACAGGAACAGGGAGTTGTGTTCCATCAGCCCAGCATTGGTGCTGTTGATACCCGCAGCAGCACCATTCTGGCAGTGGGGGACAAAGCCCTGCGCATGGTGGGGCGTGTGCCTTCTTATATTGATATCATCCGCCCTTTGCGGGACGGTATTATTCAGGACCACCGCATGACAAACGAACTAATCGTGCGGTTTATCAATGAGGTATGCCGTTCGCGCATCATCAAGCCGCGCGTATCGGTCTGCGTTCCGGCAGCCATTACTGGCATTGAAGCTGACGCCGTGGTAGAAGCCGTCATGGCAGCCGGGGCACGGCAGGTTTTCCTTGTGGATGAGCCTGTCGCCGCCGCCCTTGGCGCAGGGCTGGATATCCGCAAACCCATGGGCTGCATGGTAATTGATATCGGCGGCGGCTCCACGGATATCGCCGTGATCAGCATGGGTGGGCGGGTGCGCGCCGCCAGCCTGCCGGTCGCCGGCAACGCTTTTGACCAGTGCATTGCCCAGTATGTTCAGGAAAAATTCAACATTGCCATCGGCCCTCTAACCGCCGAAGCGCTGAAAAAGCAGGTTGCCTGCTGCACCAAAAGCGAGTTTGAGGGCGTAATGGAGATCCGTGGTCATTCCTGGGAGACCAACCTGCCCGCCCGCCGCCTTGTCTATACGCGGGACCTGTACCTGCCCGTGCAGGAACTGGCCGCCCGCATTGCCGCCACTGCCCGCAATGTATTGGAAGGCACCCCGCCGGAACTGGCCGCTGATGTTGCCAAGAACGGCATTCTGCTGACTGGCGGCGGCTCCATGCTGCGTGGCCTGGCTGGTTATATTGCCGGAGAGCTGCATGTGGATGTTGCCATCGCACCAGACCCCATCAACTGTGTGGCACGCGGAACCGCAGCCAGCTTAACGCTGGGCCAATACCTGACAGCCGGTTTCCGCGATGCCACCCCCAGAGCGTGGCATAACCGACTGCAATCCCCAGAAGGTTTTTCCGATTAAAGCGCAGCTTTTGTGCAGGTTGTAAAAAGTATGATTTTCTGCGGATACCTCCGCCAGCCTACTTTTCTATCCGGCAAAAGTGTGCTATACTATACAGCGTTTGCCAAAATTCCCAGCCCTGCATGGTTCCGGGCTGGTTCTGCCATATAATATAAGGACAGGTTCATTATGCCCGATACCATTACCACTGAATTTCTGGCCCTGCGGGACCGCTATATCGCTTCCTGCTTTACTAAGCTGAACCCGGTGCAGCAGCAGGCTGTGTTTACCACTGAAGGCCCGCTGCTGATCCTGGCAGGTGCAGGCTCCGGCAAAACCACCGTTCTGGTCAACCGCATTGCCAATATCATCCGTTTTGGCCGCGCCTATGGCTCCAAAGAGGTCAGCCGCCCGGTTGCGCAGAGTGATCTGGAGCAGCTGCGCACCGCCATCATGTGCGGCCAGCCGGTTCCGCAGTCCCTGATGCCGCTGATGAGCGTTGCCCCGGCCCGCCCGTGGAATGTGCTGGCCATTACCTTTACCAATAAAGCCGCCGGAGAGCTGAAAGAACGCCTGAAAGCCATGCTGGGCGATACCATGGGCGGGGATGTATTTGCCTCCACTTTCCACTCTGCCTGTGTACGGATCCTGCGCCGCGATGCCGAACGCATTGGCTTCCCCAAAAGCTTTACGATTTACGATTCCGACGACCAGCAGCGTGTCATCAAGCAGATCTACAAAGAACTGATGATTGATGACAAGTTCCTGCCGGTCAAATCAGCCATCTCCCAGATCAGCGGTTACAAAGATAAACTTCTTTCCGCCAAAGATGTCGCCGCCGAAGCGCCGCGCGATACCAAGGCTGCTCTGATTTCCAAAATCTATACCGCCTATTCCAACCGGCTGCGCACGGCTGGTGCCATGGACTTTGACGATCTGATTTTCCATACCGTGCAGATGCTGAAAACCGATGCCGAAGCGCGGGAATACTACCAGCAGAAGTTCCGCTATGTCGTGGTGGACGAATACCAGGATACCAGCGTGGCCCAGTTCCACCTGGTGCGCCTGCTGGCCGGTGGTTCCAACAATGTATGCGTTGTTGGCGATGACGATCAGAGCATTTATAAGTTCCGCGGTGCTACCATTGAAAATATCCTGAACTTTGAAAAAGTTTTTGCCGGGGCCAAAACCATCCGCCTGGAGCAGAACTACCGTTCCACCTCCAACATTCTGAATGCGGCCAATAGCGTCATCAAGAACAACAACGGCCGCAAGGGCAAGACCCTGTGGACCCAGAACGGCGATGGTGACAAAGTTCACCATTATACGGCAGCTTCGGAACAGGATGAGGCCAGCCATGTGGCCGAGGTTATTGGCCAGAACCTGAAAAATGGTGCTTCCTTAAAAGACCATGCCGTTTTGTACCGCATGAATGCGCAGTCCAACCCCATCGAAACTTATTTTGCCCGTGCCGGTATCCCGTACCGCATTGTGGGTGGCCAACGCTTCTTTGACCGCAAGGAAGTCAAGGATATCAACTCTTACATGGCCGTTGTGGTCAACCCGCGGGACGACGTGCGCCTGCGCCGCATCATCAATGAACCTGCACGAAAGATTGGTGCCACCACCATTGATAAGATCGGGGAACTGGCCGCCGCCAACGGCGTGCCGATGATGGAGATCATCCGGGAGGCTTCTTCTTATCCCGCACTGGGCCGTGCCGCCAGCGCGCTGAACGCGTTTTACTCCATGTACCGTGAACTGTGTGATCTTTCCGTCACCCTTCCGCTGGATGAATTTGCCGGTGAAGTGATCCGCAAGACCGGATACGAAGCCATGCTGAAAGCGCAGAAAGAAGAGGGCGAGACCCGGCTGGAAAACTTGGGCCAGTTGATTTCTTCCGTAAAGACTTATGCGGAGCAGAACGGGGAAGACGCAACCCTTTCCGGTTTCTTGGAAGAAGTTGCCCTGATTGCAGACCTTGATTCCTATGATGAAGATGCTGATTCCGTTACCCTGATGACGATGCACAGCGCCAAGGGCCTTGAATTCCCGTATGTGTTTATCATTGGTATGGAGGATGGCGTTTTTCCCGGTGACCTTGCTCGCTACAGCGAGGAAGAAATGGAAGAGGAGCGCCGCCTGTGCTATGTCGGTATTACCCGCGCCAAGAAAGAGCTGTATCTTTCTTCCTCCCGCAGCCGTATGATTTTCGGCCAGACGCGCCGCAACCCGCCTTCCTGCTTTTTGGATGAGATTGACCCCAATGTGATGGACGAAACCGAAAACCCAGAGCTTGCTTACAGCGGCGGTTTTGGCGCCGGGTACGGCAGCTACAGCACCAATGTTCCCGGCGGGCGCAGCGGATACTCCGGGGCTTCCCGCGGGTATCTGAACAGTGAATACAACCGCGGCGGCTTTGGCAGCAAGTATGCCGGCGGCTTCCAAAGTGGGTTTGCTTCCGGCGGGCATGAAAGCCCGAACTACCCCGGCGGCCGCCACACGGTCCAAAGCAGTAGCTTTGGCGCCGGGTATGGCAGTAGCCGCGTCAACCATCATTCCGGTGCTCCGGTTGCTCCGGCGGGCGGTGGCGTTACCACTGCGCCCGCCGCACCCGCACGCAAAAAGGCCGCCAACTTTGCAGCCGGGGACCTTGTGGACCACAAGGTGTTTGGCCGCGGCAAGGTGCTGAAAGTAACGCCGGTTGCGGGGGACTGTATTGTAGAAATCCAGTTTGACCGCGTTGGCATCAAAAAAACAATGGCCAATTACGCCCCGCTGACCAAGCTGACCAGCGAAGAATAAACCACGGATAAAAAAGGAAAAGAGGGAACGGGCCCATGCTTGTAACATTGATCGCCCACACCAATGACCCCGAAAAGACCATTGCCGCAGCCGCCAAACTGTGCTATTCTGATGCACATATCGAAACCCTGCTGGATGGCCTAACACCGGAAAAGACCGCAGCCTTTTTGCAAAAGCTGAATGACTTCGGCCACGCCAGCCCCATTGAACATGCCAGCTTTACCTTTGGCATTGAGGGCGTTTCCCGCACCTTTCTGGCACAGGTCACCCGTCACCGCATTGCAAGTTTCAGTGTGCAGAGCCAGCGCTATGTGCGGCTGGAAGATTTCCGTTATGTGATTCCCCCGGAAATTGAGGCTGACCCTGCGGCCAAAGCGGCTTTTATTGATGCGATGAACGCCGATGCCAAACACTACCTGGAGCTGGTCAAAGCACTGGAAGAAAAGCATACCCACACCTTGATGGAGCAGGGCATGCCGGAAAAGACCGCCCGCGCCAAAGCCAGCAAAATGGCAAACGAGGACGCCCGCTTTGTATTGCCCAACGCCTGCGAGACAAAAATGGTAATGACCATGAACTGCCGCAGCCTGAACAACTTTTTCAACCTGCGCTGCTGCAACCGTGCCCAGTGGGAGATCCGCGCCGTTGCCGATGAAATGCTGCGCCTTGTATACCCGCTTGCGCCGCATGTTTTTGCCGCAGCTGGTCCCCGCTGCCTGGCGGGTCCCTGCCCGGAGGGCGGTATGTGCTGCGGCAAGCAGAACGCCGTGCGTGATAAATATGCAACACTGAAACAGGAGGCTGAAAACCATGGGTAAACTGATTATTTTTGAAGGCCTGGATGGTTCCGGCAAGGGCACACAGGCAGAACTTGCCTGCCAGAATTTGCATAGCAAAGGGTATGACCCGCTGAAAATCAGCTTCCCAGATTATGACAGTCCGTCCTCCGCACTGGTCAAGATGTATCTTTCCGGCGAGTTCGGCCAGCGCCCGGATGACGTGAACGCTTATGCAGCTTCAACGTTTTATGCTGTTGACCGCTTTGCCAGCTACAAAACCAAGTGGGGCAATGTCTACCGCCAGAATGGGCTAATCATCTCTGACCGTTACACCACCTCCAACGCTGTTCACCAATGTTCCAAACTGCCGCCGATGCACTGGGATGGTTTTCTGGAGTGGCTGTTTGAGTTCGAGTACAAAAAGCTCGGGCTGCCTGCGCCGGATGCGGTTGTATACCTTGCGGTTGATCCCGATGTCAGCCAGCGCCTGATTGCGCAGCGCTACCACGGCGATGAAAGCAAAAAAGATATTCAGGAACGCGATACCGAATACCTGGCCCGTTCCCGCGCCGCCGCTGAATACTGCGCACGCAAGCTGGGCTGGCACCGCATTGAGTGTACCACAACGGTAGACGGCCAGAAAACCATCCGCACGCCGGAGGATATTCAGTCTGAAGTGATGGCATACCTGGAGCGGATTTTGAGCTAAAACCGTTGGCAGCAAAAGCCACACGTTGAATTACAGCAAGGAGGGGATAGAACATGCTTTGCAAAGCAACGGAAGCTGATTTGGAGCAGATGGTTGCGTTCCGCCGCAAAACGTATGGCGGAACCCGCCAGGATGCTTTGGACTGGCTTTGTGGAATTGTGGGGTTGGATAATATCCTGATCCTTGCCCGGGACCCGGCCCCCGGTGCAAAGCCCATCCCGGCCGCCATGATTGGTGCGGTTCCAGTGGAATGCGGGCACCACCACGGCGTATGGCTCTGCTGCATGGCAACGGACCCGTCCCTGCAGGGGCGCGGGCTGATGCTCAAACTGCTGGCAACCTGCCTGCGCGCCTTTTCCGCCAAAGGGTGTGATTTCGCTGTGGCGGCACCGCAAAGCACGCGGGCCGCAAAAGCGTTTTCCCAGCTGAATTTTCAGGGGCGCTTCCCGCTGCGCATCATCCGCAAGCCCATTGAACACAATTTGTGGGCACGAGCAGAGTTTGATAACCTGACAGTCCGCAAATTGATCGACACCCGCATGCGCTACCAGCCCGCCTGCATCGCCCTGCCGGAAAGCAGCATGAACACCATGATCACCCGGCTCTACCGCCGCGGTATGACCATTGTTTCCAACCAGCGCGGTTACGGCCTCTATTGCCAGGAAAAGGACGAGCTGCTTTTTATGGAGCTGCAGGCCGATAACGACCATTCGGCTGATATTCTGCTGCAGGCCGCGCGGGAACATACCGGTCTGACCAAAGCACGGCTGCTGCTGGCGGAAAATCAGTTTTTGTACCTGGGCGAGGGTAAGCGCTGTGGTTACGGCATGATTTGTTACCTTGGGCAGCCGTTCCCCGTTACGGACGTTTATTTCCGCCTGTTGCTGTAAGACCGTGCATACGTGAAACAGGGCAGTTCTGCTGCCTGGTAAAGGAGATTTGGAATGAAAATCAATCGTGGTGATTCCCAGGACAAGGGCTTGCAGTCGCGCCAGGCTTATCATGCTGCGCCAGCCCCCGCACCAAAGCGCCCGGTACAGCCTGATCCTGACCCGCAGGACCTGTACGAAGACGCCGAAGGTCCAGACGAGTACGCAGAGGATGACGATGATGAACCCGTCCGCCGCCGTTTTCCCATTGGGCTTGTGGTTCTTGTTGTCATTTTGGCTATCGTCGGCATCGGCGGCTGGAAAGTGTTCCAGTTCTACGGCGAAGTTGCCGGCAACGGCGAACTCGGCCCGGAGCAGACCGTTACCATTGAACAGGGTTCCACTGTTGCAGACATCACAAACGTTTTGAAAGAGGATGGCGTCATCCAGTATGACTGGCTGTTCAAGCTGTATGCCAAATACAGCGGCCGCGCTTCCGGTTTGCAGTATGGCGATTTCACCCTGCGCTCCGGCATGGATTATAACACAATCCTGAAAACCCTCAGCGTGCAGCAGGTCAAGCGCAAGACCATTACCATCACATTCCCCGAAGGCTACACAGCCGTTGCTATTGCCCAGAAGATGGAAGAAAATGACTTGTGCTCGGTGGATGATTTCCTTGCCTGCGCCAACGGCGAGGATGGTTCCGATTTCAGCCAGTATGATTTCTGGAATGCCATCCCGGATACCGAAGGCCGCCTGATGAAGTGCGAGGGCTACCTGTTCCCGGACACTTACGAGTTCTTCACCGATGACTCGGTCTATAATTACGTCAACACCTTCTATAAGGAATTCGACGCCAAAACTTCCGACCTGTGGGATACCATCAACGAAAAGGGCACCACAATGAATGATGTTGTCATTCTGGCCAGCTTTATTCAGGAAGAAGCCGGTATGCCCGCAGAAGACGCCAAGGTTTCCGCCTGCTTCCACAATCGTTTGGAATCCGATGACCCGCAGTGGGCAGAGCATAAGCTGGAATCCAATGCCAGCAGCTATATCATGAACGATAGCGACAATAACTACCTGTGGAATTCGCCCACCGCCGTTTATTACGGCTGGCCGGAACAGGGTGCTATTCCGGATGATGTGCTTGCTCATTACGACACCTACCGCATCAGCGGCCTGCCCGCCGGTGCCATCACCAATCCCGGTATTGATGCCATTGCCGCCGCGCTGAATCCCGACCAGGAATATCTGGACGAAGGCTATTATTTCTTTGTTACCGGCAACCCGAACGGCGATCACCCTGGCGAATATTTCTATGCCAAAACGGCAGACGAACACCAGCAGAACTGCATCATCGCCGGTTGGGGCTGATAAAAGCTGAACTTCACTGAACAAAGGAGCCGTTATCTTATGTTGTCCTGTCCGGAACTGCTGTCGCCTGCCGGCAGCCTTGAAGCCCTGAAATATGCCGTCATGTATGGCGCCGATGCCGTATACTGCGCACTGCCGCGCTTTGGCATGCGTGCCGCACCGGTCAACCTGACCATTGGCGAGCTTCATGATGGCTGCATTTTTGCCCATGCTCGCGGCAAAAAAGTATACCTGACCCTGAACAACCTGCCCACCAACGATGAGCTTTCCGAGCTGCCGCAGTATATCAAGGACGCGGCCGAAGCCGGGGTGGATGCCTTTATCATTGCGGACCTTGGCGTACTGAGCCTTGCCAAACAGTATGCTCCGGATGTGGATGTGCATTTTTCTACCCAGGCAGGCATCACCAATTATGCTGCTGCAACCATGGCCTACAACCTGGGTGCCAAGCGTGTGGTGCTGGCGCGCGAGCTGAACCTGACCGATATTGCCCAGATCCGCGATAACACCCCGCCGGAGCTGGAACTGGAAGCCTTTGTGCACGGCGCCATGTGCATGAGCGTTTCTGGTCGGTGCCTGCTTTCCAGCTATATGACCGGGCGCAGCGGCAACCGCGGCGAATGTGCCCAGCCCTGCCGTTGGAAATACTATCTTGTAGAAGAAAACCGCCCCGGCCAGTATATGCCCATTGGCGAAAATGAGGACGGCAGCTATATCCTGAACGCCAACGACCTATGCACCGCACCGTTTTTGGACCTGATCTGCAAGGCTGGTGTGGATTCTCTGAAAATTGAGGGGCGCGCCAAAACGTTCTATTACGTTGCGTCCGTTACCGCCGCTTACCGCAAAGCGCTGGACCAGTACCTGGCAAACCCCGCCAGTGATACGTTTGATTTACCGGATTCCGTGCTGGATGAGCTGAACCGTACCAGCCACCGCCATTATTCACCCGGTTTCTATTTTGGCAAAGAGAAAGCCCTGCAGACGCCCAGCCATACTTATGTGCGAGATTGGGATTTCATCGGCACTGTGGATTCGTGGGAAGACGGCGTTGCCCATTGCACCCAGCGCAGCAAGTTCTGCCTGGGAGATTCGCTGGAAATTTTGCAGCCAGATGGTTCGGTCGTGCCCGTAACCCCTGAATGGATCAAAAACGCGGAAGGGGAAGCGGTGGATGCCACCCCGCACCCGATGATGCAGTATACCATTCCCTGTGCCACGCCCTTGATGCCGTACAGCCTGCTGCGGATGCAGAAAAGGCAGTAAATTTTCATTTATCTATTTGCAACAACCAAAAGCCCCACCTGCCGGATGCAGAATGTTCTGCCCGGCAGGCGGGGCTTTTTTATTTTTATTCTTTACTTTTAGGGCAATACCGTATAATTCTAAGTGCCGATACGGCGAGCGAGGTGCGGCAGATGCTAAGCCAAAAGCGCAGATAATACTGGATGCTGCAAAGGTGAGCGCCGCCAGTGGCGGAAACAGCGAACCGAAGCAGGGGCAGCGGTCGCAGAGTGCGAGGGGCTTTTGCCCCCGAAGCACGATGCGGGTACCGCAACCCGACATTATCGAGCATTTTGGCAACGCAGATGCCGTGCCGCAGCCGCCGGAGCGGTGCTTAAGCCGTAAGGCGGGAATTGTGCGGTGTTGCCTTAGCATTTTCGCCGGGCACTGCGACAGTATTACAACAAGCTTCGCCTTGTCATCGAAAAAACACAGACTTAATTTTTTCCCATTACTATAAGTCAAGCAAAAGCAGCGAAACCGCCTTTGCCAGCAGGGAATGGCAAAGTAGAATTTTCACAAAAAACTGTCCACTTCAAACCATGGAATGCCGGATATTATGCCGCTATACTAATAGCATAAGGCAGTTCGCCTGATTCGCATTTTACCAAAAGGAGAGAAAGATGCAAACCTGTTATCTTGCTGTAGATATCGGAGCATCCAGCGGCCGGCACATTATTGGCACCGTGGAACATGGTGTTATGGCCCTGCATGAAGTCTACCGCTTTGAAAACCGCCTGATTGAAAAGAACGGTCACTTTTGCTGGAATATGGAAGGCCTGGTTCAGAATGTGATCGAGGGGCTGAAAGCCGCCCACGATGCAGGCTATACGCCCACAACGGTCGGTATTGATACCTGGGCTGTTGACTTTCTGCTTCTGGATGCCGATGGTACCCCTATCGGGGACCCCGTTGCTTACCGCGATGGCCGCACCGCCGCCATGCGGGAGGAACTGGAACCCATTCTGCCGTTTACAAAACTTTACGCCCGTACCGGCATCCAGTACCAGTCGTTCAACACGGTTTACCAACTGTGTGCCTTAAAGAAAGAGCACCCGGAACAGCTTGCCGCTGCCGAGCATTTTTTGATGGTGCCGGATTACCTGAATTACCGCCTGACCGGCGTGATGGCCAACGAGTACACCAATGCTTCCACCACTGCCCTGGTGGGCGCTATAAGCAAGGATTGGGACGATGAAATCATCAACCGGCTTGGTCTGCCGCGCAAAATCTTTGGCAGAATCAGCACCCCCGGCACCAAACTGGGAAATTTGAGCTCCGCCGTCAAGGATTATGTCGGCTTTGACTGCACCGTCGTACTGCCCGCTACACATGATACCGGCTCCGCCTTTTTGGCTGTTCCCGCAAGGGATGATAAGGCCGTTTATCTTTCCAGCGGCACATGGAGCCTGCTGGGTGTGGAAAACAAAGACCCCATCACGACCCCTGCCAGCATGCAGGCCAATTTTACCAACGAGGGCGGCTATGAATACCGCTACCGTTACCTTAAGAACATTATGGGCCTGTGGATGATCCAGTCTGTGCGGCGTGAACTTGGCGAGCAGACCGGAACCCGCCCGTCTTTCCCGGAATTGATTGCCGCCGCGCAGGAAGCCAGCAGCTTTGCCGGGATCGTATCCACTGGCGACGACCGCTTCCTGGCGCCGAAATCCATGATCAAAGAAGTCAAGGCTGCCTGCAAAGACGGCGGCAAACCGGTTCCCGCCACCACCGGCGAAGTGATGCAGACCATTTACAACTCGCTTTCGCATGATTATCAGGCCGCTATTCAAGAACTGCAAAGCCTGACCGGCAAAGAATATACCAGCATCAATATTGTGGGCGGCGGTAGCCAGGATATGTACCTGAACCAGATGACCGCAAATGCCACCCAGCTGCCCGTGTTTGCAGGCCCTACCGAGGGTACCGCCCTTGGCAACCTGATGGTGCAGATGATCCGTGCAGGGGAGTTCAAAGGCCTTGCGGATGCACGCGCCTCCATCAAAAAGTCGTTCACTATTTTGGAATGTGATCCGCAATAAATTTTATTACAGGGGGTAATATCCATGTTAGTTGAAACCAAAGCCCGTGTTGGCGTGTTTGCCATTGCTCT
>ULVH01067643.1_pt1 | contig 26333 bp, 29 predicted proteins | sample 1959261 | NCBI WGS metagenome assembly ULVH01 (sample SAMEA4835781, study PRJEB28245) | human gut metagenome | biome: gut microbiome; material: fecal sample | place: Denmark | collected 2008
GCAGTTAAAGGCATGGCGGCCCACGGGAGGACGCCGCCATGGACAGCTATGAGGCGTTTATCGATGAATATGTTGCGTTTATGAAAAAATACAGTGACAATCCGAGCGATGTCAGCCTGCTTGCCGATTATACAAAGTATATGAGCAAGTATGCTGATATGGTCGAGAAATTTGACAAGTGGGAAAGTGAAGATCTGAATGGCGCAGAGCTTGCTTACTATATTGATGTACAGGCAAGAGTTAGCAAGAAACTTCTTGAGGTTGCAGGCTGAGAATTGTTCCACGCAGCACAAGTGATATAATACCCAAAAACAGAGGTCGATACCCCCAAAAAGGCATCGACCTCTGTTTTTTATATGAGTATAAGTTCATTGTTCACAATTTCAGTTACACGGTCTCGAATACTGTTCATCCGCCCGACCCATTTCATTTGGTCGCAAGCTTTCAGTTTTTCTGTAATGCCATCTGCATCTGCCATTTGCTTTACCAGCCGGAGAAAAAGTTCTTCCGCCTGCCGGTCAATATCTGCGAGATAGGCATTCATTTTTCCGCTGGTCAGCAGGTTGGCATATCGCACACGATGATGCTCCTTGAGATAACGAAGATGTCGCTGCCCCCATATTCCGATTGGCTTCTGTTCTTCCTCCGGCTCATCATCTCCGGTGATAAGGTAATAGTCACCGACCAACTCATATCTCAGTCCCGTGCGTTCGTCTGTAATATACTTTTCCATAAAAACTGCCTCCTTAATGTTTTGTATTATAATCATAGCAAAGAGGAAGTAAATCGGCAAATGTACGGGGAAATATGTGAGCTTTCAGCCGGATTTTCAATATGGATTTTAGGTTGGTTATGAACATCCGCACCAAACGAAAGGACTTTGCAAATTGCAGAGTCCTTTTTCTTTAAAGCCCGCAGATTTTTTAAATCTGCGGGCTTTGCTTAATCTTTTACAATCGTCAATTTGACGGCGCCTTTTGCAAATTACGCCTCCAAATACCGTTTCAGTGCGTCCATGCGGCGCGCGGCTTCCTGACGGCCTTCCTCGTACAGCGCTTTTAATTTCGCCGTGTCCTTTTCCGTGTGCGAAACGTTCACGGGTCTCTGCGGGCGGATAACGAAAATGCGGCCTTCTTTCTCTAAGCGGTCGATCTCCCTTTGCTGGGCGTCGTAGCGCGTCGGAACGGCGTACAGCGCACTCAAAAACTTCGGGAAATGCCGGAAATACTTCGCATACAAATGCAGCATAGAGGGCTTTGTGTAAAGCTTGCGGTAGCCCTGCTGGCGCGTTAAGACCAGCACGATCTTCTTAAAGCCGTCATCGATGGCCTTTTGGTACGGAATCGCCATGGCACAGCCGCCGTCCAGGTACAGCTCGCCGTTCATCTTCACGGCTTTCGAGAGCATCGGCATACTGCTGCTGGCGCGAATAGCTGCCAAAATATCCGAACAAGAACTTTTTTCAAAGTATTCCGCCTCGCCGGTTCTTAGGTTCGTCGCCACGGCGGTAAAATGCTGCGGCGATTTATAAAACGTGTCAAAATCCATCGGCAGAATGCTGTGTGACAAATCGTTAAACAAAAAGTCAAAGTTAAAGATCTCGTGGTGCAAGATGAGATTATTTACGCCAAGATACCGCTTGTCGTTCACGTAGTCGATGTTAAGCTTTGCGGAACGCCCCGGCTGGCGGGAAACGTAGTTCACGCCGGTCAAAGAGCCTGCGGACACACCGGTCACATCGGAGAAATATAAGTTGTGCTCCATGAAGACGTCCAAAACGCCGGAGGTAAAGAGCGAGCGCAGAGAGCCGCCCTCCAAAATTAAAGCACCGTTTTGCATTTTTAATTCGTCCATCACGTTTTCCTCCTTGACATATAAAGTGATATGTAAGTCTAAGTTTGCGCTTTTTCTTATTATAGCAAAATGCCCGATGCCTTTCAATGGAAAAAGAAGAAAAAGCGCGCAAAACGGGGAAAAATCAGAATCGCACTTGCACACTTTTCATTTCTGCGTTAAAATAGGCAGAGCGAAAATAACGGAAAAGAAATGAGGATAAAATTTTGAGGATCCGAAAGAAAAAGTGGGCGCGCCCGGAACTTGCCGCGTGCCCGTTTTATGTGCACGAGCCGAAAACCGCCGCCGGAACATGGGGCGAGCGCTTTAAAAAGCAGCAGCCCATCCATTTAGACCTCGGCTGCGGCAAATGCACGTTTTTGGCAAAGCTTGCGCACCGAGAAAAAAACGTAAATTTCATCGGCATCGACATCAGTGAAGATATTTTGGGCGTTGCACGCCGCAACATTGAAGCGGAGTTCGGCGAGGAGCCCGTGGAAAACGTAAATCTGCTTTCGTATAACATTGAAAAGCTTGATACGCTTTTTTCGCCCGATGAAAAAGCCGCACGAATTTATGTAAACTTCTGCAACCCGTGGCAGAAAGCCGGCGACCACAAGCGCCGCCTGACCCACACCCGCCAGCTGAACACCTACAAAAAGGTGCTCGCACCCGGCGGCGAGCTGTGGTTCAAAACCGACAACACCGACTTGTACCTTGCAACGCAGCGCTATTTAGCGGAAGCCGGTTTTGAAATTCTCTGCAAAACGGACGACCTGCACAGCGAAGACGCGCCGGGCAACATTCAGTCCGAGCACGAGGTGATGTTCACCGCAGAGGGCATCAAGACAAAAGCCATTATCGCCCGCTGGAACGGCGAGCCGGAAACGCCCGAAAGAGTTTCCACAAAGCAGGCAGAAAAAGTGGAAAACACAGCCGAGTGATTCACCCTTGCGCTCGGGCCATACGTGGGTTATACGCTCGCCGTATTCGTGCTGCTTGAGGGGTTGCTGTACGGTTTTGGGCTGTGGTGGTTTTCGTACCTCTATATCTGGGCGATTTTGGCCGTCGCCGCTTGGCTGTTTCGTAAAATGGAAAGCCGCCTCGGCTGGGGGCTTCTGTGCGGGTTTTACGGGTTGATTTTCGGCACGCTCACCGCGATACCCGTGCTCATTTTAAGCGGCCCCGCGGCGACACTGGCGTATATCATCAGCGGCATCCCGTTCGACCTTGTCCACGGTGTCTCGAACTTTCTCCTTGCCTTTTTGCTCCTGCCTACCCTCCGTCGCATCTTAGCGCGCCTGACGAGATCGCTGAACATGGGCACACTGTATTTTGAATAATTATACGTAAAAAGCACGCAGATTTTGAAACACTGCGTGCTTTTGCTTTAAAAATTTTGAATTTACGCTCTGGTCAGGTCAAACCGTTTGATGAGGCGCATGGGATAGGTGTAGATCTCCAGCGCGGTAACTTCGGCTTGGGTGAAGACATCATTTTGGAAGACGAGCTCGAGCGCGTCCTGCAGCTCCGTAATGCGCACAACGCTGAGCGTACAGTGGATGACGGGCTTGTCCTCCGAAACGGCGGAGAAGCTGCCGATGCCTTTGCAGAACGACTCGTATTTTTCGTGGAACGCATAGTAAAAATCGACAAAAGGCTTTGCGTGTACCGGGTTCAGGCACAGCACGGCGGTTTCGCGGTGCGTGGCATACGGCGGCAGAAGGCTCACAGAGCCGAACGTCAGCTTTTGGCGCGTGTGCTCGCGGACGAACTCCCCTGTCCAGTCGCAGAGCGCTTCGGCATCGAGATCTTCATACGCCGCAAGCGTGATATGCGGCGGCCACTCGGAAGACGCATAGCCCGCGTTTGTCATCTCGCGGCGCAGTGCAATCAGTTTTTCTTCTGTATTTTTATCAAAACGGGCAAGCACAACGTATCGGTTCATCGATCATAGTTCCTTTCAAGGCTTCTGTTATCCGAACAGGCGCTTTAGGTGTTCGGCGGAAAAAATGGGGTCTTTGTGCAGGGCATCGAGTGCCATTTCCATGTTTTCGGCGCTGTATTCCACCTGCTTGGAGTAGTCTTTCGTGCAGACGATGCGATCCCACGGGGTGAATTCGCCGGTATCACGCAGGCACTTTGTGTTCATCAGGCAGATGAACCACACACTCACAGCGCAAAAGCCCACGCGCGCCGCGATGCGGCCGTCGGTCACACCGTGTGCAAAATGGCGGTACAGGAAATACACAAGCAGGTTTTCGTAGCCGCCATCCATATCGTCGAGATTCGCCTGCAAGCCGTTATCCTCCAAAAGCTGCACGTAATCGGGCCACGTTTCGTCGTAGGGCTCCATTTCGGTCATCATGTCAAACAACGCGGCGCGGGTATCGGTCTCGTCGGTCGTATCGCGTTCGGCAGGCGACATATTGCCGAACAGCGTTTTCTGCGCCTGCACGCCGAAATCGAGCAGGCGGTGCATGCGCACGCGCAGCGGCAGAGAGCGGTCCTGCACGATGGCAAATGCTTCGTCCCGCAGATGGAACACAAGCGGATCCTCCGGCGCATTCGGCATCTCGCCGACGTTCGTTGTGATGAACGTGACGGGATTTTTCTGCTCAAACAGCAGTCTGCACGCCTCTTCACAGCAAAGGCCCACGCCCATTTCCACGCGGCCGCCGAGCTCCTCATAAAAGCGTGGGTGTTCGCGGCAAATCTCGCACAAAGCATCATCGCCAAGCTTTAAGATAAGCTCGCAGAGGTTGTCGTCATCGAGGAACGGGCAACGCTCGTTTTCGCCGAGGCGGAAGCACACCGTGCCGTCCGGCAGGTCGCACAGCTCTTCGCGCAGGCGGTCGCCGAGCTCTCCTTCTAAATTTTCATAATATTCAACGGTATCGGGATCAACGTCGATTTCCCAGCCGGCGCAGCAGGTATCGGAACATGCGGCGGCCGTGCAGTGAAACGCGTCGTAAAAATTCGGTTTGATAAATTTCATTTTGCTTTTATGTACTTTACTTCTCTTTCTCATCGGTTTCAGTCGGCGCTGCATCGGGCTTTGGCAGCGTGACTTTTCTTTCAAATATAGGCTTCATGTGCGTGGTGAAGATGCGGCGCTCCGGTTCCGGCAGCGCATTCCCCGCTTCCACGCGCTCAATCAAGAGCTTAGCGGCTGCCTCGGAAAAATCGATCATAGACGGTAAATACTGCATGGAGTAGCCGAAGTTCGGCAGCGTGCTGTCATCGTCAAGGCCGGTCAGGTACACGTCCTCCGGCACGCGCAGTCCGGCGGAATGCAGCGCCTGCAGCATGGTATAATCCCAGCCGCGTACAAAGTTGATGATCGCCTTCGGCGGGTCATCCCGGCGGGCTATGTCGTGCAAAAACGCATTCAACGGCTCCGTATCTTCAATCGGCGCAAGGAAAATATTCTCCTGCGGCACCGTAACGCCGAACTCCTTGCAGGCGTCACGGAAGCCGCGCAGGCGGTCGCGACCCGGTCCGTATATGGGCGGGTCTGCCATATATGCAATGTTGCGGTAGCCGCGCGCGAGCACATCTTTTGTAATCTCATAACAAGCGGTATAGTTATCGATATACACGCCATCACACTGAATGCCCTCGATCTCGCGGTCTACGCACACCACGGGCATACCGGTATTACGGATATGGTTGAGATATGCTTTATTGGTGCCCTCGTCTCTGTCTACGGGAACAATGAACAACGCCGCAATCTTGTAGGAAAGCAGATCGTCAATGAGCTCTTTTTCACGCTTCAGATTCTCATCGGAATTGCACAGCAGCAGACGGTAACCGTACCGCTCCATAACGCGGTCTGCAATGTAATACATCCGGCTGAAAAACGGTGCAAAGATCTGCGGCACGATCACGCCGATCATGCGCGAACGGCTTTTGGAAAGACACACTGCAATAGCGCTGGGCGAATAATGCAGCGCTTCCATGGCTTCTTCCACGCGGCGGCGGGCGGCTTCGCCCACATAGCCATTGTTGTTGAGCACACGGGACACCGTGGACTGCGAAACCCCGGCGGCCTTTGCCACGTCCCGTATGGTGGCCTTTTTCATATTCTTTTCTTCCATAACTTCTTTGCACGGCAGTGCCGTGCGTTCTCCCCTTCGAAAAATGATACAGGTAAGGTATGCGGCCTCCGTGCCGCATTTTGGGTGTTTCCTGCTGAAATACTCCAAAATAATATTGTAAGTTTTTTTAAACGGATTGTCAACAAATCCGGCGCAGAAACCGCTTGCATATGGGCAAAATGTTTGCAAAAAGAAAAATTTTTCATAGGATTTCGCACGGCAGCTCACGCCATGTGTAAACTTTGTATGACAGGGCACAAAAACGTTTGACTTTTCGCCGAAACTTGGGTATGATAAAGGTAATCAAAATCGCCCAAAGTGAGACAGTGTACGGTCTCTTTCAGAATGTTGGCGAACCGGAAAGGATGGTTTATCATGAAGTGTTTGAACAAGGTGCTCACCATTATCGGCTGCATCACCGCTGCCGTTGCCGTTGTTACCGCCGCTTTTGCCGTGCTGAACTATTTCAAGGAAAAGAAAGAAAATGCCGAGCTGGAAGCGTATCTTGAAGGTTCCATCCAGTAACGACCAAACTGATGTAAAAATAAGCGCCGCGGAGTTTCAGTTCTCCGCGGCGCTTGTTTTTTACGCACTCACATTCAAAAACGAATCATTATTCATTGTCACACCTATGCAAAACCTCAAGCACAACGGGAAGCTGGGTTTCGGGGTTCTTTACGGGGCACTCGAGGCTCATGCGGGCGTTGTAGCCGATAAAGTGCAGCGCGTGGAAAAATGCTTTGTAATCCGCGGTATCCTGCGGTGTCATGGGTACGCGGCCGACGGGGTTTGCGATAAATTCCGCCTGCTCGATCGGCATACACACACCAAACCGCATGGCAACCCCTCCAAAGTCTTTTTCTCATTGTAGCCCGCGCACGCGGAAAAAGCAAGGAAAACACTTGCAAACGCGCATAAGTTTTTCTATAATGAAGGCAAATAGACTTCATTTGGGAGGCTTGTTGTATGGAAAAAGCCAAACTTGGCAAAAGCGGGCTTTTGGTGCCGCCTATAGCCCTCGGCTGCATGCGTCTTGCGGGCGCAGAGCGCAAACAGGCAGATGCATTTCTGCACACCGCGTTGGAGTTTGAGCTCAACTTTTTCGACCACGCCGATATTTACGGCGGCGGTGCATGCGAGCGTGTGTTCGGCGAGATGATAAAGGACGCGGGCATTCGCCGCGAAGATCTTATCATTCAGTCGAAATGCGCCATTGTGCCCGGCAAAATGTACGATTTTTCAAAGGAACACATTTTGTCTGCCGTAGACGGCAGCTTAAAGCGCCTTGGCACGGATTATCTTGACGTTTTGCTTCTGCACCGTCCGGACGCTTTAATGGAGCCGGAAGAAGTAGCGGAAGCCTTTGACGAACTCGAAAAGAGCGGCAAGGTGCGCCACTTCGGCGTCTCCAACGAAGACCCGTACACGATGGAGCTTTTGCAGAGCGCTTTGCATCAACCGATCTGCGCAAACCAGTTGCAAATGAGCCTGACAAATGCCACGATGATCGCGCAGCCGATGAACACAAACATCTGCGACGGCTTAAACCCGGTGCTCGATAACGGCGTGTTGAACTACTGCCGCCTGCACAACATCACCATTCAGACGTGGTCGCCGTTCCAGCACGGCTTCTTCGAGGGTGTTTTCATCGGCAGCGAAAAATACCCGAAGCTAAACGCAAAGCTCGACGAGCTGGCGGAAAAATACAACGTGACAAACACCGCCATAGCGCTTGCGTGGATTCTGCGTCACCCTGCAAAAATGCAGGCCGTCACGGGCACCATCAATCCAAAGCGCCTGCGCGACTGCGCCGCCGCGCTTGACATTACGCTTGCGCGCGAAGACTGGTACGCGCTGTACCTTGCAGCGGGCTACCGTCTGCCGTAAACTTTCGCTTGACAAATGCGCCGCGCTCCCGTAAAATATGGGTATAAAAGGGAGTAGCAAACAGGAAATATCTGTAATGTATGCGTCAGCACGACGGTTTCCCGTCCGTATACGTTGTAATCTGCGAGACTTTTATCATGCCGCGGCAGGATAGAAGTCTCTTTTTTATTTTCTTTCGGAGATAAGGATTTTGCAAAGGCGGCAAAAACATCCGAGAGGAAGGTATGAAAATGAACTTTTTAAGCGAGCTTTTCGCGAACGTGGGCAATGTGACGTGGCAGCACGCGGTAATGTGGTGCATAGGCGGCGTGCTCATCTACCTTGCCATCGCGAAAAAAATGGAACCTGCGCTGCTTTTGCCCATCGGCTTCGGTACAATCCTTGTCAATCTGCCGCTTTCCGGCGCGGTGACGCAGGGCGAAGAAGTAGGCGTACTGACGTTATTATTTGACAGCGGCATTGCAAATGAGCTTTTCCCGCTGCTCCTCTTCATCGGCATCGGCGCGATGATTGACTTTGAGCCTCTGCTCTCAAACCCGAAGCTGTTTTTATTCGGCGCGGCGGCCCAGTTCGGCATTTTCTTCACGCTGAGTATGGCGCGGCTGTTTAACTTTGACCTGCACGACGCCGCCTCCATCGCGATCATCGGCGCGGCGGACGGCCCGACCTCCATTTTTGTCGCGAACGTCCTGAATTCGCAGTATATCGGCGCCATCACCGTGGCGGCATACTCGTATATGGCGCTCGTACCCATTGTGCAGCCGCCGGTCATCCGCTTGCTGACGACCAAAACCGAGCGGCGCATCCGTATGGCGTACACGCCCGGCTCTGTCTCAAAAACGACCAAAATTCTGTTTCCTGTCCTCATCACGGCTGTCGTCGGCATTGTGTCCAATCGCTCGGCGGCGCTTATCGGCTTTTTGATGTTCGGCAATCTGCTGCGCGAGTGCGGCGTGTTAAACAGCCTTTCGGATGCCGCGCAGAACGTGCTGTCCAACTTGATCACCCTGATTCTCGGCATCACGATCACCGCACATATGACAGCGGCGGAATTTTTGCGCGTGGACACGCTGCTTATTTTAGGACTGGGCCTCATTGCATTCGTGTTTGACACCGTAGGCGGTGTACTGTTTGCGAAAATCATGAACCTGTTTGTCAAGAATAAAGTCAACCCCATGATCGGCGCGGCGGGCATTTCGGCGTTTCCGATGTCCGCACGCATTATCCAGAAAATGGGACAGCAGGAAGACCCGCAGAACTTCCTTTTGATGCACGCCGTAGGCGCCAACGTCTCCGGCCAGATCGCGTCTGTCATCGCAGGCGGCATCATCTTAAACATGATCCATTAAGGAGGATAACGTATGTTCAATGTTCCCGCATTTTTAGACAGCTTACAGTATATGGCAAAAGGCATGACCGGCGTTTTCCTTGTCATTGCCGCAATCATTTTGAGCATTTACCTCTTAAACCGTGTGTTTAAGGCAAAGTAAAATGGATCAGGAGCGCAAAAGATAAGTTTGTCCTCGTCGGTTTCAAAGAAGCCGAGTGGACGGAAAGGATGAAAAAGGGATGCGTGCTGACAGACAAAATTCCTTTTTCGAACCATGAGCAAGCGCCGCAGAGTTTCCGTTCTCTGCGGCGCTTGTTTTTTACGGTTTTTCTTTCGGCTTTGCGATGGCGGCCATCAGGCAGCTGAAGAAGACGGCTGCGGCAATGCCGGCGGCACCGGCGGTGATGCCGCCTGTGAACACGCCGAGAATGCCTTTTCCTTTTACGGCGGCTTTTACACCCTCGCTTAAAAGATATCCGAAGCCGCTCAGCGGCACGGTGGCGCCGCAGCCCGCGAAATTCACGAGCGGTGCATACCACCCGAGCGCACCCAAGAGCACACCGCCCGTGACGTAGGCCACCATGATTCTGGCCGGGGTGAGCTTTGTCAGATCGATCAAAAGCTGACCGATCACACAGATTGCCCCGCCGATCACAAACGCCCTTACATATTCCATGTGAAAATCCACGCCTTTCGTTTTATACGTTTTCTTTGGCTTATTCTGTGCGGAATAACCCAAATTATGACGCGCAGAATAACTGTGCAACATTAAAACAAAAGGAGAGTGCAGCATGAAAAAAATCGCATTTTTTGATACAAAACCGTATGACCGCACGTGGTTCGACATTCTGGCGAAGCACTATGAAATCGCGTACTTTGAAGAAAAGCTGAACCGCCACACGGCGACGCTGACAGACGGCTTTGACGCCGTGTGCGCCTTTGTGAACGACCGTGTGGACGCAGCCGCCATTGACCGCATGCACCGCTGCGGCGTGCAGCTTTTGGCACTGCGCTGCGCGGGCTTCAGCAATGTGGATATGCAGGCAGCAGCGGGCAAGCTGCGCGTGGTACGCGTGCCCGCCTATTCCCCACACGCCGTTGCGGAGCACACCATGGGGCTTTTATTGACGTTAAATCGCCGTTTGCACCGCGCCTACATCCGCACGCGCGATTTCAACTTCAGTATTGTGGGTCTGACGGGCATAGACCTCTACAAAAAGACCGTCGGTATCATCGGCACGGGGCGCATCGGCCGCGCATTTGCGGAAATCTGCCGCGGCTTTGGCATGCGCGTTTTGGCGTATGACAAGTACCCTGCGCCGGACTTTGAGTACGTTTCGCTCGATACACTCCTGCGCGAAAGCGACGTCATCTCCCTGCACTGCCCGCTCAGTGAAGAATCCTACCACATGCTCGACCGCGAAGCGTTTGACAAAATGAAAAAAGGCGTGTTTTTATTAAACACCTCGCGCGGCGCGCTTATTGACAGCGAAGCGCTTTTGGACGCACTGAATAACGGCACCTTGCGCGGCGCGGGACTGGACGTTTACGAAGAGGAGGCGAAGTTTTTCTTTGAAGACCATTCCGACACCGCCGTACAGGACGATACTTTGGCGCTGCTCATCTCCCGCCCGAACGTCATCTTAACGGCGCACCAGGCGTTTTTGACCGAAGAGGCATTGTATAATATTGCGGAAGTGACGGTGCAGAACCTCGATGATTTCTTTGCCGGAAAGCCGCTTAAAAACGAAGTGTGTATCCGCTGTGCAGGAAATTGACCTGCCGCGAACGCACACTTTTCAACCGTTTTTTACTTTTCTGTGGAAATCAGGGTTTAATATTCCAAGCCGTACGGCCAATCGACCAAGCTGCCGATATCGTAAATATGCGTATAGCCGTAGGATTCGAGCTTCATCGCCGCCATAAAGCTGCGGCGGCCGCTCTTGCAGTAAACAAGAATCGGCGTATCGAGCGTGGGGATCTTTTCCTCCGCGGTGTCTTCGTCAATGGTATCCACCGGGAAAAGCACGGCGTTTTCGGCGTGGCCCGTGATGTATTCGTCTTCGTCGCGCACGTCCAAGATCACGCAGTTCGGCTCGGTATCGATGATATGCTTTGCTTCCTGAAACGAAACCTTTTTATATGATTCTTCCATGGCATTCCTCTCGTCTTCACTGAAAAGCCCCGGGGCAGGTGCTCCGGGGCTTTGTTACGGATAAACTTAACTTAGATCTGAACCTTCTTGATGATCTCCTTGAGGCACTCAGAGCTATGTACAAGCGCGGCATGCTCGCTCTCGGTCAGCGGCAGGTTGAGCTTATTCACAACACCCTTGTGGCCGACGGTGGTGAGCAGGCTCAGGCAGACATCGCTGATACCGTATTCGCCGTTCAGCATGGTAGAAACCGTCATGTTGGTATCGATGCCGGAGAGGATGCACTTTACGATATGGCAGACGGAAATGGAAACCGCATAGAACGTTGCGCCCTTGCGCTTGATGACGTTGCCGCCGGACTTGCGCATGTAATCTTCAACGTCCGCATAGTTGAGCGGCGGAATCAACATGCCGTCGGTGTTTTCCATAGCCTTCTGGTATGCGTTTGCCGGAATGTTGGAGATGTTCGCAACGGACCACGGCACGAAGGAGCTGTCGCCATGCTCGCCCAGAACGTAAGCGTGTACGTTCTGCTGGTTAATCTGGTAGTACTCGGAGAGACGTGCACGCAGACGGGCGGTATCGAGGATGGTACCGGAACCGAGGATGCGGGACTCCGGAATGCCGGAGCACTTGCAGAACGTATAGGTGAGGATATCGACCGGGTTGCTGACGAACAGATAGATTGCATCCGGTGCGTACTTCGTGATGTTCGGCGTGATGCTCTTGATGATGTTGACGTTCGTCTGTGCGAGGTCCAGTCTGGTCTGGCCGGGCTTACGGGCAATGCCGGACGTGATGATGACGATGTCGGAATCCGTTGCATCTTCATAGCTGCCCGCGTAAACGGAACATGGCGTGCAGAACGGAACGCCCTGACGGATGTCCAGAGCCTCGCCCTTTGCCTTTTCCTCGTTGATATCGATCATGACAATCTCGGAAGCAATGCCCTGCACGGTGAGGGTGTAAGCGATCGTGGAGCCGACGCTGCCGCTGCCGATAATGGTAATTTTATTCATAGTTCAAACCATCCTTTTTTCAGTATAGTTGCAGAATTTTGGATTATCGTTTTGATTATAGTATATTCAGGGGAATAAATCAAGTAATTTTCGGCGTTTTGGGCGCATTCTGCGGGCTTTTGGGGATTTTGTCAAAGCTGTGTCAAGCCCGTGCGAAAAAGTGAACAACATGCACGGACACCGCAGTCGTATGGCAAAACGCGCATGTCTTTGTGGCGCTTTTTATTTATTGTAGACCTTTTCCATGACGTAGGCAATGTTCGCGATGCCGCCGTCCTCGCGGTGGAACATGCCGTCAAACTTGCGGGCATAGAGAAATTTGCGCCCGAGGAACTCCGTTTCGAACCGGTCGTCGTCATCGCTTAAAATCTCCTCGCACAGTATCAGCGCTTCGTCTACGATGTACGCCGGAACAGCCTGCAGACCGTGACCGCCGTAAAACTTGTCGATGCCCTTAAGATATGTCGCAAGGTGGTCGAGGCTTTTCGCATACGTCTCGACCGTTGTGGAGCACGGCAAACCGAGCAGTGTGTTCGCGTTGCAGGCGTCGCCGGAATACAGAACGCAGCGGGCACGGTCCAGATAGACCATGGTTCCCACGGTATGACCCGGCACGGCAATGGCCTCAATCTGCACGCCGCCGAGGTCGAACACGTCGCCGTCTTGAACAGGCAGCGTCTTCACTGCGCACGGCGGCACAACATCTTCCTTTTTGGGCACAAACGCCCCCTCCGGCTTGCCGCCGCCCATCACAAATCCGTAACGCTTGTCGATGTCGCCGTGCTCGTACAAAAGCGCAACGTCCGCCGGGTTCACATAGCATTCCCCGTACTCAAACGATGCGCCGGCGTGATCCACATGTCCGTGCGTCAGCACAAGCGTAACGGGCAAATCGGTACATTCGCGTACAAACGCTTTCAAACTGCCTACGCCTGTAAGACCATCGATAAGCAGCGCTTTTTCACTGCCTTCAATCAAATAGCAAAGCTCGCCGCCCAGACCGCCGATCTGCGTAACATTGTCAAAAATCTTTCGGCTTGTAAAAAACTTGGACAAAATAAGCGCCTCCTCCGTAAATTTGCGGCTCTGCCGCCTTTTTATAAAGCGGCTGCCGTCTGCGCCGCTTTCCTGCGTTTTTCGCTTTTATTATACGATATCGTTAAAAAAATGTCTATAAGAAAATCTCGGCTTACGGGACTTTTTACATTGCATTTAAAACAGATTTTTATCATACGGAAGTACTTTACGGCCCTTCTAACGGTAAACCGCGCTTTTTATCTGCCGTTTTACGAAAAAAGGCAAAAAAGCTCTTGCATTTTCGGGGGCTATGTGGTATGATTATGTCTGCGTTATTGGAGTTCAAGGCGAATCTATGCCCACCAATACGGTTCAGGCGGTTTCGCCGTACTATAATCCTACGATCGAGGAGGTGTCTACTGTGCCCAACATCAAATCCGCTAAGAAGCGCGTTAAGGTCGCTGCCGCAAAGACCCTGCAGAACAAGATGATCAACTCTCAGCTCAAGACAGAGATCAAGAAGGCTAACGTTGCTATCGAGTCCAATGCTGCTGACAAGGCTGAGGCTGTCAAGGTCGCTGTTAAGAGAATCGACCAGGCTGCTGCAAAGGGTATTCTGCACAAGAATACGGCTGCCAGAAAGAAGTCCGCTCTCGATAAGAAGCTGAACGCTGGCGCGTAATTTTCCCAACATCGCAATGCATTAGACGACTGCTTTCGGGCAGTCGTTTTGCATTTTACGGCACTTTTTAAAGAGAATATGTAAGGCGGAAGCAGGTTTTTTCGGTCTGCTTCCGCCTTTTTGTTTTTGCTATGCCTCTGCACTTTTCTAACGACTTGCCACGCAAGTCGTTCAGGAAACCCATACGACTGGGTTTCCTACAATTTGAACGTCCCCCGGACGTTCAAATTTACTTTCCTAGTCTTTGGTCAGGCAAAAGGTATTTCGAGCTCTGCGGAGCTCGACCAAGGGCTCTGCCCTTGGATTCCGCAAGTTTTCTGAAGAAAACTTGACTAAAGACTTTATTCGTTCGCTCACCGGCAGAACTTTCTTACCACAACGACTCAATAAATACCATGGCGTACAAAAAGATGCTGAACACGGTCGTTATCATGCCGATGGTAAGCCCGGCGACGGCGAGGCCTTTGCCCCGCTGAAAGCTCTTCTTAATCTGTGAAAGCCCCAATGTAGAGAACACGATGCCGAGGATTGACAGCGGCGGGAATACACACATCAGCACAAGCGCGACACACGAAAGCACAAAGCCCGCGACCGCGTAGCCGTTCATGCGGTTATTCATCGGCATCCCATACGGCCGGTAGGGCTGCACATACGGCTTTTTCGGTTCTTCAAACTCCGAGTTCGGCGCAAGCTGTATTTTCGCTTCACTGCCGCAGTTTGGGCAGCAGCGCATTGTTTCCGGGTACACGGTGCCGCATTCATAGCATTGTACCATTTCTCCACCTCATTTTTGCTCTTTTCCCCAGTATATCGGGTTTTAGTAGCCTTGTCAATGCCCGTTTCTGTCCGCGGCGGACGGGCAAAAATGACAAATTTGCCCATGTGCAAAGGATTTTACGATTTTATGAAAAAATCTTTAAATCTCTATTGACAATCATATGATTATGTTGTATACTCTCATCATCACATAGAAGGAGATGAACAAAGTGGAGTGGACACTTCCCGGAACGGTGCTCTCCGTTGACGCAGACCGGCCGCAGGCGGCGGAGGAAGTTTTTTCTTCCCTGTTTTTAGCCGGCGGGCTGGTGCTTTCGCAGGTGACGCAGGTCACGGGGCTGGAGCCGTACATCATTCAAAACTGGGTGCGGCGCGGCTTTTTGGCACCGCCGAAGCAGCGCAAGTACACGCGCCGCCAGTTGAGCCGCATCTTGATGATCAACGCGTTGAAAAGCACGCTTTCCATCGAGCAGATCTGCAAGCTTTTAAGCTACATCAACGGTGCGCTGGACGATGAGGGCGACGACACCATCGACGATACGGAGCTGTACGGCGCGTTCGTGCTGGTGGCAGGCAGCATACAGAAGCACGGCTTGACCTCGGAAAACGAAATGAACCGTTTGATTGCGGACGGCCTTAAGGACTACAAAGAGTCGATCCCCGGCGCGAAGGAACGGATTGAACAGGCTTTGCGCATTATGATCACCGCGTGGCGCGCCGCGCAGCTGCAAACCAAAGCGCAGAGCATGATGAACGCGCTCTAAGTGAGAGTGCAGATTTTGAAAAAGGAGAAATTTATGTTTGAGGAATTCAAGGGCACCGGGATTCCCATCCCAACGCCAAAAAAGCCGAGCGGAGACTTTTTAAAGAAACTGCCGAAAATCGTGCTCATCGTCGTGATCGTCCTCGTACTGCTCGCCGTTGTGGCAAGCTCTTGGTACACCGTGAACGACAAGGAGCAGGCCGTTGTGACCACATTCGGCAAGGTGACGGACATTACGGATGCCGGCTTCCACTTTAAGCTGCCGTTCGGCATTCAGAAAGTGGAAAAGGTCAACGTAAATGTCTACCAGAAGATCGAGCTCGGCTACCGCAGCGTCGGTTCCGCCGATAACTTTGACATCATCGAAAGCGAAACGAAAATGATCACCGGCGACTACAACATCGTCGACGTGGAGTTCTTCGTGGAGTACAAGGTCAGCGACCCTGAAAAGTACCTCTATGGCTCGTATGACCCGGAAACGATTCTGCGCAACCTGCTGCAAAGTCAGGTGCGCAACGTGGTCGGCTCCGAAGCCGTGGACGCCGTTTTGACGACCGGCAAGGAATCCATCCAGATGCGTGTCAAAGAGCTTGTATCCGAAATTTTGCAGGAATACGACATCGGTTTGACGCTTGTAGACGTAAAAATTCAGGACTCCGACCCACCGACCGATGAGGTCACGGAAGCGTTTAAGGCCGTGGAGACCGCAAAGCAGCAGGCAGAGACCGTGCGCAATGAGGCGCGCGCCTACCAGAACGCACAGCTCCCGCAGGCGGAAGCCAAAGCCGACGAGCTGCTGCGTAACGCCGAATATTTGAAGCAGAAGCGCATCAACGAAGCGACGGAGCAGGTCGCGATGTTCGAGGCCATGTACAAGGAGTACAGCCAGAACCCGGGCATCACGCGTTCCAGAATGTACTATGAAGCCATTTCCGAAGCCCTGCCGGACGTGAAGGTGTATATCGATACCTCCGGCGAAAACGGCGTGCAGAAGGTGCTGCCGCTTGAAAGCTTCACACAGGGCGATGTGACTACGACCGCCCCCGAAAAAGGAGAAGAATGACCGATGAAAAAGAAAACCGTGATCCTCTTGGCCGTGCTTATACTGGCGGCTGTGTGTCTCTTTAATTCCGTGTACACCGTGGAGGAAAACGAATACGGCTGCACCGTGCGGCTCTCTAAAATCATCTCGACGACCGATGAGCCGGGCCTGCACTTTAAAGTGCCGTTTTTGGACAGCGTGAAGTCCTTCCCGAAAGCCACCATGCTGTATGATATTCCGCCGAGCGAAGTGCTGACCGCCGACAAGCAGAACATGACCGTGGACTGCTACGTGCTGTGGAGCGTCTCCGACCCGCTGAAATTTTACCAATCGCTCGGCAACACGAGCGTTGCTGAGGAACGCTTAAACGCGCTGACCTACAACGCCCTCAAAACCGTAATGGGCACGCTTTCGCAGTCAAACATCATCAATATGGACGACGGCGCAGCGCGAAACGACATTTACGAGGGCATTACCACAAGTGTCGATACGCTTGCCGCAAACTACGGCATCAAGGTCGAGGACGTGAAAATCAAGCGCTTTGACCTGCCGGAGGCAAACGAAAGCGCCGTTTATGCCCGCATGATCTCCGAACGCCAGCAGATTGCGGAAAAATACACCGCAGACGGCAACTACGAAGCATCGCTCATCCGCAATGATGTCGATAAGCAGGTGAACATCATTGTCTCGAACGCGGAGGCCGAAGCCGCAAAATTGCAGGCCGAGGGCGAAGCCGAATACATGCGGCTGCTCGGCAAAGCGTACAATACCGAGGATAAGCAGGAGTTCTACAAATTCACGCAGGCGCTTGAAGCCTTAAAGAGCACCTTAAACGGCGACGAGAAGACCATTATCTTAGGCAAGGATTCGGACTTGGCACAGATTTTGACGAACCCGTAAAGCCTGATAGCCACCCCGGCAAAACCGAGGTGGCTATTCCCATATAAACGAGAACGGCACAGCCCGGGAGGAAGCCCAAGGCTGTGCCGTTCTCTATTCAAATCACATAGGAGTCTTATGATCTCAAATTATTCATCGAAGATAGAGACGATCTCGCCGTCTAAGATGCGGTTCATGTTCTTCACCGCGCAGAAGTTGCCGCACATGCTGCACGTGTCTTCCTTCTCCGGGCGGGAGGATTCGCGGTAGCGGCGCGCTTTTTCAGGGTCGATTGCGAGGTCAAACATCGCGTTCCAGTCGAGCTTCTTTCTGGCAACTGCCATTTCGTTATCCCAATCCATCGCGTGCGGAACGCCCTTTGCGATGTCAGCCGCGTGCGCTGCAATGCGTGCCGCGATGATGCCCTCCTTCACATCGTCCACATCCGGCAGGCGCAGGTGCTCTGCGGGCGTGACGTAACACAGGAACGATGCGCCGTTCATGGCTGCCACCGTGCCGCCGATGGCGGAGGTGATATGGTCATAGCCCGGGGCGATGTCCGTGACGATCGGGCCGAGCACATAGAACGGTGCGCCGTGGCACAGCGTTTTCTGAATCTCCATGTTCGCCGCGATCTGATTAAGCGGCATATGGCCGGGACCCTCGATCATGATCTGCACGTCTTTTTCCCACGCGCGCTTGGTCAGCTCGCCGAGCGTGATGAGTTCTTCAATCTGCGAAGCGTCGGTCGCGTCCTGCAGGCAGCCGGGGCGGCATGCATCGCCGAGGCTGAGCGTCACGTCATATTCACGGCAAATGTCGAGAATTTCGTCAAAATACTGGAAGAACGGGTTCTCCTCGCCGGTCATTTCCATCCATGCAAAAATGATGGAGCCGCCGCGGGAAACGATGTTCATCAAACGGCGGTTGCGTTTAAATTTCTTCGCCGTCTCTTTATTGATGCCGCAGTGGATGGTCATGAAGTCTACGCCGTCCTCCGCATGCATGCGCACAATGTCAATCCACTCGCGCGCAGTGATTTTGCCGAGCGCCTTGTGGTAGTAAACGACCGCGTCATAGATCGGCACGGTGCCGATCATCGCCGGACACTCGTGCGTCAGCTTGCGGCGGAACTTCTGCGTATCGCCGAAAGAGCTGAGGTCCATAATGGCCTCCGCGCCCATTTCGACCGCATGATTCACTTTTTCAAGCTCCATGTTAAGGTCGGTGAGGTCGCGGGACGTGCCGAGATTGACGTTGATCTTCGTCTTCAGCATGGAGCCGAGGCCGTTCGGCTCTATGCATGTATGCACCTTATTGCACGGGATGATGACCTTGCCCTCCGCCATGAGCGCCATGAGTTTTTTCGGCTCCAAGTGCTCTTTTTCGGCAACTTTCGCCATTTCCGGCGTAAAAATGCCCTTGCGGGCGGCATCCATCTGTGTTGTGTATTCCATTTTCTGTTCCTTTCCTAATGCGTGTTTCGGAACAAAAGAAAAGGGCATGTGATAATGACACATACCCGGATATTTCCGTTCCCTACGTTGGCATTATCCAAATCAGGTTATTCGGGTCGAGGGTCACACCCTCCTCTCAGCCCGTATACGAGCACCCCGTTTATTATTTTTTGCGTTTTCCGCGTACTTACTCTACCACGCCAAGTGCGTTTTGTCAAGATTTTACCTGTGTTCTCGGCTTAGTGTCCGTGCACGTTGATCTCTTTCTCGCTCAATTTCGAATAAATAAGCTGCTGTCCGGAATAAAGGCTGAAATAGCCCGAAAACAGGAAGCTTACAAGCGCCGCGATCATGCAGAACAGTGCGCTTTCGCCGCCGAAGAGCTCTACGCTGAGCAGAATTGTCGCAATGGGGCAGTTCGTCACACCGCAGAACAGCGCCGCTATGCCGATGGCCGCGCCGAACGCGGGACTCAGACCGACAAGCAGCGCCAGCGTACCGCCGAGCGTGGCACCGATGAACAGCGTGGGCACGATCTCGCCGCCCTTAAAGCCTGCGCCGATCGTGATGGAGGTAAAGATCATCTTGAGCAAGAATGCCTCGGGACGCACGACGCCCTCTTCAAAAATGCGCTCGATGACGTCCATACCGCCGCCGTTATACGCGCGCGTACCGACAAGCAATGTGAGCAAAATCACCACAATGCCGCCGACCGCCGCGCGGAGAAATTCGTTTTTAAAAAGCTTTTTGAAGAGCTTTGCGCCGCTGTGCATCGCCCAGCAGAACAGCATACTGGCAACCGCACACAAAATGGCGATGACGAGCACACGCCACATTGTGGAAATGTCAAATGCCGGGACATTTTCGACGAGAAAATGCTCCGGAGCAACGCCCATAACCAGCGCCAGTGCATAGGCAGACGCAGAGGACACGATGCACGGGAACAGCGCCGAGGTGCAGAAGCGGCCGACGCTGACGACCTCTATCGCGAAGACACATGCCGCCATCGGCGTGCCGAATACCGCCGCGAACACGCCGCTCATACCGCACATGGTGAGAATGTGGCAGTCTTCCTCATTTAAACGGAACAGCTTGCCGAAGAACGTCGCCACGCTTCCGCCGATTTGGAGCGCCGCGCCCTCGCGGCCCGCGGAGCCGCCGAGCAGGTGTGTAATCGTTGTGCCGAGGAAAATGGCCGGTGCAAGCAAAATGGAAACACCTTTATTGCTGCGTACACCCTCGAACACCTCGTTCGTGCCCACGCCGGAAACGCGGCAAAGTTTATAAACGCCCACAATGGCCAAACCGCCGACGGGCAGCAAATATAAAAGCCATGGGTTAGCGCCGCGCATGGCCGTTGCCCACGCAACGGATTTTGCAAACAGCGCGCCGACGAAGCCGCCAAGCCCGCCGACAAGTAAGCCTAAAATGCCCCACCGCAAAAACGCCGCAATGTACGCCCACACGTTTTCCGCAAGCGAGCGAATTTTCTCTTTGTTCTCCATTGTTCTTTCCTCACTTAGTTCATGTCTTTATTGACAAATAAAGTTTTTGATCAACTTTTTTCAAAGAAGTTGAAACCGAACTTCTCGTTCGGTTGCAGATTCCAAAGGTGAAACCTTTGGTCGAGCTCCGCAGAGCTCGAAATCCTTTTGCCTACCAAAAATCAGGACGGAACTTCCAGTGAACGTTCCGTCCGTGGGAGACCCAATTAGGGGGTCTCCCAAAAAGGCGAAGCCTTTTAGAATTTACTTTCTCACAAACAAAACGCCCAGCGTGTTCGGGCCGCAGTGACTCGAGACCGTGCAGCCGGCATAGGTCTCCAACACCTCGTCGAAGCCGCCGCATTCCTTGATGATCGCTTTCACGTTCTCCACAATCTCCGGCGCACAGCCCGAGTGCGTGATGAAAATGCGATTTCGTCTCAAATCGTCTCTGCCCTGCAAACGCTCGCGCACATACTGTGCAATGCAATTGTCGATCTTGCCGCGGTACTTTTTGCCCACGCCCATTTTACCGTCCTTCACTTCAATGCACGGCTTTAGCTTCAATAAATTCGCGCCGAGCGCCGCCAAGGTAGAGCATCTGCCGCCCTTTTGCAGATAAAAAAGCGTATCGATGACGAAGCTCGCCTCTACTTTTTTCGCCGTTTCGCGCATGAGCGCGGCAATCTCTTTGGGGTCCTCGCCCTTTTCCACACGCTCTGCGGCATCCAAAACGAGCAGCGCGATGCCCGTGGAAAGATTGCGGGAATCGACCACATACACGTTTTCAAACTCCGCCGCAGCGGTGCAGGCGTTCTGGTAGCAGCTGGAAAAATCACTGCTGATATTGAAATGGATCACCGCGTCGTAATTTTCCCTGCATTTTTTGAAAAATGCCGTGTAATCGCCCACGTTCACGGCAGCAGTGCGGCACACGCCCTTGCCGGAGCGCACGTAGTCGAAAATCTCCTGCGGCGTGATGTCCATACCGTCGCGACAATTCTGCCCGCCCTTTTCAATGTACAGCGGCGTAATGCCGATATTATACGTTTCGATAAGCTCCGGCGACAGATCGCATGTGCTGTCCGCCGAAATTTTAATCCTCATTGCAGAATTCTCCTCTCCGCTTTCGATTCGTTTTACGGTGTTTATGTTGTTTCAGTATACAACAGCCCGCACTTTTTTTCAAGATTTCGCACCGTTTCCGGCATGATTTTTCCGTCTCTTTCATAAATTTTAAGACATTCTTACATTGCGCAAAAACGCTTGCATCTAAAGAAATTTTTCGCTACAATAAAATCACAAAACAAAGATGAGAGGAGACCGTATATGCAAGGTCAAAATTACAATCCCTACACCGGCGCACCGCTTTCCGGCATAGATCCGCCCGCCGGTTATCCGCAAAAAAGCCGTATCGCAGCCGGACTGTTCGGCATGCTGATGGGCACATTCGGCGTGCACAATTTTTACCTTGGCAATACACAGCGCGGACTGATCCAGATTTTGGTCGCTACGCTCGGCGCGCCTCTCACCTGCGGTCTTTCCACAGTTGCCGTATGGGTCTGGAGCCTTGTTGAGGGCGTGCAGATCTTAGAAGGCAAGATCAAAATGGATGCAAACGGCATCAAGCTGAAGGACTGAGAAAGGAGATCTTTATGACAGACGAAAAAAACACCACCCCGGAGACCGCAAAGCCGGAGCCGACCTTGACGAATCCCGTAGAGCAGAGCTTTGCCGAAGCCGAGCGCCTTGCGGAGCAGGCAGAAGCCGCCGCAAAAGACGAACCGTGCTGCGATATGCCGAAAGCCGAAGAAGCTGCCCCGGAAGCACCGAAAGCGGAAGTGCCAACGCCGCCGCAGTACACCTATGCGGCCTACACCGCACAGCCGCAGCAGCCCACCCCGCAGGAGGGCGCGGGCGACTACCGCCCCCCGCGCTACACGGAGCAGTACCAGGCGAACGCCAATAATGCAAATTATAACAACCCGCAGCAAACCTACTACGCCCCGAACGGCCAGCCGCAGTATGGGCAGAACTACGCACAGCCGTATGACCCGCCGCAGGGCACCAAAAGCCGCATTGCAGCCGGTGTGCTCGCCATTTTATTCGGTGTGTTCGGCGTGCACAACTTCTACATCGGCAAAACGGGCCTTGGCATTGCACAGCTTGCCATCACCGTTTGCAGCTGCGGCACGCTTGCCATCGTCTCCGAGATTTGGGGCATCATAGAAGGCGTGCGCCTTTTGCAGGGCACAATCTACACGGACGGTCACGGCATGAAGTTTGTTGACTGAGCTTGATTTTATACCATTGACTAAAATTCCAAAACAGCAAAACCCGATGCAGCCGAATCCAGACTGCACCGGGTTTTCTCTGTTCTGTTATGACGATATAAACGCGTTTCTTATTTGACCGGCAGCCAGACACGCATCTGGTTTTCGCCGCGGTTTGCCCATGTGTAATACGGGATAAGGCGGATTGTCTTTTCCACAAATTTCGGAGCCTTTGTGGAATACAGCGTGTCGATGTCTTGCTGTGCACAGCCTGCGATCTCTACGGGCACAATGCCGCCGAGCGTTTCGGGCTCGAAATCGAGCGCCTTCGGCTCTGCACCGGCTTTGACATACAGCGGCAGCACCTTGCCGTTATCGACTTCCTCTGCGCAGTAGACGAGCGCGCCGCGCTGTACACACACCTTGCCGCTGTCCGCCGCGATCTTTGCGGAGGCGTACACAACGTGCGGGGTCATATCCATAGTGAGCGCAAGCATATCGCCGTCTTTCCATGCGCGGGTGATGTAAGCGTAACCGTCCTTTGTCACGGCGTTAAGGTCAACCGCTTCGCCGTTTACGGTCAGTAAGCTCTTTTCGCTCCATGCCGGAATGCGGATAGCAACCGTCGTTTCCGCTTCGCCCTTAATCGTATACTTTGCCGTGCCGCCGTGCGGGAAATCGGTCTCGCAGGTGAGCGTGATGCCCTTTTCGGTCTTCACCGTGCCGCCTGCATAGAGGTCAATGAAGAACGTGTCTTCATTTTCGCTGTACGCATAGGAACCGAAGGAAGACACCATGCGCGCCACGTTCGGCGGGCAGCATGCGCAGGCATACCACTGCGGGCGGGTGGGCAGCACTGCGCGGTGCGTGACGGCCTTGCCGGAAATGCCCGGTACGACCTCAAGCGGGTTCACATAGAAGAAACGCTTGCCGTCAAGCTGCATGCCGGCGAGCACGGTGTTGTAGAACGCGCGCTCCATCACATCGGCATATTCGCCGCGGTGCTCGTTTTCAAGCATCTTCTTCGCGAAGAACATCAGACCGATGGAGGCGCAGGTCTCGGCGTACACGGTGTCGTTCGGCAGGTCATAATCGACCGTAAAGGCTTCACCCATAAACGTGGAGCCGATGCCGCCCGTAACGTACATGCGGCGCTTTGTGATGCTCTCCCACAAATTGCGGCAGGCAGCAAGCAGTGTCTCGTCCTGTGTTTCCTTTGCGACGTCCGCCATGCCGGTGTAAAGGTACACGGCACGCACGGCGTGGCCCACGGCGTCCTTCTGCTCACGCACGGGCAGGGTGCTCTGGGTGTAGTCGGTATTCAGCTCCTCCGTGCCGTCCCAAACGTTCCAGCCGCGGTTCTTTTTTTCTTCCACGAAATAATTCGGGGCCTGACCGCGCACGTCTACAAAGTGCTTTGCAAGCTCCTTATACTTTTCGTTGCCCGTGGCGCGCCACAGACGCATCAGTGCGAGCTCCACCTCCGGGTGGCCCGGGTAGGCGCGCGTGTTTTTCTTCATGAATTGCTCGTAAATGCAGTCTGCACTCTTCGACATGATGTCGAGCAGCTCGCGCTTGCCGGTGACCTCATAATACGCCACGGCAGCCTCCATCATGTGGCCTGCACAGTAAAGCTCATGTGCATCGCAGATGTTCGTCCACATTTTGTCGGGACACTTCACGGTGAAATAGGAATCGACATAGCCATCTTCGTGCTGGGAAGCGCCGTAGAGCTGAATGGTCTCGTCCACGGCCTTTTCAAGCTCCGGGTCTTCGCCCGCCGCAAGCGCATAGGCTGCCGCTTCGATCCACTTTGCGACATCGCTGTCCTGGAACACCATACCGTAGAATTCGTCCGGCTTTACGTCCTTGCCCCTCAGCTTTTCAGCTGCAAGGCGGATATTTTCAATGGCGTGGCTCTTTTCGATACCCGGGATGGCGTCGTTCAGGATATTATACTGATACGGCAGCACCTCCTCGCGCACGAGCTTCTGCATTTTGCCGATGAAACCGTTATCGGCGGAAAAGGATTTTACGGGGATACGTTCGCTTTTCATCTTTACAAACCTCCATCATGAACTTCAAGTTGTTCGTACATCTTTTATAGCACATTCAACCGGAGAATGCAACTGTTTTCGGAAAACTTTTATTTTGATACGGAAAGTTCATGAAAAACGGTTGCAATTTTCACGCGTTGCAGGTAAAATCAAACTATAAAATTTTTTCCGAGAAAATCGAACCAAAAAAGGATGCGTGCCGCATGGCCATAAAGATAAAAGGGAAACTTCCGCTTAAAATTTGCAGCGTGCTGTTTGTTTTGTACGGTGCAGCGTCGCTTGTGGCGCTTCTGCTGTGCCTCATCGACCGAAAATACGTGGAGGAATACGACCTTTCCGCTTACTTTAATTCCTCTATGCCGGTGCTGTCCGTTGCGGGCGCGATGCTTGTGCCCGTTTTGCTGCTCATTGCGGGGCTGATGGGCCACGCCCGTGCAGACCGCCCGAACAGCATGAAGCCGTGCTTTTTTCTGGGCCTTGCTACTGGCGTCATCATTCTTTTCAACGTTTTGTACGAGATTTTCACCGGCGATGCGCCGAATATGCCGGAAATCTGCACCTATGTTCTCGACCTCGTTCTCCCCGTTCTCTACACGTTCTGTGCATGGCTGAACTGGAGGCACAAGGGAGACGACACGCCGAAAGCCGCAGATGCCGACCCCGCACCCGCTTCTAAATCCTGATCGTTCCCTTTAGATAAAAAACTCAAGCACGCAGAACTTTCGAGTCTGCGTGCTTTTCTTTTGGCTTGTCCGGTTTTTGAAAGGCGGTTTGTGACCGCCTTTTAGGAAACCCATGCAACTGGGTTTCCTACGGATTGAACGTCCCCCGGACATTCAATCCTACTCTCCTAGTTTTTTGTTAGGCAAAAAGATTTCGCTTTCTGCGGAAAGCGACGTAGGGCTCTGCCCTACGCACCCGCAAGTTTTCTGAAGAAAACTTGACTAAAGACTTTAAACCGCCGTTACCGCGGGCTCGTCAGTTCATCAGCGCTTTATAGATTTCGCCTTTCTTAAATCCGGAAAGCTTTGCGGCCTCCTTAGCGGCGTCACTGGCGGAGCTGCCGTTTTCCATCGCTTTTTTTGCGGCTTCTACGGCATCCTCTAACGTCATTTCTTTCTGTTCTTCCACCTTCGCACCCTCAATGACGAGCACAAATTCGCCCTTTGGGGCGTTCTGCTCGTAGTATTCGGCAGCTTTATATAATGTCGTGCGCACGCACTCCTCGTGGATTTTCGTAATTTCCCTTACAAGCGCGATGCGTCTGTCGCCGAATACCTCCGCCATATCTCTTAACGTATACGGCAGCTTATGCGGCGCTTCGTAGAATACCATGGTGCGCACTTCGTTTTTGACGGACTCCAAGTGGTCCTTACGGCTCTTTTTATTGACGCTCAAAAAGCCCTCAAACGTAAATCTGCCCGTCGGCAGTCCCGATACCGCCAGCGCGGAAATGACGGCGCTCGGGCCCGGCACAACAAGCACCGGCACGTCGTGCTCGGCGCACAACGCCACAAGGTCTTCGCCCGGGTCGGAGATGGCCGGCATGCCGGCGTCGGAGACGATGGCGCACGTTTC
>ULVH01023431.1_pt1 | contig 23939 bp, 19 predicted proteins | sample 1959261 | NCBI WGS metagenome assembly ULVH01 (sample SAMEA4835781, study PRJEB28245) | human gut metagenome | biome: gut microbiome; material: fecal sample | place: Denmark | collected 2008
TGATGTTAATGTCGGCGCATTGCATTCTGCCACTGCCTGCCGTTAATATCGGCGTTTCGTTTCCCGCCATCGTAATTTCTCACGCCGCTCTGCCGTCCAAACTGCAAAAAAAGCGCTTGACAATCATAAAAATAAGAACTAAAGTAGAACAAAATTAAAAATGACGGAGGGAAGATGTTAACGCCAAAACAACACAACTTGCTTGTATATATTGATAATTTTATTAAAGAAACCGGCCATTCGCCGTCTTTTGAGGAGATGAAAGAAGCTGTCGGGCTAAAGTCGAAGTCCGGCATCCATGCGTTGATAAATGCATTGGAAGAACGCGGCTTTATCCGCAAGCTTGCACATAAGGCGCGAGCACTGGAAGTCCTGAAAATGCCTCAGGTTGAACTTCATCATGAAAACCGTTTGGATGCGTGTCTGAACGCCGGGCAGTCTTCAAAGGACGGCCTTGCAGGACAGGAAGTTTTTGCTAATGACAACGGAGAAACCGAGTTTTCGCTGATGATACCTTTATACGGAAAGATTGCTGCCGGAACGCCGATTGAAGCCATCGCCAATCCGTCGGAATATATTTATATCCCCAAAAGCTTTTCTACCCAGTCTGAGCTTTATGCGCTGACGATAGAAGGTGAGTCTATGGTGGAAGCCGGAATTTTTGACGGTGATACGGCAATTATCCGTCGTGCCGACCGTGCCGATAACGGGCAGATTGTCGTTGCTCTGGTTGATAATGAAGAGGCCACCCTGAAAGTGCTTGACCGCAAATCCGGGAATGAAGTCTGGCTTTTGCCCTGCAATAAGGATTATGAGCCGATAAAACTGACGGCAGACCGGCTGAAAATCCAAGGGATATTGTACGGCATTGTCCGTAAATATAATTGATGGCAGATGTCTTTTCAGCCGGAAGTAACAGAAGGGAAGGTAAGGAGCATGACAACAACGGCAATAATTACGGCAATGGAAAGCGAATATGATTCGGTTCGGAAATTGTACGATTTTGATGAAAACGGCGATTATCCACGCGCTCACGTATATGGCAGGAATATTCTGCTCGTAAAAGCCGGTATCGGTAAAGTGAATGCGGCGCTGGCAGCTCAAAAGGCATGCGATGCCGGTGCGGATTTGGTTATATCGACGGGGCTTGCCGGCGGAATTGATACTTCTTTGCGGCAGGGGGATATTGTTTTGGCAGAAAAAGTCTGCTATCACGATGTCTGGTGCGGTGAGCCTAACCAGCGCGGGCAGGTACAGGGGTTGCCGCTGTATTTTGAACCCCGTCCCGAAATGATGGAAAAAATAATTGCGGCCGTTCCCTCAGGGTACTTCAAACGCGGTCTGACCGTAACCGGAGACCGGTTTTTAACCGATGCCCGCCGTTTGCAGACAATCAAGGGCGAGTTTCCGGAAGCTCTGGCTGTGGATATGGAAAGTGCGGCTGTCGCGCAAGCCTGCTATTTGAATGAACGTCGGCCGTTTTTGTCGCTGCGGATAATCAGCGATGTCGTCGGTACTCGAAATCAGGAGGAAGAGTATCGTATGTTCTGGCAAAATGTCCCTGAAAAAGCGGCAGCAATGGTAGATATTGTCCTGCGTGCGCTGGCAGAAGAATAAAATACCGCAGGCAGAAAGTAAAAACAGCTTTCGGATCAGGATGAGCTGCCAAAAGATAAGCCTAAACAGCTGCGGCCGGTTCCGCCTGATGTCGGTTGAGAAAGTTTTACTAAAGTCTTCGCTCGGCTACCAAAATAAACCAGTTTAAGCCTGGAAGCTTAAACTGGTTTATTTGAAATTGTCGATTATCTCTCCGGGATGAAATAGCGGCTAATAATAGCCGTTATACCCGCCTCTCTCAACAGCATCCATGTAGGTTGACATAAAGTACGTCAAATAGCCGACAAGCAGGAGCAACAGATAAATGGCAGCATACCTGAGGCTTTTTGCCTTGTGCCCGGCATCATAAAAGGAGGCTGTGCCATACTGGTTGGCTCCGCGTTCTTCCTCGAAGAAACCTGCCGCAATGAAGATTTTCAGGCTGTAATAGCCGTAAAACATCATAACCAGCAGCGTTGCCGCGCCGCACCCCAGTATAATAAAGCTTTCTCCGGTTGAAAAGCCGCTGTAAATCTTGCCGCCCTGCAAAGCGTATGCAGTCCCTGCAGCCGACAAAATGCCTGTCAACAGCCAGTAAAGGACAAACGGACGGAAAAATCCTTTCCATGCGCCATAGCCGGCGTCGTGCAGCCTTCTGACAAACAGCGACAAATAAAAGAATACCTCTGCAATATAAAATAAAATTGCCAGAACTGTCGTTATCTTATGGGCATGCGGCATAGCAAAAGCAACTCCGGAAACCAGCAGAAGAATAACAAACATATTAATCAGCATGGAACTCCAAAATTCAAATCTGGACGTTCTGCCCTTGAAGTTAAACAGGTTTTTGTAAGCGCGGGCCCAGGCGCAGAATGCGCCGCCGCAGAGTTCGCTTTCGCCGTTTTCCGACACATTGCCGGCCGCATCGGCGCTTTCTTTCATTTCAAGAAATTTTTTTGCTTCGGCAATTTTGGCGTTTTCTTTAACTGCCGCCCGTTTGCTGTTTTCGGGAACCGCTTTGCGGCCTTTTTCTTCAACCCCTTCCGCCGGCATTGATTTTGCTGCCGCTTTTTTCGCGGTTTGCGCAGCCGCGGGTTTGGCGGCCTTTTTCTCTTCGTTGCGCGATTTAATCGTCATGATTTCGCTGATGATGTCATGATTTTCCGCCTCGGGGATATTGGTTTCTTTGCTGTCGGCAGCCTTAGCCGTCTTTTTTGATGCCGAAGTTTTAGCAGCGGCTTTCACGGTGTTTTTTGCGGCGGATGCCTTATCCGCGCCGCTTTTTGCAGGAGCTTTTGCCGCGGAAACTTTTGCTGTTTTAGCCGCGGAGCTTTTTGCCGTCTTAGATGCATTTTCCTTGGCAGTCTTGGAAACTGCCTGCTTTGAAGCAGTTCTTTTGGTTGCGGCGCTTTGGGGCGCGTTTTCGTCTGCTGCGGTTTGAACCGCTGTCTTTTTTACATCATCGGCCGAAGCCTTTTTACTAACCATTTTTCCCTCTCAAAAAAATTAAAAATCAAATACATAATAATCATATTTATTTTAATGGCAACCCCGGTTGCTTTTTAAATCACAGTTTTCTTGATTGACCGAAGTTCGGAAAATTTAGAAAAACTCCTCGCAATTACCGAGTATACTGTCGCAATAAATGTACTTGCCGCCGCCTAGACATGGAGTAGGTGTTTTGCAAAAGCGCAAGTATGGGAAAAACAGCTTGAGGAAAAGTGGGGAGTGAGGGGAAAGCAGACCCATTATCGTCCAAATAAAGGAAAAAAGAAGAAGACAGAGATGGCGAAGAAGTTTTTTGTGTAGTCGGATTTGCTTATCGGATGCGTCGTTTTCCCCTTGACAAAAGCAGCTATGCAGAAAAAGAGTGCAAGAGTGCCGCAGATGACATCAGCATATATGCCGGCTGCCGTACGGAAAGGATAGCTGATGATAACCAAAAGCCAAAAGATGCCCCATATATATTTGGCCATTGATAGCCCTCTGATGTCATTCAACCGCCTCGCCACCAAAGCAGTATAGAATAATATGCAGGGGAGTGCTAGAAATAAATGCCAATTAGGATAAGATAAACCCAAAGACATCAAAGATAATAAGGCGTAGAGAAAATAAATTACAGACACAGCACACCAAAATTCGTGTCTGGTGCTGCAACTTTTCCAGTCAAAAAATATTTCCAGCTTTCTTAGCGATGTTCTTCAAAATCCGTCGCAATCGCCGGAAACACTTTTGCTCAAATTTTCGGAAACCTTATGGCCGCTGTTCTGCTTTAACGGAGATGCAGATGTGTTGCTGCCCTCTAAAGAGGCATCATGTTTATGTTTTATCATACTGTTAAATTCTCCGTTTCACTATAGTTGCAATAAAGATTTTGCCTGCGCATCGTTCTGGGGTTCCTGCGCATCGTTCTGGGGCTCCTGCGCTTCGTCCCGGGCGGGCTAAAACAGAACCTTGGCTGATTTGAATTTTTTTGTTTTTTCGTCAAAAGCCACCCGCAGGACGGAACCGTTTTCGAGTCGGATGGTCTTTTTCAGGCATATTTCGGCAAAAATGCGGATGAGCATTCCGTGCGTAACCAGCAGCACGCGCTCCCGCCCTTCTTCAAACAGTTTGTTGATAAATTTCATAAAACGCTGCTGCACTGCGCCGGTCGTTTCCCCGCCGGGGTAGCCGATATCGTAGCGTTCGGGGTTTTTGATGTCGTTGAAAGCCTGGTAGATATAGGGAAAGACCGCTTCCAAATCGTTTTTTTTCAGCCCTTCAGCCTTGCCGAAATTCATCTCGCGCAGCCTTTTGGTATAGTGCACCGGCAAATCAAGTATGCCGCTGATAATGTCGGCGCTTTTTCTGGCGCGTTTCAAATCGCTTGCATAAATCGTTTCAATCTTTTCCCCGCTGAGCTTCCCCGCTGCAGCCCGAGCCTGCTCTGCGCCGGTTTCGTTAAGCGGCGTGTCATTCCAGCCCTGTACTTTTTCTTCTGCGTTCCAGTCCGTCTGCCCGTGTCTCATCAGGTATAAAATCATCGTTGCTCGCTGTTTCCTTTTTTATCGTTTTGCCCAGTCCGGTATATTTGTTAAAAACAGGATAAAAAAGTTGCCGCAGAAAATCAAGCCGGAAAACGAACTTAACCACATCGCTGTAAGTGTCGCGCTGTATCTCTGTAAGTTTCGCCCTGCACCTCTGTGAGTGTCGCGCTGCATCGTCCGCTTTGGTTTAACTTTCGGCAACAGCCTTTTTCATGGCACAGAAGAAAAAGCCATCGGTTTTGGTATTAAGCGGCGAAAATTTCAGCCATCTCGTATCATCAAACGGATACAGCGGAATGTCCAGCGTTTCCCGCCAAAGTTCTTTGTGGTCAATCGGGCTGAATTCGGGATGTTTCGCCAGAAAAGATTCGATTTGTCTTTCGTTTTCTTCCGGAAGAACCGAGCAGGTAATGTAAATCAGGCGTCCGCCTGCAGCGGTATGCTCCGCGCCGAATTCAAGAATTTCTGCCTGAATGCCGAGTATTTCCCGCAGCCGTTGCGGCGTAATGCGGAATTTGGCGTCCGGCGTCCGCCGCCAGGTGCCGCTGCCGGAGCAGGGGGCGTCGATGATAAAACGGGTGTAGTCTTTGTCTTGGACATTCTTTATGGTCTTTATGTTAAGAATGTCCAGCCTTTCCGCCCGTTTTTTAATACGCCCGAGCCGTTCTTCGTTTATGTCGTGTGCCCAAATCAGCCCGTCGTTGTGCAGGAGCGAGCCGAACGCCAGCGCTTTTCCGCCTGCTCCGGCGCAATAGTCAATTATTTTATGATGCGCCTTGACGCGGCACAACAGGGAGATAAGCTGCGATGCTTCATCCATTACTTCAATTTCGCCGTCCTGATAGGTCATGCAGTTGTTGAGATTAACCCTGTCTTCCGAGCGCAGGCCGATGGGGGAAAACGGTGTCGGTGAAAAAAATAACCCTTCTTTTTTGAGGCGCTCGCGGGCGTGGTCGCGGTCGGTCAGGTTGGCGCGGACATCTGCCGGCGCCGTCGTGTTCAACGCGTCAAGCAGGCGTGTGTTGCCGATTTTTTCAAACAGCCATTGCGGGCATTCATACAGCGCGGCTTCCGAAAAATCTTCAAACTGTTCCGCCGCCTTCAAAGCCGCTTTTTCCTCTTTGCTGAGCGGTGCCGGGGCGTATTCCTCTCCGTTGAAAAGGAGGTCAAGGTCTTCTTGGGCAAAACAGAGCGCCGCCGCCGTCCGCGCCGAAAAGGCGCTGCCCAGCGCTTCGGAATATTTCATGCGGCTGCGGATAATCTTCCATACCGTATCGGCGATAAAGCGCCGGTCTTTGGAACCGATGTAGCGCCGGTCCTTGAAATATTTGTCCAGAATATTGTCAGCCGGCCGCTTGTCCTGCAAAATTTCTTCCAATGCTTCAATAACGGCCTGAACTCTGCTTGCTTCTTTCATCTGCTGCTCCGCTTTGATAAAGATAAATTGTATTTTGGTGCCGGTTGGAGCGTCCTGCAGCCATACGCCCGTATACCCCGACCGCCCCGACAATACCCGCTTTTTTTGCGCATTGCAAGTGTTGTTTTCGGATTTCTTCCCCGCTGCCGGAATTTTTTTGTTGCCAAAAACATAATTTTGTGCTATAAACTGCGGCAATATTAACGGCAGAAAGTAAAATATATGGAAAAAATTCTGGTTCTGAACTCCGGTTCCACCACCGTAAAATTCCAGCTGTTTGAGATGGAGCAAGGTTTTCATCGGGTTCTGGCAAAAGGTATGGTCGACCGTATCGGGCTGCCCGGTTCCAAAATTGTCGTCCGCGCCGATAACGGATATGAGTTCTCCTGCGAATGTCCGGTAACGGATCATAAAGACGCTATAAAAGCCATATTGGACTATCTCTCCCACCGTTTTTTGAAAAATGCCGCCGAATTGTCGGCCGTGGGGCATCGTATGGGACATGGCGGCGAATATTTCGACCGTTCGGTGATTATCGATGATGACGTTATGGCAAAAATCTATGACACGCTGCCGCTGCTGCCTTTGCACGGGCCTGCGTTTGTGCACGGCGTTGAGGCGATGACCGAACTTCTGCCCGGCGTTTTGCAGGTGGCAACGTTTGACAGCGCTTTCCATCAAAGCGTGGAAAAGCCAGCGTTTACTTATGCCATTCCTCGCGAATATTATGAAAAGGAACGTATCCGCCGTTACGGTTTTCACGGCACGTCGCACAATTACGCCGCGCAAAAAGCGGCGGAATTGTTTGGGCGTGCGGGGCGCTTTATCTGCTGCCACCTCGGCGGCGGCGCGTCCGTAACCGCGATTAAAGACGGCAAAAGCGTTGACACCACGATGGGATATACGCCGTCTGCCGGGATTATGATGGCGACCCGCGCCGGCGATATGGATCCGTATATTCCGTTGCACATTATGAAAACGCAGGGCAAAACCGCTGACGAGGTAAACGCGATGTTTAACAAACAGAGCGGTTTATACGGGCTTTCCTGCGGGCATTCTGATATGCGCGATATTATTGAAAATGCCGCCAAAGGCGATGAAAACTGCGCTTTTGCGATAGATGCGTTTGTTTATTCCCTGCTCAAAACCATCGGGTCTTACGTGGCGGTTCTGGGCGGCGTGGACGCCCTGATATTCACCGCCGGCATCGGTGAAAACGCTTCGCTTGTCCGTGAAAAGCTCTGCGCCCGTCTGGCGTATCTTGGTATAGAGCTTGACGGGGAAAAGAACAGAGCCCGCCCTGCGCCGGCGGAAATTTCCGCTCCGCAGAGCAAAGTCAAAGTATATGTCATTCCCGCCAACGAAGAGCTGATGATAGCGTCCGAAACGTTTGCGCTGCTGGATGAACTGGCGGAAACCGAACCTTTGGCGGTTTAAAGATTGGATAGTCGGAGATGGACTGATGTTGAAAGTGTTGATGCCCTCGCTTAATCAGCTTATAAATGCCGATTACAAAGCGGTAAAAACGCCCGAAACAGAGGCTTTGATAAAGCAGAGCCTGCAGGGGCTTGTCCCCTCGGCTCAGCCGGAATTGCGGCAGATATCCGGAATCCCCGGTTCCGGCAAAAGCACGTTTTGTGCCGCGCATTTGCCGCAGAATTTCCTGTTTCTTAGTTTTGACAAGATTATGGTTTCTCTGCCGGCATATCAGCGGGATTTGGCATTGTACGGCAATGTCGTTGCGTTTAAAAACCATGAAATGACCGCGCGGATTATCGGCTACGAACTGCTGCGCCGTGCCGTCAACCTGCACCTGAATATCATGTTTGAGCACAGCGGTACCAATGCCGCCCATCTTGAGCTGTTTAAGAATATCCGCCGCAAAGGCTACCGCACCGCCGTCGACTTTATCGTCTGCGATACAAAGCTTGCGATAAACCGTGCCGCCGAACGCGCCAAAAAGATAAACCGTTTTGTGCCCGAACAGCTGATTTTGGAACGGGCCGCGGGGCTTAAGCAATATGCCGCCGCATATCAAAAATTGACTCCCTCCGTAACATTCTTCGACGGCGCAAATAATTTCCGCCCGTTAAAGAAAATTTAAGATTATCCGTGCAAATATTTCCTTATGGAAGACTAATTTTATAAGGTTTTTGCCGATGAAAAAATATCTGCTTTTATTTTCCGTTTCGCTGGCTGCCGCGTCTGCGGGACAGGCGCAGGCGCTGACTGCGGCCGAACAGCTGCAGGCGACCAAAGCCATTTTTGTAGCCGATTTTCATAAGATGGATGACAACAAGGACGGTAAGCTGTCGTTGGAAGAATATTTGAGCCACCAGTTTGAAAATTTCCGTGCCAATATCATTGAGGCGGAAGGGTTTGATGCCGCGGTCGCGGATAAAAAACTTCCGGCCCGGGCCTCGGCCGCTCCGGCAGATACGGCCGCCGATGATAAGGGCAAAGAGCCCCGTGACGAGTTGAAGTCATTGAGCGATGTAAACAGCGCCTTGCAGGAAATGGCAAATTATGAGCTGGATTTTGATGATGATTTTACTTTTGATGACAGCTTTTCCGGCTTGGATGAAGAACCGAAAAAGCTGACCCGGGAAGATGTAATGCCTGCGGCTGACGTTTTATCTCAAGATAAAACGGCCTCGGATACGGACTTACCGTCGTCCGGCTCCTCTTTAACCAAAGAAGATGCCGCTGCACCCGCATCGGATACTGTTGCACCGGCACTGGATACTTCAGTGCCTGCACCGGATACTGTTACGCCCGCATCAGATACTCCAGCCCTTGCGTCGGATACTCCAGCCCCGGCATCGGCAGCTTCAACAAAGAACGAGGCCTCAGCTGTTTCCGAAGGGGCGGCGCACTCTGCTGAGACGGATTTGTCTGTTTCTGGGGAACCGGAGCTTCCCGTTGAATTGGACTTGTCCGTTTCCGAAGATGAAAGCCTGAAAAGTCTGCTGGCGGAAATAAACGAAACGCCGGAAGAAAAAGCTGCCAAAAAGGCCGCAGCCGAAGCAGAAGCCAAGGCAAAGGCCGATGCCGCAGCAGCCGCAGAACAGGAGAAAAATGCTGCCGCCGAGCGTGAAAAGCAGATTGGCTTTATGTTGGATACGATAAAGAAAACCCTGCCGAAGAAAATCGACGAGGCGACGACTTGGACGGACATTGAATACAAGGACAAAGCCATTGCCTATATCTATGAAGCCGATATCGATATGGCGGCAATGTCAGCCAAAGAAAAAACGGCTTTGCAAAACAGCATAAAAACCGAAGCCTGCGGCAAAGCCTATCAGGAGATGTGTCCCAGACTCAAGCCGATGTTTATTAATGACGGGATTAATGTCCGCATCCGTTATCTGGACAAAGGCAAGAATGAACTCGGCATTTGTGAATTTAATCATGACACCTGCAGGTAGCGGCATGCGCCGGTCATAGCCGCTCCGCGGCGGGAAAACCGGAAAAAAGCCATTAAAAAGCCGTTATCCGGCAAAAGATTTAACCCAACAAACCGTAAGGTTAGTTAATTTTAGAGAGGGAAAAACATGAGAAAAATTAAATTATTGTCAGCAACGGCTCTGTCGGTAATGCTTGCATTTTCCGCCAATGCCGTCGCAGCGGGAAGTTTTGACGACGCGTCGGAAGAAGAAATTGCCAAAGCTGTTGTCAGCGTTTTGAAGAAAAATCCGCAGATAGCGTATGATGCTTTGGTCAAATTCCGCGCCGATGCCGATACGAAAAAGGCCGAAAGCGAAAAGGAACTGACTCCGCTGGAACAGAAGGTTGCAGACGTTTTGATGGATAATCCTCCGATTATCGTCGGGGCGCTGCAAATCTATCAGCAGCAGGAAGAACAGAAAAAGCTTCTGGCACAGGCGGAAACCTATCAGAAATACGCCGAAGACATCAACCGTGCCGAACTGTATGCCGGCAACCCGAAGGGGAAATTTACGCTGGTCGAGTTCTTTGACTTCTCCTGCGGCTACTGCCGCCAGATGGCGCCGCGCATTGAAAATATCATTAAGAAAAATCCGGACGTAAAAGTCGTTTTCAAACCGGTGTCTTTCCTGTCGCCGAATTCGGAACTGGCAGCCAAAGCCGCCGTTGCCGCGCATAATCAGGGCAAGTTTTTGGAAATGTATTCCGGCCTGATGGCGGAACGGGTTGTCAACGAACCGGTGATCGACAAGCTTGCGCGCAACTTAAAGCTGGATATGGCAAAGTTTAAAAAAGACTATGCTTCTGACGAAACTAAAAATATCCTGCAGAGCATAAAAGCGACTGCCGACAAAATCGGCATGAAGAGCGTTCCGACCTTGGTACTGAACGGCATGCCGTTATACGCAGTTGAAGAAATCCAGCTGCAGCGGGCAATAGACGTTCTGCGCGACGGCGAAAAATAATCGCGTCCCGTTTGCTTGCCGCCGCCTTCTGTATTTGGCGGGGCAGCCGCAAAACCGGGGTAGTCGCACGATCACAAAAAAAAGGTTCTCTGTGCAGACGCACAGGGAACCTTTCTAACAGGGATAAGGGTTATTTGCCAAGCAAATCTCCAAGATCCATCATCGGGGTAACGTTTCCGCCACCGTAGACCTTCGGGAAATTCTTCGCCAAAACTTCCTTGATAAGTTCAGGATGGGCTTTGAGGATTTCTCCCAGCTTTTCCCGTACTTCGTTCTCGGAAGCCCCCTTCAGTTTCATAGCTTCAGCCTCAGCTTCTGCCATCTTACGAACGTAAGCGGCTTCACCGTCTGCCTGCATTTCGCGGGCTTCTGCCTGCGCTTTTGTTGAGATTTTCAGCTGTTCGGCCTTTTCCTCAACAATTTTGCGTTGCATTTCGACCTTAGCCATTTCGCTGACGGCATCTTCGTAATCTTTGTCAAATTGAACATTGATAATGTTCAGTTCAACATTTTCAAACAAAGAATGGTCATAGCGCGGTTCGAAATTGGCCTTGACTTCTGATGACAACTCGGCGAGTTTACCGTTAATGTCTTCATAAGTTTTTTCGGCAACCACTTCGGTAAAAGCGGCATCAAGCTGCGGGCATAATGCCTTACTAATGTAGTCATTCTCTCCGATTGTTGCGTGGAGAGTATGCACATGAGCAGGATTCAAATTCCACGTCAGAACATAAGTCAACGCGATATCGCGTCTTTCTTTGTTCTTCATGTTGTTTGTATCCTGATGGCGCTGGCGGGTGATGTCCACTTCACTCATTGAAGAGATAAACGGAATCATCCAGCCGAAACCGGCAGAAAAACTTTTGCTTGCCATGGCTCCCAAGGTAATCTTGTAACCAGCATGCCCCGGCATGATAACATACATACCGTTAATGAAAGTCACAAAGATTAAAAGGAATGCTGCCACCAGCCAGAAACCCCAACCGAGGAAAAAGGCTGCGACAATACTCAAAACTGTTACAATCAATAACGGTTTTGTCAGTTTTTCCCGCATACTCAAGATCATGCTTGTAAAATCTGTTGTCATATATCTAGATTTTAGAAAACAAAGCACTTGTCAGCTCTTCAAAACTTATTTTAACTCATAAAACCCAGGTCATCTCTCCGCGTAGGAGCATCAGCGCAAGCTAACCGCCTTCTAAACCGAATTTTAATAAGTGAACCTGCAAAAACCGTAAACAACCCATTGCTTGAGCCGTAAACAATCCCTGCGCGTCCTAAATCTCTCCAAACTAACAGTAATCCCTGTTATTTTTATTAATAATTTCCAAACTAATCAACATCACAATATTCATCACGCTTTTAATATACCATATTTTTCGCCCTTGGTCAATCATAAAATACGGTACAGCGCCAGTCTTTCTCTGCCGGTTTTTTATTTCAGTTTCTGCAATTTGCGGTCGTCTTTTCCTGGAAATCAGCTTTCAGTGCCTTTCCGGTTATATCTCCCGGCTTTATCCTAAATGGACAATGTTTTTACCGAATTTTTCTTCCAGTTCATCTAGAATGCTCCCCAGCCGGTCGTCGCTTTTTTTCGCCGGTTGAAACAGGTCAAGCTGTTCGCGTTCTCCGTAAACCAGTCCCGTCAGGGTAATTCCCGTGCTGCGCCAGACGACAGCCGGCGTGAACAGCTGTGTCAGCAGCCGCAGGGCAGGGGGCGTGATTTCCGTTTCCTGATTGCTGGCAAAGTCAAGTTTTGCGCGTGCCGTTACCACCTTAAAATCTTTGGTTCGGAGCATGACTTCAATGGCGGCGGCCTTGGCGCCTTCGCTGCGGGCTTTGCGGCAGGCGGTATGGATATGGCGGCACAAATCCGTTTTCAGGACGGCAATGTCGCTGCTGAATTCCCTGAGGGCGGAAGTTTGCTGAATGGAAAGCGGAGCCTTGTCGTCCGGTTCCACCTTAAACAGGGGAATTCCCGACAGTTCCGCTTTCAAATCCGCCCCATGCGTTCCGAACCTCGCCTTAACCCAGTAATCCGGGCGCATTACAAAGTCCAAAGCGGTAAAAATGCACTCTTCCCGCATTTTCAGAAGCAGCTTTCTCCCCACGCCGGAAACGTCCGCAATCAGCGTCTGCGCCAGAATCTTATTTCGTTCCGCCGACCCGATGGCAAAAATGCCGCCTGCATTTTTGGCTTTGTCGCTGGCAAGTTTGGCCAGAGTTTTTGTCGTCGACAGGCCGATGGAAACCGGAATGTGCAGTTCATCCCACACCGCCTGCCTGATCATTTGTGCCGTTTTGATGTAATTCTGCCGGTAAAGCAGCTTAGTTCCGGTCAGGTCAAGATAAGCTTCGTCCACCGAACAGACTTCGACGTCCGGCGTAAACGATTTGAACTTAGCCATGACTTTTGCCGAAATGCTGCGGTAAAGATCGTGATTGGCACGGACATACAAAACCTGCGGCAGGCGTTTCTTGGCCATAAAATAAGGTTCGCCCATCTTCAACCCCAGCGCTTTGGCTTCTCTCGACCGCGAAATGACGCAGCCGTCGTTGTTGGAAAGAACCGCCACCGCCCGCCCGTCAAGCCGCGGATTGAAAGCCCGCTCCGCCGAAACGAAAAAACAGTCGCAGTCTGCAAGGGCAATATAGTGTTTCATCATAGCCTCGGAATATGTGCCAGCCGTATAGTTTCAAAATCTTGTTTCATAGTCATCTTAGTATTGCCGAACCTCTTTGTCAATAAAAACGTTCTAATTATGTTCTGTTTGTTGAAAAAAGAGTGCGATGTAAACATCCGGCCAATAATGTTCTGTTTTTAAGGAGTGCGAGGCAAACCTCCTGCCCATAATATTTTTTAAGGAGCACGACGCAAATCTCCTGCAAAAAAAAACGCCCCGTTTAAGGGGCGTTTAGGAAAAGAACGGCAGCAAAAGCGTCAGTGCTTATGAATGCGTCAGTGTTTGTTCAGGCAAATGTCTTCAGCCGATACGTGATAGGCTGCCGGCATACCGTTTTGAGCAAGGCAACACTTGAAAAGCGTTGAGCCTGCTTCATTCTGACAAAGCAGAAACCTTCCGTTTGTTTTATCCGCCTTGTCAGCAGAAAGCTCGGGCAGGCCTGACGGCGAAATTTCCTGAAAAACAACGCTTCCGGGTTTGCAGGACAAATCCGGGTCAACGCTGAAAGTAACGGTTTCAACAGGGAACATAACTGTGCCGTGGAAAAAAATCAGAAGGTTTTTTCCGGCCGCTATCCGTTCGGCAAAAACATAATTGCAGAGTTTCCGTCCCAGAAAACGCCCGTCTTCAAATCCGTTGCAGACAACGGCCCATGTAGCGGGATAAGGCTTAGCCAGAAAAATGCCGTAGCGGCACAGGCTGTCGTCATATCCGAACACTTCGCTGTCCGGCCATACCGTTTCGCAAAAACCGTCGGCGTGGCATGCGATAGTTCTGATGATGAAGCGTTTGCGTTTGCTGTCTTTCCTGTGCCGTCTGGCAAAGTCGGAAGCATAAATTGCAATAAAGAGCGTTTTGTCCTCCATCTGCAGGGTATAGGTTTTTTCCGGAAAGATGATAAGATGTACCATAAACAGAAAAACGAACAACGCCACAAATCCTGCCGTTGCAAACCAGCCGGTAAGCAGAAACAGCAAAACGGCTATGGCTCCGCCGACAACCTGATGATTAACGGCGGCACAAATCCAACACTGCGGGCGCAACAAGGCCCCAAACCAAATTCTTTTTACAAAATTATTCATAAAAATGTATTTAAGTGAAACAATAATTGATTTTTAAACGCATCATAAAGAATAAATGAGGAAAAAGCAAGCATTTTTCTTGTCAAGCCGTCGGCAGGCCGCCATAATTGCCGCAAATTTAGACGTGCGGAAACGCCATAGCTGCCGGTTTTCCGGCATCAGGGCGCTACAATCGCTGCAATTCCGCCGCCACGGGAAGTTTGCCGGTGCAGTTCCCGTTCCGGCTTTGTTTTGATAAACTGTACTAAGGAGAAAAATATGCCCCGTATAGCCGAATTTGCCAAAGTCAGTTTCAATCAGTTTGAAACGGCATGGAAAAACACTTTTCTGACAGATGACGCTGAAATCCGGCGCATATATGACAGTATCCGGCTTCCCTCCCGGGCAACGTCCGGTTCTGCCGGATACGATTTTTACACGCCGGTAGATATCTCCCTGAAACCGAAGGAGAATTTTCTATTGCCGACGGGAATACGCGTCAGAATGGAAGACGGCTGGTTTTTGGGCGTTATGCCCAAATCCGGGTTGGGTTTTAAATACCGCCTGCAAATGGACAATACGATTGGGATAATTGATGGCGATTATTATTACTCGGACAATGAAGGGCATATTTTTGTAAAGATGACCAACGATTGCAATGGCGGTAAGGTTCTGGAGCTGAAAGCCGGCGCCTCGGTCTGTCAGGGGATTTTTCTGCCTTTCGGCATCACATTTGACGATAACGCTACGGCAAGACGCAACGGCGGTTTGGGATCGACATCGAAATAAGGCCTGTGCGCAAGAAGATAGTGGGCAAGAAGATAGTGCACAAGAAGATAGCAGTACACAAGAATATAAGGTCTGCCTGCAAGAATTTTTTTATGTTGCGGTTGTATTCTAAACGAAAGGCACAAAAAAGGGCGGTAGTTCCGCCCTTTCTCATAAAATCTCCGTTTTATGTTCCCGACAGTTCAAATGTATGTCTCCAACAGCTCCGAGTTTCGTCAGTCTATAACCTCGCAGCTTTCAGCGTTTGGGTTTGAACTGAATGATTTTCGGTTTCCCGTTCGCCGTATCGGTCTGCATTTTTACGGTTGCAAATCCGTTTCCGGCAGCAGCTCTGGTTTCCTTTTGTACATTGTTGCCGTTTACGGAACCGCCGCTTTTTTGTGAAAATCCGCTCATTGCCGTCTTTTGGCATCCGGGCTGCCGGTGTTGTCCGGGAATAATGCGGAATTTCTCGCCGGCTGCGGTTTTCAGGGCATTTTGCTGCGCCGAAACTTTTTCAAAGTGTTTTCCTTCAGCCGCATTATAACAGAGCTTAAACAGCTCGCCGCCGATAGTCGCCGTTTCGCCGAGTTCTACCGGATATTCGGTGAGAGTGTCTCCGTCAAAAGCGTCCAGCAGCTTTTCGTCGTCTTTGCAAACCGGATGCCAGACAACGTCATCAGTGTCCTTTTCCTTTTGTTCAATCGACCAGCAGATACAGGCGAATTTCTCTTGTTGCAGCGAATAAAGCTCCACCGGATAAACGTCTTCCGCCTCAAAAGCCCCTTCAAGCCTGAGGATATTGAGCATATCTGCTTCAGACAAAACCGCCCGGACTTTCTTTATCGCAACTTCTCCGGCAGAGGTAAACACCGTAGAATACAGCGTCTCCCGCCAAAACAGAAAGATTTCGTTAGTCAGCGGCAGAAGTTTGGTAAATTCGCATTCATGAAAAACTTCCGGATTGTCCAGCTTAAACACCGGTGCTAATGAGCGGATGTCCTGGGCGTCCAGGTCAAAATACACCCATACCAGCATATTGGAGCAAGCCAGGTTGTTGAGTGATATGCTTGCCAGAAGCACGACGCCGTTGCCGCCGTAAAAGTCCTGAAAAAATTCCAGTGCGTCAATCGAATTGTCAAAAATCACTTCGTCTCCCGCCGGAGCATACTGCTCAGGATTGGGAATAAAACCTAATTTATCCATATTTATAAAATTTTAGTGAAACATATACTTATTTTATCATCTTTAGCCTACACCCGGAAATAAAATTATGTCAACAGTTTTGTCAAGTGTTGCGCATTTTTATTGTATATGTTTGTTTTTACGGCGGATGCGGGGCGAAATGCCACGGAATTTTGCCCCGCCGGTATCAGTCCTCATACACAGCAGCAATCCGCCCCAACAGTGCCAATCCTCATAAACAGCGCCAGTCACCCCAATAATACCCAATCCGCCTCAGGAGAACCATCTGCCCCAGGATATCCGATTTACCCCGGTAGCATCGCTTCTCCCGAATGATGTACAAAAAAGGCAGAGAGTCCGCTGTACTCTCTGCCTTTTCCCTTAGATGAGGAGTGGGAAGTTTAGAACTTGTATTTGGCGTTCAGCATACCCGTATGGTTCTGATAATCCTCACGGAAACCGCCTTCGTAAGCGAGGGAGATTTCCCAGTTGTCAGAAACATCGGTAGCAACTTTTGCGCCGAGTTCAAATCCCAAACGGTTCAGCTTTTCGCCGTTGACGCGATAGGCAACGCCGTTAGCCAAAACCACGTTGGAATTGTTGGCGTCGTCAACCAAATCATAAGTAACGGCGGCTCTCAATTCCGGACGGATAATGGTATCGCTGTCCAAAGCATAATCCTTGGCAACTTTCGCCCCGACGATTGCGGTCAGAATGTCGCTGTCATTGGCGGCAACGGACGTTCCGAGAGCGTCGGTATATCCGTCTTGCGAGATATGGGCGTAGCGTAGTCCGGCTTCCGGCGTAACGTCATAGCCGTTCAGTTGCATTTCATATCCGTACAAAGACTGGACAGCCCAGGATTCGACGTCATAATCAGCGTTTGCGTTAAATCCGAGCGCAGCTTTCTTTTCGCTGTAATCAGACCAGTTATAAGCAACAACGGTGTTGATGTACCAGTTTGCCGGCTTATACTGCCCGTAAACAAACGCGGTATGCGTATCAACGTCCGTATCGCGAATGCCCGAGGAAATATCCGTGCTGCTGTAAGCATAGCCAAGGCCGACTTTCGTCCTGTTGTCAAGCTGCTTGTCGATACCCATGGCGACGCCGTCGCTGTTCGTGTCAAAACCGCTGGCTTTTGACGTCGATTCGTGGTCGGAGTGGCTGAACAATGCTCTTACCCAGGCTTTAACCTGCTTAAAGGCATCGCCGGAAGATTTTCCTTCGGCCATGGCTGCGGAAGTTCCGTTCAGTTCATCAGAAACAGCCGAGAATACCATATTATGAATACCGGTTTCAACCGATCTGATAACCGGATTGGCGTCTGCGGTCAGCAAATCCGCTGCGCCGGTACCGTTGGAAACCTGCGCCTTGTCGGCAGATTGCAGATGCTGGTTCAACGCTTCTCTGAAACTGTTAAAGTTGGCGTTGTCAGAAGAACCGCCGGAAATTGCGCCCAAAACGGCTTCTGCCTGTGAACCGGAGAGCCCCAGAGAGGCAGCCGCTTCGTCGGCGGATTTCTGTTCCATGGTAACTTTTCCGTCATCGCCAACAATCGCATTATACAAAGCGTTGTCTGCCAGTGTGAAGCCGTTTTCGCCCAGCAGCTTGCTCGTGTCAAACTCTGCGGATTCTTCACCGCTGTCGACAATCAGGCCCAGTTCGGTGTTTTCACCGATAGTGATTGCGACATCTTCGCCAAACGTTGTGTTTTCAGTAATATTGAGCTTCGTATTATCCGCAAAAGAAGTTGTGCCTTCGCCGGAAATGCCTCCGTCAAGCGTCAGCGTGCCGCTGACGTCTACCTTGGCCTGACCGTTGTTCTGATTCAGGTTAATATCGTTCAGTTTATCGCCGACTTTATTGCCGGAGAAGGTGTTTTCGCCGCTCAATTTAACCGTTCCGTCAACGTTAATTGCGCCGCCGCCTGTTGATGCGGAATTGTTCTCAAACGTGGCGTTGGCAATATTAACGACACCGCTGGTGGAGATAGCTCCGCCGCTGCCGTTTGCCGCCTGGTTGCCGATAAACTGGACATTGTCAAGTGTGATGTTGGCTGCTGTCGTGCCGCCGTTAAAAATTGCGCCGCCGTTTCCTTTTTCCGCAATATTGCCTTCAAAAACAGTATTGCTGATTTCGGCAATCTCACCGCCCTTGTTATAAATCGCAGCACCGCCGCCGTTCGTGGAAGTGTTGTTTTTGAAGATGCTGTTTGTAATAGAGGCAATTTTGCCGCCGTTGGAGTTCAAAATCGCGCCGCCGTTTGTTTCGGCAGTGTTGTCTTCAAAGGTAACGCCATCCAGAGTGCCGAGGTTTCCTTTGTTATAAATCGCCCCGCCGAGCTTTGCGGAATTGCTTTTGAAGACGGCTCCGGAAGCAATTTCCATGGAACTGCTGGCATCAGCTACAAAAATAGCGCCGCCGGCATTTCCTGCTTCGTTTCCGGAAAATACCACCGTTCCGGACAGTTCTGCATTGGTGTTAGCATCGTTAAAGATGGCTCCGCCGTTGGTTGAAGCTTTATTGCCGTCAAACGTAACATCGGCAAATTTGATGTCTCCGCCTTTGTCGGTTTCCTGCGCCTGATTATTCGTATTGTAAAGGGATTGGTTGTAAACCGCCCCGCCGTTGATTGCTTCGTTCTTTTCAAAAACGGTATTGCTGATTTGGGTGTTGTTAAAGGAGTTGGCGATTGCACCGCCGTTGCCGCCCTGAAGTTTATTGTCGGCCCGGTCTGTGGTCGTTCCGGTCGCTTTGTTTCCGATAAAGGCGGAATCAGATATAATCAGACTGTGATTTTCATGCGAACCATTGGTAATATCCCCGTTGTTGATAGTACGTCTGGTCCCGATGGCGCCGCCGTTGAAACCGGTTTCATTATTGACAAACTTTGTGTTCTTGATTGTCGTTTTAGAATCAATGCCTAATGAGATGGCCCCGCCGCCGACAGGTTGGCTGTCTGTTGTTTCGGTTTGGGATTTGTTCTCTTTAAATGTAGCGCCGTCAATGTCTAAAACGCCAAAGTTGGCAATTGCGCCGCCATCATATTTTGCCGTATTGTTTTTAAATACTGTTCCTGATTTGACGATAAGCGTACCAGGATTTTCAACTCCATTTTTCGGCTTGCTTGTAGAAAGGGCTCCGCCGATACCATCGGCGTTGTTTATAATCTTTTCAACCAAAGAATTTTCTTCTAAAACAAGGGTTTCTCCTTGGGGGATGAGATGACTTGTTTTCCCGTCCCATTCTTCGGCAGCCATTGTCGGCATTGCGAATGCGACGCCGACTAAAGCCGTAGTCAATAAAAGTTTGTTTTTCATAAAGTAACTCCTAGAATAGTTTCTATGCAAACGTCCTGAAAAATGTGTTGAAAAAATACGAACGTTAAAAATCATCAATTCAGTTAAAACAAAATGTTACTTTTTTAAAAAGGCGAAAAAATAAAAAAACATTACGGATTAATGATTTAAACTTGACATACGGCGTTCGTTACGGCTAAAATTCGGATAAACGTTTTAGAAAAAATTGCTGAATTAAATCGTTCGTTTAAAGTCATCAACTTTTGTTTTAATGACTTTGCAAAAAATCAGAGCATTATATCCACAGGCAGATGCTGAAAAAATAGGAACCTTTTTTTGCCGCATGCCGCAGCTCCGCTTCAATTCAATCCCCCTTTTTGTCAATCTACATCAAATGGATTTTGCGCAGCAGGACAAAGACGGCAATAACTTCCAGCCTCCCCAAAACCATGACAAACGACAGGATATATTTTACAAAAGGCGTAAATCCGGCAAAACTACCGGCCGGTCCGGTTGCCTCGGTCAGGCCCAGGCCGGAGTTGGTTATATTGCCCGCAACCGCGCCGAGCGCCGTAACAAAGTCTACTCCCGTCATGGAAATAATCAGCGTAAACAGCATAATGGCAAGCAAAAAGCCGAATGCCATGACGAACACCGAAGAAACGATATTGTCGTCGATGACCTTTCCGCCGGCTTTCATAACCGTTACCTGGCTTGGCGAGAGGGAATTGGTTGCGTTCTTTTTGAAAAAGGCCATAATGACCTGCCAGCGGAAAATTTTAATTGAACCGGTTGTCGAACCCGTACAGCCGCCGTGCAGGAATAAAATGAAGAAAACGGCGACAGCCCATGTCCCCCACTGGATAAAATCATATGAGGAAAAGCCGGTTGTCGTCATAGCCGAAATCATATTAAAAGAGGCTCTCCGGAATGCCGTAACAAACGGAATGTCTGAGGTATAGGCATAAAATGCGCTGATAATCAGGATATACCAGAAAACCAGTTTCAAAAACGTATTGACCTGATTGTTTTCAATAACGGAAGCAAAGCTTCGCTTTTTCGCAATTAAAACAAAATAGGTCATCGGCAGCGACCCCAGCAGCATAAAAATGCCGATAATGGTTTCAATCATCGGGCTGTCAAAATAAGCGACGGAATTGTTTTTTGTAGAAAGCCCGCCCGTGCACAGCGTCGCCAGCGCATGGCATATTGCGTCAAACCAGTTCATGCCCGCCCATTTCAGCAAAACCGCGCAAATGATGTTCAGCAAGACATATACCAGAATAATGTCCTTGGCGATATAGCGGATTTTGGGCAGGAATTTTTCTTCAATGTCAGAGTTTTCCTTGTTGAAGATGTGCATGCCGCCGATTCCCAGAAAAGGCATCAGCGCGACCGCAAAAATGACGATGCCGACGCCGCTGATGCCGTTAAGCACGGCGCGCCAGAACAAGACGGATTTTGGCTGCGCCTCAACATTGCTTAAAATGGTCGAACCTGTGGTCGTCAGGCCGGATGTCGCTTCAAACAAAGCGTCGGCGTAAGTTTGAATGTCTCCGTTGCCGTAAAGGGGGAGGGCACAGATAAGCGGGCAGGCAAACCAGCATATAACGGTAATCAGATACCCTTGGAGGATAGAGATGTTTTTTATTTTGCCGTAATTTGCCAGAAACAGCGACCCGCCGATAAACATCGTCAGAATGCTGTTTTGGATAAAAATGGCATCAAACGAACCGGTGTAGTATTTCAATGCCGCTGCCGGCAGCAGCATCAATGCTCCCAAAACGAAAATGATAAACCCGTTAATCATCAAAACCGGCTGCCACATTGTTGTCTGAACCCTTATATTGTTAAAATCGTTGCCCAATTCCGCATCATAATATAGCCCTGCGCAAAAACTTTCAATGCTGCCGGCAGGTTATCCACCTCAGCTGCTGTTCTCCGCCCGCCCGGACGCCGTTGTCCACTCTCCCCGTCCGTTCGTCGCCCTGCTTCCTTTCTGTTTATCTGCTTTTCCCGTCCGCGCGCGCACAGCCTTCCTCCGGTTTCTCAGCTTTTCCCGTCCGCACGCCGCACAGCCTTCCTCCGGTTTCTCCACTTTCCCCGTCCGCGCGCACACAGCCTTCCTCCGGTTTCTCAGCTTTTCCCGTCCGGCTGGCCCTCCGCCGTTTCCCGTTTTCCGGTCTGCCTCTCTTACGTCCATAAAAAAAGCTCCCCGCAGGGAGCCGAAAATCAAAACCTTACTCAAAATAGCGCGCATCAGGCGTATTTTGCAAAAAGTTTCTGAATTTTCCGTGTGAACACGGAGTATACGCACCGCCGATAAAATCGGCATACGCACCGAGCAGGGAGGTAATTCCTCTGTCATACTCTTCCGGCGTATATGATGCGCGTGCGAACAAATCCGACAGGATAATGTTGGCAACAGCTTCTTCATGGTCAATGCCGTACAGGATTTCCTGATAGTTCGGCCACCCCATGTTGGAGTAGTTGACGATAATATCCCGGAACTTTTCCCAGTCCGCTCCGAAAACGCCGGGCATGGCATAACGCTCCGGCTTTGCGGATTTGGTAACGCCGTTGAAGCGTACCGTATCCTTCTTAAGAGGGCCGAGGCTGGCAGCGATATAGCCGAGGTAAATCTCGGATATTTTCGCTTCCGGTACTGCCGCTAAGGTTTTCAGCAGGAAAATCGGGCAATGCGCCAACACGAGGTTGACTTTGACTGCGGCAAATTTTTCCTGCTTCAGCTGCCACATCCACTCCGCCAGCAATCGTTTGTCATAGAACGGATTGCCCGAACAGATGACAAACGTTACTTCTTTCAGCCCCTGAGATACCGCAAAATTGTATATCTCAATCAGGTTGCCTTCGGAATCGTCGTCTTCGCACGGGGTATAATTCCTGTATGCATACTGCGTGCCGGTCAAAAGGCTCATCAGTTTGTAATACGTATCATACTCCGTTTTGCGGATAAGCCCTTCTTCACGGTAAAAAAGCTTCTGGAACAAGCCCTTGTTACCTTCTTTTCCGGAAGAAAGGAACGGCAGCACGCGTCCTGTCTGCTTTGCATAAAAGCGTAAGATTTCAAACGCAAACAGCGGCGCCGTCATCATTCCGCTGAAACAATACAGGAACGGATGTATCATATTCTTCGGCAGGTCATACAATGAGCATACGACCGCTTTGGAAGTTCCGCCCTGCGCATTCGGGTATTTAAATTCCGACCTGGGTTTCAATCCGCCGATTTCTTCCGCATAGCGTAAAGTGTCCATATCAACGGTAACCGGACGGGATTTTGATACCTTGACGCGTTCAGCCATAAATCTGCGGCCTGCGGCGTTGCATTTAAATTCATTACTCTTTAATAAAGCCATAAACTGCTCGCGGTTCGTGTCCACGAATTCAAAATAATTTTCCATAATTTCTAGTTTTAATTATACTTAATTAGGCTCTAAGAATACCATATTTTAAAGGTTTTGTCAAACATATTTCTGCCGGCTTTTTTCCCTCCGCCGGTTTCCGTCCGGCTGTTCGTCGCCCTGTTTCTCGCCGCCTCAAAATGAAATCCGCCACCAGACGAACGCTGAAAGAAACGCAAACGCCGCAATCAGCGCCAGCCCTGCACCGCAGGCAAAAGTTTTCCCCGTCCGCCGTCCGGCATCCGAGAGTTTGTCAAAAAATTGTGCCAGCAGCAGCGCAACCGGCAGCGTGATAATTGCGACATAGCGAAAATCCTGATTACACATATACGGGTGCTTAAGGCCGAACATAATCTGCCCTGCGATAATCCCCGCCAGTAAAATCATTGTCAGCCAGAATGTCTGTGTCTGCCGTTTCTTGACGCCCAGATAAGCGGCCGCAACAACCGCCAAAACCAGCAAGGCTTTATAAATCAGAACCAGCGCCGTAATCAGCCCCATAATGTCCGCCCCGCGCATAGAGAAGTCCCATTGCCCGAACAGCGCCGTTTTTGTCATCGTCTCCCACAGGTTAATGCCGAAATCATTATAAAACATTTGCGGATAAAACAGGGCGCCGAGCGGGTTAAACCGCTGCCACAAGCCGTAGCTTTTAAGCGACAGATGTTCCTGCGGCGGCACAAAGTCAAACCCGACGTTGAGGAAATAGTGCTGATACAACGGCCAGATGCTCAGCCCGGCAACGAGCAGTATGCCGAAAACCGCGGCTTCTGCCAGCTGCCGTTTGTTCTCCGCTCCGCTTTTCAGCTGCTTGTGTATTGTCAGCAGCCGTTTGTCCTCCGTATCGTTTTTCTGCGGCTTGTTTTTTGTCTGTGTCAGCCGCCGCCCGTTTTCCGGTTTTTTTCGCTGCTGCCACAGCCGGAGGGCGATAGCCGCACCGGTCAGCGGCAGGACGATAATGCCCGAGAGTTTGGTCAACGCTGCCGCGGTGGCAAATAGCAGGATACGTGCCAGATTTTTCCGCCCGCCGTCACGGTAATAGAGCAGGGAGTAATAGACGGTT
>ULVH01075921.1_pt1 | contig 23606 bp, 21 predicted proteins | sample 1959261 | NCBI WGS metagenome assembly ULVH01 (sample SAMEA4835781, study PRJEB28245) | human gut metagenome | biome: gut microbiome; material: fecal sample | place: Denmark | collected 2008
CTCGATGGTGGAGGCAATGCCGCGCTTGAGCAGCACGGGCTTGCCGGAGCGGCCCACCTCGCGCAGGAGCCGGAAATTCTGCATGTTGCGCGCGCCGATCTGCAGCATGTCGCAGTATTTGCACGCTTCGTCGATCTCGTCGTGGGAGACGATTTCGCTGATGACCTTCAGGCCGGCTGCGTCGCCGACGCGGCGCAGAATGCGGTAGCCCTCGTTTTCCAGACCCTGAAACGCATAGGGAGAGGTTCTCGGTTTGTACGCGCCGCCGCGCAGGAACTGAGCGCCGGCCTCCTTCACGCCGAGAGCGGCCTGCATGACCTGATCCTCGCTTTCCACGGCGCACGGTCCGGCCATCATCACGAGCTTTTTGCCGCCGATCACCACGCCGCCCACATCGACAGTGCGGCCCTCGGGGGTCATTTCACGGCTCGCGAGCTTGTACGAGCGCATGATGGGGACGCACTTTTCCACGCCGTCCATCAGCTCGAGGTTTACGTCGCCGAGCTTCGATTTGTCGCCGAGCACGCCGATGACGGTCGCCTGCGCGCCGGTGGAGAGGTTGGCTCCCAGGCCGCGTTCCTTGAGCACCTCGACAATGGCGTCGATTTCCTTCTGGGCACAGCCCTTTTTCATCAATATAATCATTGCGCATGTCCTCGCTTTCGTTACTTTATGCTTTAAAGCGCTGAATTTTCTTATAGCTATTATAGTCCATCGAATTGGAAAATACAAGAGATAGTCTTGACATTTTCTCCGTGTTATCCGGGCGGGGGAGCGGCGTCCCGCTTCGGCCCGGCACGGGCGGCGGGAAAAGACTCAAAAGCCGAGGGGGCGGCGGCAAAACGCGAGTACAAAGCCGCATGGACAATGGACGCAAAAGGAAACGAGGGAAGACGGGGCGCAGAGCGGGCTGAATCGAAGTACAGGCCGTGCGCGGGCGAAAGGAGAGTGGGGAGGCCGGGGCGCAGGGCGGGAGCAAAACGGCAGGGAAAGGAAACCGCCTGTCAAAAAAGCGCAAAACGCAAAAAAACAGCCACCCTATTGGGTGACTGCTTTTGTGTGTTGGCGTCTCCCTATTGTCCCAGGCCGCTTCCAGCCAAGTATCGTCGGCACCAGTGAGCTTAACTTCCGTGTTCGGGATGGGAACGGGTGGACCCTCACCGTAATCAACACCAACTATTCAGTTCGCGTCCGGAGGGATTTTTTACCGTCTCTCCTGGCGACTTCCATATATTATCACATCCTTTTTGAAAATGCAAGCCTTTTTTTAAAAAAATCTGAAATTTTTTTGCTGCTCGCCGGAATCCACGGTTTTTCAGGGAGGATCACCAAAAGAGGGGGACGGTTTTGCTCTCAAAGACGGCCTTTTTGTGAGGAAAACCAAAACAAAAGGGAAACCGGCGTACAGCAAAAGGAGGGGAAGGCCGCGCTTATGCACAGGAACAGGACGGGTGCAAAACAGCCGCGCCAGGCGGGAATGCACAAAACCGGCCCCAAAGCGGAATCGCTCCGTTGGAGGCCGGTTCTTGCGGCGGGCTTCCTTTGCGCGGATTGCCGCCGGATTTTCCTTTGCGGCAGCCCCGCTTACGGCAGTCTCGCCGAACAATCGCTGCGGTCTGTACCCGCGAAATTACACGTTGAAGCGGAACAGCACGATGTCGCCGTCCTGCATGACGTACTCCTTGCCCTCGCTGCGGACGAGTCCCTTCTCACGGGCGGCGGCCATGGTGCCGCAGGCCATGAGGTCGTCGAAGGCGATGACCTCGGCGCGGATGAAGCCGCGCTCAAAGTCGGAGTGAATCTTGCCCGCCGCCTGCGGAGCCTTGGTTCCCTTCTTGATGGTCCAGGCGCGGACCTCCGGCTGTCCGGCGGTGAGATAGGAAATGAGGCCGAGCAGCGAATAGCAGGCGTTGATCAGACGATCGAGGCCGGACTCGGAAAGGCCCATGTCGGCGAGGAAAAGCTCCTTCTCCTCGGGCTCGAGGCCGGAGATCTCCGCCTCGATTTCGGCGGAAATCGGCAGCACGGCGGCGTGCTCCTCGTCGGCAATCTTCTTGACGGCCTGGAAATACGGATTCTGCTCCACGCCGCCCTTGAAGTCGGACTCGGACATGTTCGCGGCGTAGATGACGGGCTTGTTCGTCAGGAGGGACACCGTCGAGAGAAGCTCCGCTTCCTCCTCGGTGCATTCCACGCTGCGGGCGGACTTGCCTGCGTCGAGCGCCTCGCGGACACGCCTCAAAAAGTCGAGCTCCGCCTGGTACTTCTTGTCCGCCTTGAGGAGCTTCTGCGTCTTGTCGATGCGGCGGTCGAGCACCTCCATATCCGAGAGGATCAGTTCGAGGTTGATCGTCTCGATGTCGCGGGCCGGGTCGATGCTGCCCTCGACGTGCACGATGTCGTCGTTGACAAAGCAGCGCACGACGTGCACAATCGCGTCGACCTCGCGGATGTTCGCAAGAAACTTGTTGCCGAGGCCCTCGCCCTTCGACGCGCCGCGCACCAGTCCCGCGATGTCGACAAACTCAATCGCCGCGGGCGTGTATTTCTCCGGGTGGTACATCTCGGCCAGCTTGTCCAGCCGCTTGTCCGGCACGGCCACCACGCCGACGTTCGGCTCGATTGTGCAGAACGGATAGTTCGCCGCCTGCGCTCCCGCGTTCGTGATCGCGTTGAACAGTGTGCTCTTGCCGACATTCGGCAGGCCCACGATACCTAATTTCATATATCTCTACATCTCCTTTATTTTCAAGGGTTTGCGGCCTTTAGGAGATGGCTCATACACCATTTCTACACCATTTAGGCCGCGCTATCTGATTTCTTGGTGTTGTCACCCGCTGAAGTTTGCTCCAGTTGGGTGTTTGCTGGATCGCCCTGCTCAAACTGCCGCACTCCCGCCACCAAGGATTCTTCGGTTACATGAACATACCGGTCCATGGTAGTTTTAATGCTGGCATGCCCCAAAAGTTTTTGAAGTGTCTTGGGAGGCATCCCGCGTTCGATGGCGCGGGTGGCATGAACGGCCTTCAAAATATCATAAGCCCGTTCCGTCAACGGGATGGTTCGGTAACTGGACACGGTTTTAGGTGGACCCGCCCGCCAATGCCCCTGCTTGTGCCGATACTCCAAGGTTTTGTTGACGGTAAGCGTCCGCTTCTTCCAGTCAATCGCATCCCAAGTCAAGCCAATCATTTCGCCTGTCCTCAGTCCGGTTTCTAAAATAAGCGCGTACTGATAAAAATTATGGGTGCTTCGTGCCGCGTTCAGAAACCTTTCCTGTTCCTCGATGGTGAGAAAATGAATGTCATCCGCCGCCCGGACAGGCTTGGTGTATCGTACACCATCCATCGGGTGTGCGTCAATCATGTGATTCATTTTGGCCGCCTTAAACATGGTTCCCATGGCAATATAGGCTTGACGGATCGTGGAGCCGGCATATTTTTTCTCCATACGGTTCAGCACAATTTTGCAGTGCATAGGCTTCACATCAACGAGCCGCATATCCCCCATAACTGGTTTGATGTTATGCACATAGCGATCTCTATAATTCCGTTTGGTGTTGGGGGATAACCCTTGGAGAAGTTCTGCCTGCCAAAACTCAAACCACTCGTCCACCGTCATATCAGGAGATGTGATCGGCTTTCCGTGTTTATCCTGATAGCGAGCATCTTCCAGCCAATTCCGCGCATCGGGAAGTGTGGCAAAATATCCATCCCGGCGTTTCCCGCTTCTATCTACAAATCTCGCGTAGTATTGACCATCCTTTCTTTGGCAAATGCCTTTTCCGCATTCTTTTCCTTTCAAATTTTTTCCCATTCGGTGAACTCCTTTCCTGCCACGAGAAAAAGAGCCAATGCAACAACTTGATTGTATCACAAAGGCTATTATTTCTCAAGGAAAACTCCGCGAGCCGCTGCCATCAAATAATCAACTTTTTGCTGATAAATTCTTCAAATTCTTTTCGTTTTACCAACTTTTTGGTGCCAACATAGAGAACAAATGGACAATTCGGTTCCCGAAGCATTTTTTCGATTTTGTTTATACCGATATTGCTATACTCAGCCGCTTCTTTTATCGTTACCCTATTTAAAATGTTGGTCAATTTTTTCACATCCGCATATTTGTAAAGATGCTTTTTCAACAGTGCTATATTGACTTTAAGCTCTTTACGAAGTATAATTAATTATACAAATCATACTTGTTTCACGGAGGAGAACTGAACATGGAAAAGTCGGAAGGAAAATATGCATGGACTGTGACGGTTGGTGAAAAAGGACAAATCGTAATTCCTAAGCAAGCCCGAGAGATTTTCAAAATAAATCCAGGAGATACACTGATGATTTTGGGAGACGAAAGCAGAGGGTTGGCTATCCCGCCCAAAAGTGCATTTGCTCAATTTGCGGCCACTATTTTTGAAACATAAGCAGATGAAGAAAAGGGCGAATAAGATTCTATGAGTCATGCTTTTTGTTTGTTTTTAATGGTGTTGGTATATTAGTCGGCATTTCTGAGAGATAAAAATATTTCTGTATCTGACAGAATATCTTGTACCATATATCCATATATCCATGTAAACAAGTAATTCCGGTGGAAGTTACAACTGCTTCATCGTTTTATAACACTAACTTGTGATCTCTCCGTAAGTGGAGTTTGATGAATATAATATCACCCTCTTCCTAATGGGCGTTAACAATATACAGCCTATATCTCCTATAATGGTGAATATAAGAGAGTGTGTGATGAGACCATGCGTATTGCATAAAGTGAAGGAGAATCTATGAAGACAAGGGGATTGAGAACACCAGCATCCATCAATGCCATATTGCTGTTGAGCATATTTACATTCGTCTTTTTAGGCGTGGAGTATCTTTATGTCAATATGATGTCTCGTATGGTTGGTGAGGATCAGACAGTGATTGCTCAAAATTACGCACTCGGTATCAGCGTTTTGGGATTTATCTTGTATCCGGTTTTGAATCGGGCGGTTCATGAACGGTTCAAAGCCCTACTTACCTTTTCTACCGTTCTGGTCTCCATCATCTGCATTTTTCTAATCCAGCAACATATCTCATACGCCATTACCCTAACAGCAGGGTTGATTTTGTTTTTTCTGATGGGGCTTTTCGGCAGTTCGGCTCACTATTTGGCTGTCTGTACCATCCATGGGGAGCGAACACTGGCCCGGCTGGTGGGTTTTGCCTATGCGGGCGGTATTCTTCTGCAATATATCAATAACAACTTAATCAACATAGAAATTGCCGAAGCGGTCATTCTTTCTGTTTTTCTAGCAGTGCTGAGCGTTCTGTTTATACGGACGAGGCATGTTTTTCGCGTGGAATTGATGGGTGAAGAGAAAACTTTATCTAAAGCGTTGGAGAAAACAAACGGCCCAATACAGAAAAAAATAACGACGGGCTTACTCCTGGTCTTTCTAGTGGCCCTGATGGCCTGCGTATTCAGCACATTGGACAACGCAATCACCTTAGGCCATGCTGCAGGCGCAATGGATATCGGGCAATGGCCCCGCATTCTGCTGGCGCTGAGCGGCCTGGCGGCAGGCTTTCTCTTTGATATTCGGAACAGAAAATACATGACGCTTATGATGTACTGCGTAATGGTATTCTCTGTTCTGTGTGTGATAATACTTCGGTGGGGCGGCCCATTTTTGACCGGAGTAGTGATCGCCTATATAGCTTCCGGATTTTTTGTTGTGTTTTTTACCACTAGCTTTTTAGAATTTGCGGCTTGCATGCGTATACCAGATCTCTGGGCAGGCATGGGACGGGCGGTGAATAACCTTGTGGCGGCGCTGGTTACCAACAGCTCAGTAACTCTGCTCCTTTCAGGCAGAAACCTCACACTGGTCATCTTCATGCTGGTGTTGTTTGTTGCTGTCAGTATTCTGATGTTTGCCTATACGACTAGATCCCATACGGCATTGGCCCCGCCCGAGGCCCCGGCAACAGGATACACGCCAAAAGAAAAGTTTTCTTCCTTTGCAAGTCTTTTTTCATTGACCGACCGAGAGCAGGATGTTCTGCAGTATCTTCTGGTTTCCGATAGCAGTGTGCAGGATATCGCGCAGCAGATGGCGATCTCAAGACCCGTACTGTACCGCCATATTAGCAGTCTCAATGAAAAAACAGGTACCAAAAGCCGAATCGGCCTGTTGCAATTTTATTATGAGTGGATTCCGGAAAAAGAAGACGCCGCCCTTGAAAAAAGCCCGGATTTTAGGGCTTGAGACAAATGTAACCCCTTGTTATCTCAGAAAAAACAGCATAAAAACCAAAAAAGAGATGAATGTAACCTTATATTTTAGGATACTCCATGCTATTCTCTGTTTAAGGGACTGGCGCGGAGATCTGAAAAGCAGTATAGCGCTGTGTCAGAATTTCTGATGCGGCGCTATTTTATTTGCGCAGAAGTTTTCTGCAAACAAGAAACCGGAAGGAGTGGATATAAAGATGTAAAACAATCCCGTGAAATCACTATTTCAGCAAATTTTACGTTTCTATCTAAAGCGTTTGTATGGATCAGGAGGACTTATGGTATGAAAAAGTTGAGGCGGACAAAATTTATACTTCTACTATTGGCAGCAGTTTTTCTGACTACCCTTTCCGGATGCGGAGAAGCTGGAGACCTTGCGCAGTCTCAGATCTCTTCGGATTCCAAATTGGAAACCCATCCTTCGGACACAGAACCAGATACCCCTCCTTCGGAGGAAGCTTTATCTTCATCGAAGGACGAGATCGCCGTCACGCCAACAGCAGCCAAATCGGTCGAACTGGAGCTGTATGAAACAGCAGATTTCAGTTTGCAAATCCCCAAGGGATGGACGGTAACGAGCGGCGGCACAGGCATGTATCACTCCATCCGGGTCCAGGATCCTGCTGAGCCTCTCAACCAGATTTTCGTGCTGCTGAAGGCAGATGCTTTGCTCCACAGTCAGGAGGGAAAGGACGCCTGGGCTTATTATTCCGGGATTTCAGGCGTCCCCGGAATGCAGATATTTGCCCTGGCACCAGTCCTGTCAACCCCCTCTACTGAGAACTTTTTTAAAATTTTTCCGCAGTATGCAGATTTTGCTGTGCAGGCTGAGCCGGGTTATACTGGCTATACCTTCCCCCGGTTTGAAGGATTTGCTGTCACCGAGCGTTTCCCGTCAACCGGCGGTTTGAGTGCTTACGCACTGAACGATGAGATTCTACGGGCTACCTTTACCGAAGGAGGAAAAGAGGGTGAGGGCATGTTTGCCGCGTCAGTGGTGGATTTCGGAAGTGCTGAGATTGCGGCGGGGCCACCAGTAGGATATCAGATCCCATCGGCGGATGGCGGCTATTATATGGCCTATAATGTGATGGCTGTAACTGCCGTGAAAGATTCTTTTCTGGAATGGATCGACATCCTTACGGAGTGCGCAAGGAGCCTGGAATATTCTGAAAGCTATGTAAATGCCGTAAAACAGGCCGGAACTGAAACCGTCGCGCGGGCTATGGAGTTCAGCCGGAATGCAAACGAGGTGCTAGACGGGATCATGTCCTCCTGGGAAAACCGAAACACCAGTCAGGATATCATCAGTCAAAAGCAAAGCGATGCAACCCTCGGATACGAGCGTATCTGCGATACCGAAACCGGGGAAATCTACAAAGCGGAAAACGGCTGGAGCGACGGGTATCATGGCGACCGGTATCAGCTGGTCTCAGAAGACTCGATGTATCTGGAACCCATCAGCGGATATATCGAATGACAGCCACAAATAGAGAACCGATAAAGAAAAAAGGAGGCGATGATATGGAAAATGTAAAACGGATCCTTCCCTATGTGAGGCGGTATGTGCTGATGGCGATCTACGATGTGTTGGATGAAGAGAGCATTTCCTATCACAAGGAAGAAGACGCGATCGTGGCCAGGGCAAAGGTGTATGGAAATATCAGCGTCTTTTCTATTTCTGCCGAGGAAAAGGAGGTAGGAACCGAGCTGAGGGTCGCGTTGCTGCAGCCATGCGGGGGATTGTCTGAACAGGGAAAAGAACGGACGATGGCCGCTATGTCGGATCGGATCGTACAGTATCTCGAAAATGAGCTTTTAATGAATCGACCCGTCGAAAGACTGAATCATGAGCCGGAAAACGGCTCTGGAAAACGGCTCTGTCAGATAAACAAAATCATAAGAGAGGAGTATTGTTATGGCGTTTCTGGATAAGTTAGGCAGCTTGGCAAAAAATTTGGGGGATAAAACCAACGAAGCGATTGCGATGAGCAAGTTGAACGGAAAAATTACATCGGAAAAGGCTCTTGCGGAAACAGAGCTGAGAAAAATCGGTGAGTATTATTATGGCCAATTTCTTTCCGGCGGCCAGATAGAGCCAGAGATACTGGAGGCCTGTCAGTCGGCCAAAGCCCATTACGATGAGGCTGCACATGCACAGTTGGAGATTGACCGAATCCGCGCGGCGGAAGCAGCGCAGGCTGTCACGACGGCCTCGGCAGGTCCTGTTTGCCCATCCTGCGGGACAGAGAACACAGCGGGAACAAAATTTTGCCGGCAATGTGGAACAAAACTGGTGGCAGAGTCCCCTGCTGTATGCCCACAATGCGGGGCGGCTGCGGAACCGGGAGTGAAATTCTGCCCGGAATGCGGCACGGCTCTTTCTCAGCCGGAACAAGCCCCTCGGCCAGATGAACAATGACTCCACTGAAAGGAGGCTTTTGCCTTGAAAGAAGAAAAACAACGACTGATACGAACGTTGGCTGACGCATATCAAAGCGGCTGGGCAAAATGGCTGTTCGGCGGGCTTTGCTGCCAGCTTTTGCTTCCCTTTCTTTTGAAAACAGCCTTGCTCTACATAGAAAAACATTCGCTGGATGTGTTGACCCTGTTCCTTGCGGATTCTGCCGGGATATTGGGCGGCGCGGCCTTTGTGTTGGCTGCAGCCCGGTCAGCCCGGCCTGATAAGAGGTTCCCTTTCCGGCTATTGTTCAGCGGGATTCTTCCTCTGCTCGCCGTATTTTACGGCCGGGAATTGCTGCTGTCGCTGCTCCAAACCTACCTTGCGCCGATGTTCCAAAACCTTTGGAGCGTCTGGATTCCCGCTGTTTTGATCAATGCGACCGCTTCTGTATTGACGTCTATGCTTCTTTTTCATGTGGTGGAAACGGTTACAGGTGAAAAGAGAGCGAAAGGTGTGTCTGTTTCAGCCATCTTCTCCGCAGTGATCATGGTCGGGCTGTTCATGGGTTCTGCGATGCTGAGCTCAGCGGTCGCTCTGCTCCAGCCAGCGGGCGACAGCGTATTCGCCGCCGGGCTGGCCAGGCTGGTCTCGGCCATTGTCCAATGGGCTGTGCTGACCGGGATCCTCGCCGCCGCTTCCAGACGGCCCCTGGCCACTGGTTTGCCAACTGAAATGCCCAGCGCGCAGAAGCCTTCCGGAGAAGACGACGCATCCGCAGCCCCGCCTCCCAAATCGCCGGTATGGAAAAGCGGCTGGTTTCGCCCGGCCCTCTCCTGCCTTGTTCTGGCGCTCACACTGCTGTGGGGAGCCCTTCCTACCACCACGGAGGCCGGGTCTACCGGCTTCCTGGCCAGCATGGAGCAGCAGCTCTCCGCCGCACAGTCCTATCTTTCGGCAGGGGATTATCTCTCTGCCCGAAAGGAGTATGTAGATTATCTGGAAACGCTGGACGCGCTGGAGCAGTATGCGGAAGGAGGACACTTTGGTTCTCTCCATGCCAGTGCACACACCCGCAACGAGACCCTAGCGCAGCTGGTCAATATAACTGCCGGAGCGAATGAACTTACTTTGCTGGAGGAACAGTACCGGCAGGGAAAGATCACATCGGCCCTGTGCTTCCGGCTGCTGGAGGCATATCGGCAGGCCGAAGAGCTGTCCGATGCGCAAAAAGAACTCCAGCAGGATGCTGTGGTGCAGCTGGCGGCGGCCCAGATTTACAGCGGCGCCGCACAAGAGGAAACAGGACTCTCCCCCAGCGCCGTGGAACGGCTTCTGGCCGGCCGGGCGCAGGTGGAGGTGCAGTATAATTGCGCGGACCTGATCTCCTGGGCTCAGGCGGGAGATAACGTCGGAGAAAGCGGAGTGGACAACGATATCATGCATCGGACTATGGGGCTGGCAGAGGATTTCCCGGAAGAGATCGCCTACCAGTACCTGGTCCTTTACATGCTGGACGGGTATCCGGTTGTCCCGGGATCCTCGCAATCCTCTGAGATCCTCGCCTGTGTCGACCGATACGATACCCTCTACCGGGAGGAGCTTATGGCTGAGGACAGTGAGGATGAGCGTTTGGCCCACATGAAGAAGCTTACCGGTATCTATCTGAAGCTGGGGGACACCGCAAAGGGGGCCGCCTACGCTCAGCGGGCCGCAGAGGAAACAGGTGACCCCTTCCTTACCGAACAGGCTATGTACGGCTATTTTATGCTGGCCCAGGGAGAGGAGTGCCTGGAGCTGGCAGAGGCGGCATTGAAGGAGGATCCTGACAGCTTTATAGCCCTCAGCTATGCCGGCAGGGCCGCCATGCTGCTGGACGACTACCCGGCGGTGGCGGACTATGGAGTACGCCTGTCGGATATCGCCAAAGAGAGCGATGACCCTTACGCCGATTATATGCTCTATCAGTTCGTCAGCTACCTCACGGTGGAGGACAGTTGGTATGTAATGAGCGACAGGTTCCCCGGCGCCGCCTGTTACCACGAGCTGCCGGAGGAGCAGCTGAAGCAGATCCAGGAGAACGAATACCTCAACGCCTATATCCAGGCCTTCGCCGCATCCACAGACAATACGGTGGTGGATCTGGGTTATTATCGATGGGAGGATCCCGAGGGAGAAAGGGCGCTGGAGCTGGCGGACGCCCTCATCTCCATGAAGGAGGAAGCCGGCTTCCCCCACTATATCCGGGGGATGGTTCTCAATGGAGTGGACCGGTATGAAGAGGCAATCCGGGAATACACTGCGGCTTTGGCTCAGCAACCAGACGAACATTACATCTGGTACGCCCTGGGCGCCTGTTATGAGGAACTGGGAGATCTGCAAAACGCCCAGCAGGCGTTCCAGATCAGTCTGGACATCATGCCGAAAATCGGCAGCAGCCATACCGGAGATTGGACCGGGGTGTCCGTTCACGCGGGTTTTGCGCTGGAACGGGTCCGAGGACAGCTTGCGCAGGGAGGGAACTGAAATGATGATGACCATATCGATCCTTGTGTTTATTCTGTTTCTGTGCTGCACTGTTTTCCTGAAGGGAAGTCTGCTGGGGGGGATCCTCGGCATGGCCCTGGCGGCTGGGGCCGCGGCCCTGGCAGTGCTGCGGCGCAGGTATCCCCAGAAAAAGCTGGCGACGGCAGGATGCGTACTGTTGATTGCAGTTGCGGCCGGAACGGGACTTCTTTTTCCAGCGTCCGGACTGTCCGAAGAAAGCCCAGCTGAGAACCCGCTGATTGCACAACTGACGGAGGCGGCGCTCTCAGGTGATCTGATTGAAGGCGATCGACTGGCGGCGGAATACACTGCCGGACGTGAAAAGGATATTGCGGAAAACGGCGCGCCGGAGTTCCTCCCGGCGGACGACACGGTACATCTGCTCCTGGCCCAGTGTTGCCTCGTGGCTGGAGATCCGGCCGGGGCAGAGGCAGCTCTGAAGAAAGTGGCCGACAAAGGAAGCCAGGAGTATTTCCTCCAGTACGGCGAGCTGTGCCGCCAAATGGGAAGCGATGTAGGCTTCCGAAACAACTGGCTGGATGCCGTGTACGCCTATCCCCAGTGGGAGACCGCCAACCTGATGCGAGGGATTAGCATACTGGACGAAGTGACTGCACGCGATATGGATTATGTCCTGCCTACCATCTTTTTCTTCCTCGGCCGGGCCTACGAACTGAACCCCGAGAATCCCTACACCAACTGTTATCTGGGGGTGGCCAACTGCATCCGGGGGAACTACCCCCTGGCCCTGACCTATCTGGATCAGGCGACGGAACTGGACGACGGAAAGGACCAGGCGCTCTCCCAGACCATAGCGGAATACACGGAATTTACGAAAAAGGAGGGAAAACTGCAATGAGAAGAAAATGGATGCCTTTTGCCATGGCGGCGATCATCGCGGCGTCGGCCGCCATAACGCCGGTCTACGCCGACGACCCGCCCTCCGGGTCGCTGCCCAGCAGTTTTGAGGGCTACCGGCCCTCCGGCTCCGACGCCGCCGGAGGCGTTTATCTCATGCTAACCGAGGAGACGATCCAGAACTGGACCAGACCCCGGGGGGAAAGTCCAAGCCAGACCCCCAGCTCTGCCGCTGTCCGGCGGGGGGCCAAGCGATTCCAGAATGGGGTGGAAAAGATTTCCACCCTGACCGAAGCGGTGGAGGATATGACCCCGGGCAGCAGCCCCTACGCCAATATTTCCCCCGGGATGGAATTTATCGATAATATCCTAACCGGAATCGGCACCACATCGGAGATGGTCAAGCATCCCGGCGCAGAGCGGATCGGTACCGCCGCAGAGGTGACCCAGGGGGTGATCCAGTCCCAGCCGGTGGTGGACTATATCGCCGAGAACAAGCATCCCATTATTGATTTCATGGATCAGATGACCATCGACATGAACTGGGGGATCACCGAGTTGTTCGGCGGGGACGGGGACGCCTATATCCGGAACATCCGCGATAACGGGTATGAGTCCCTTGCGGGGGATTTCAACGCCTTCGATGATGTCCAAGGCCAGAACTGGCAGGACTGGAGGATCGCCCAGCTGTACCAGCGGTACGCCGAGCTGATCGCCGCGGGCAAGGAAGCCGAGGCTCAGGCCCTTCTGGACCGGCTCAACTCCATGAATCAGGATCCCTCCTCCATGACCCCCAGGGGAGTGGAGGTCAAAAAGCCCAACATCTACCTGTACCCCGAAACGAAGACGGAGATCACCGTCACCTTTGACCGGCCGGAGCTGCTGACTGTATCCGACCCGCTGTATGGGGACGGATGGACAGTTACCGCCCATCCGGACGGCACGTTGGAGGATGCAGGCGGCAAATATGGCTTCCTGTTCTACGAAAGCCTGGCAGATCCCTCCATTTTCCGCCTGGACGAGGGCTTTGTGGTGAAGGCGGAGCAGCGGGAGCAGACCTACCGCCGGGTGCTGGAGGCTTATGGCTTCAACGAGCAGGAAATTCTGGACTTTATCGAATACTGGACGGATTACCTGGAGCCCGGCGTAGATTATGTGATGTATCCGCTGCTCACCGAAGGGGTGGATGCGGAAATGCCGGTCCGCTTCTCGGTCCAGCCGGACAACATATTCCGCCTGTGGTTTGGCTTTGTCCGGTACGAGGGCGGCGCGGTTCCCGAGCCGGAAATCGTTCCCATGGACCGTAGCGGCTTTGAGGCGGTCGAGTGGGGCGGCGCAGTACTGAACTGAGAGCAGAAAACAAGAGGCGCGGGGAGACAGCTTCTTCCCGCGCCTTACAGTAAAAAAGGAGGATCTAGTGTGCCATGAAGATTCGGGCTGCATGGAAAAAGCGGATATGGGGAATGGCACTGGCGCTTTGCATCACGCTCCCAGCGCTTGCCCAGCCTGCTTTGGCTGCGGAAGAATATATACCCGGCAATCCCCGCTGGTCAGGCTACAAAAATCAAGTGCAGTGGGATAAGCCGGAAAACGCCGGTTCCAGCGACAGTTTCGAGTACGAGGCTCATCTGCTTCTCGAAGGCGAGGTGTTGGAAAACCAGACGTCGGAGATCCAGCCCTATGTCTTTTTCTCATCCGATACCGTGACCCTGCCGCAGGAGGAATACACCATCCGGGTGCGTGCCCGGTGGATTATGATCGTCGGGGATCCGGACGGCCAATATATGGTAGCCGATGTTGGGGACTGGGGGCCCTGGGCCTCCAGCGGCCCGGAAGCAGACGGGCCGGCCCCTGCTGCGGCTGGCTCCGGGAAGGTGGAACTCACCTTTCCGGATAACGGCGTGTCCGTCTCCCTCCAAGCGGATTTATCGGAGGATGCAGAGCTCTATGCCGATACAATGGCGGCGGAAAGCCTGCTCTGCGCCGATCCCGGACTGGAAGCCCAGCTGCCAGGGCTTTTATCGGTCTATGAGATTTCGATCCGGCAAAGCGGCAGACGGCTGGAGCTGGGGGACATTCCGATAGAGATCCGCATCCCCTTAAATGATCATCTGAAAAGCCAAAGCCATCATCAGGCGGTTTATCTCGGTGAGGAGCCGGAGCCTCTTGAAACCGTTTCCGAGGGCGACGCTTTGATTTTTGAAGCCCCTTCCCCGGGGCGGATCGCTATCCTCGGATCCGACAAGCCCTTTGTGCCGGTAGCCGCTTCCTCGGATAGCCCACAGTCTGAAGCGTCTGGAACTGCTTCCATGGAAAGCAAAACCCCGGAAACCTCCGCTCAGGCGTCCGATGGCAACGGCTCTGAAGAACCAGTCTCACCGGACAGTCCGCAGGCAGAGGAACCCGAACCGGAAAAGGATGACGGCGAAACTTCCTATATGGCGGTTGGGCTGATCGTTGCCGCAGCAGTTGCAGCAGGGGTTACGGCTTTTATCCTCCTTGCACGCAGAAAAAAAGCATCATCTCATAAATAGGATGAGACTATCAGAACCATACAAACATCGGGATACCATGCCATTGTATCCTGTCCAGCTTTATCCCCGGCAAAGCCGGAAAAAGGAGGAGAGCTCATGAAGAGACTGATTGCAGTGTTGCTGACCATTTGCATCGCTGCTGGATTGCCCGTAGCGGCATTCGCGGAAAACGGACCGTCTTCCGGAGAATGGAGCAGCGCCTGGATTCAACTGATTCAAGGAGAAGAAGCGCAGCTTCTATTCAGCAGCAGCGAGCCGGCTGTCGAAGTAGCGGGAGCGGCCTATGATCGTGAGACCAACACCATCACGCTGACCAACTACAATCACCCGAACACCAGTTTGAACACCAATGAAATGGGAGATGATTTGAAGCTGAAGTTAGTTGGGGAAAACCATATTTCCGCTCTTGTTGTGTGGGGATTCGGATGGGGTGGAAGCTTGGAAATCATCGGGGACGGTTCGCTGATTATCAATGAGACCAAGAAATCCCCCATTGCGATACGGTTTATGGCAGAAGGGACGAAAGGTGTTCTCAAAATCGGTCCGGAAGCTACGCTGACAGCATATAGAGGTTCCGACGCCGAATATTATTCCGCAGCGTTTGTGGGTTCTATTTCCAGCAGTTTTCCCTTGCAGGGCAAGCTGGCAGCAGAACCAATTCTGACAGATGACTCCGGCATGGAAGAAGAGGCCTGGCTTGGAGAAACAGTCATAAAGGAAAGCGAATACACCGCCGACGTTGAACTTGCTTCCAAAAAAGGCGATAATCGGCTCTATGGTATCCGGGTTCTTGAGCCTGATGAGGTCATTACCGAAGGGCAGGTGGATATTTTTGAACTGATCCCTGCCGCCGGGCTTCCAAGTGGAAATGAGTATCTCGCTGTCAGCGTCGCTACCCTCCGTCAAGACAGATGGCCGGAGGAATACACCAAAGACCCTGAAAACAAAATGATGACCCTAAGACAGTCTGAGTTATCCAGCATGGGGGCCATTGAAAAGGATGGAGAAATATTCTTTTGGGGCACGGACGGTTTGGAAGAAAGCGAAGAGTATCCTAAGGAGTACATGTATTCCGTCTATCGGAGCATCATGGAAATCCCAATCACAGATGCATGGAGCGGCGAGACGGCACCTGCAAAGCTTGTAGTTCCTGTGGACGGCCTAAGGAACCTCACCACCGATCAAAGCGCAGTTCCGGAGGATTATCGGCCTGAAATTGAAAAAACAGGTATGTATAGTTATTACTGCACAAATGATGTGATTCAGGTATCCCCATCTGGAGATGCCGCCGCCGTTTCAGCCGGAAGGGAAAATGTAGATCCCGTCGACCCGGCTGACGGGGAATCCATTTCCCCGCCGGCAGATCTGCCGGAAGAGTATGAAAACGGATGGACAGTGCTCTCCATTGCCGCCGCCATTTTCTTAGCCGCAGTAGTGACACTGGCTTTTTTCGTTTTGGTTCGCAGGAAAAAGGCTTTAGAAAAAACAGAAGGAAAGGATGTGGGCCGCGATGAGTGACTGCAGAAAACCAAAATGGAGTTTATTCATTCCCGTTCTCCTGTGTCTGACCGTCCTGGCTGGGTGTGGAGAGTCGGCAGAAAAAATAACAGAAAATTCGGATACAGGATCTGTCGTGGAATCCTCGACAGGCTCTCCGAAACTGCAGGCTTCTGACCCGCATGAAGTGCCATCCTCTGATGCGGAGGAACCGGATGCGCAGGAGGAATGCCAAATCTACACTGCCATCATAAACAGCTCCTATGGGCTGATAGACGCGACTCTGGCCAATCCGGAGACCATTTCATCGGCCAGGATCGATGTGTTTGATTTAGTTTCTCAAAAGGCTTTCTATGAAGACATCTTTGGTGAAGGCATTTCCAGGGAGGAGATCGATACCGGGCATTACAGCGCGATGTATGATAATTTTGTGCCCGATTTCGAAGCATATTGGGCGGCCAACGGCGAGGGGAGCCATCCGGATTTTGAGATCACCCTGACCATTGAGCGGACCGATGGAGAAACGGAAACCTATGTGGCCGAGCATATGGGCGGAAGCCCCGAGTTTCGCTGCTCCTATGACCCGGATACTGGTATGGTGGAAATCCGGTTGTATGAGTTTAAAGGAGAGGACTTCCTCCCCGTGGTGTGCGGTGCGCCGGAAGACGCGGTGGGTAAAACTGTCAGTGTGACGGTGCTGGCGGATGGTCAGCCCATCCCTCAGGAAAACTACGCAGTTGACGGTGAAACGGAGGAAACCAAGATTTCCTCTTGGGATAATCCGGATGAACGTCAGACTATAACGCAATATATCACAGTTGTCACCGCTTTGCTCCCTCCGTCTGTTTATGCTGAAGCCAAGACGAGCGTCGTGCTGGACATGGAGCTCAACGGGCACCGGTTTACCTACACAAGCCCAATCGCATAGACGGTGACTCTTATCCTTGGAAACGAGGTTTCAAAAAGATTCGGGGCCTGCAAAGGCGTATGCCGGCGGCATAACTATGATTCAATGAAACCTCTTTGTAAAGACCTGAAAATGTCTTCGCCTCTATCTATGGGCAAAGCCATTCAAAGCAGCAGGAGGCCGGTCGGTATCGACCAGCCTCCTGCTTACTGTGTTATATAGATGGGCGATTCGGTGATTTGCCAGGCTCCGGCTCCGAGCGACCAACATCAGCTTCAGTAGAGTCTGGCTTATCTTGAGCCAGCAGACGGCGGGCCATCTCATAGACCCCCTCTCGGTAGAGAACCAGAGTGACCTCAATGTCCGGATGGCGAACTTCAAACTCCCGGATAACTTTTCCCGCGATGCGGATAGACTCGGCCCGAGGCATATGGCAGTCGCCGGAGAAGATCAGTGGAACTGCCACAGTCCTGCAATTGTAGAGCAGAGCTTTCTGCAACGCCCGGCGGTAGCATTCCTCCAGGAGCATTCGCTCCCGCTGGACCCCGCCATACCAGCCAGCGCCAGCCACATGGAAAATGATTTTGGACGGAAGTCCGCAGGAGGGCGTGACCACAGCGTGGCCGATTCGGCATCGCCCAATCTTCCGGCAGGCCTTTTTCAACTCCTCCGTATCCGCTGCGGCAAAGATTGCGCTGCATATTCCGGGACAGGGGGAGAGATCGGAAACGGCGGCATTGACGATGGCGTCCGTGTCCATTTTAGTAATATCCCCAAGTACGATACGCATATGCAAACACCTCCATCGAAATCATACCATATTTCATCACAGAAGAAAACCGCAAATCAGGTAGCCCGCCGTTGCAATCCCGGCCGCACACATAGCATAGGGCAACTGCGAGAGCGCGTGATCCATATTGTTCATCTTACAGCAGCTGGAGGTCAGGACAGTTGCATCGGAGTAGAAGCAAGCATGGCTGCCCAGTGTGGCACCGGAGACGATGGCACCCATGACCACCAGAGGATTGACGCCGATGGACAGAGCCAGCGGAAGGATGATGGGGCTGACCAGAGCAGGAATGCCCCAGGTGCTTCCAGTGGCAAAGTTCAGCGCTGCTACCAGCAGGAAGGTGATGGCCGGGAGCAGTACGGGGCTGATCACGGGCCGCACGGCGTCAATGACATAGCTGGCGATTCCGATGTCGGTCATGCCCTGCTGCATGACAAAGACAAAGAAGATGATGGCAACGGTGGGGATCATGTTGCAGAATCCATGCATGGCAAGGTCGCAGAAACGGGCGGCGGTCATTTTCTTCCTGGGGATATAAAGCAGGAAGCACACGGCTATAGCGGCGATTAGGGCCAGGAATAGCTCGCCGGTGACGATGGTCAAGGCAATCAGCACGCCAATGGGCAGGACGAAATCCAAGATATTACCTTTGATGTCGGGGGACTCATCCTCCTCATCCAGATTCAGATCCCGGCTCTCCGGAGAGTAGACCTGCCCGGTTTCCTTCACTCGCTGATATGCCTTCCGCATTCGCCCCCACTTGGGGATCAGGCCATAGGCGAACAGGGGGACGATGATTACGGCGGCGATGGCGTAGAAGGTAAAGGGGATGATGTGGTAGAAGGTGTCAATAGCACTGCCGTAGCCCAGTTCCGGGATACCGGCTTCGGCGTAGAACAGACCGGCGAAGAAGACCGCCCATGTGGAGAAGGGCAGCAGAGCGCAGACTGGGGCGCCGGTGGAGTCGATGATGTAGGACTGGGCCTCCCGAGGGATCTTGTGGTTGTCGGACAGCCTTCTCATGCAAGTACTCAGGTTTATCGAGCGGGAAATTAAGCGAGGGAAGCATTATGTTAAGGAAAAAATCAAAAAGGCATTTTTATATAGTAACAGTAATAATGGTTCTTCTCGTAATATGGACCGCTTGGAGCAATACAACTGTGGGGATTACGCACTATACGGTTGCAAGCGATAAGCTCCCTGCTTCATTTGATCATTATAGTATTGTTGTCGTTTCTGACCTACACAATGCCGAATTCGGTGAAAACAACAGTCAATTAATAAAATTGATAGAAAAAGAAAAGCCTGATAGTACGAGTAATGAAATGAGTATGGTCAAGGGATGAAAAAGGTGCCGGTACCGGCACCTTTTTCTATATTTACCATTCTATTTACGGGGAATTGGCCCGCTGTCTGCTCTGTTTATTTAAGTAGAGGGCAATTATTTCCTGTAACGCGAATAATACTTGAATTGCAACATATAATATGTTACAATGAAAAAAATATGTTACAGGGGTTGGCGTATGAAAGCGACAATCGAAAAACTGCTGCATACCCAGTGCTGGGAGATGGAGTTCCCCAAAATCAATCAGCTTCCTTTATTCCTGCGAGGGGCGTATCGGTTTCGTGTTATAGAGATCTTGAGCACCAGCTTTTTGGCAGCAGAGCCGGTCGAAAAAATCAATCTGGCAGCAATGCGAAAACACTATTTCAAGCTCATGGAACTGTCTGGTATGGCGTGTGCATTTCAGCTAAACAGCATCTCGGCTTACACCAAGAACAAAATGCTGGAAGAAGGGATCCCTTTTGTGCTGGTAGGAAAAGAAGTGTACCTGCCCTTTTTAGGTGTGGTGCTGAATGATAATGTTCAGTCGGAGAGAACGCCCCCAGTCCGTCTCTCGTTCATGAGCCAAAAGCTTTTGCTGTCTGCTCTGTACCACAATGTTACTCAGATGACTGTTACCGAGATGGCAAAGCTGCTGGGGGTCAGCAAAATGTCGGTGACGCGCTGCTTTGATGAACTGGATGGCTTTCAGATGAACCTCATTGATGACAATAAAACAGCCGGTCGATATTTCAAATGGGGAAAAAGCAAAAAAGAGTTTTGGGAACTGATTCGGCCGTACCTGCGTAACCCTGTGGAAAAAGAACTGCGCCTTGACTGCCTACCGCCATGGCCGCTGCCTATGAGTGGTCTGTCCGCTGTCAGCCACTTCTCCATGCTGGGCGATAATACCTACCCCACTTATGCAATCTCCAAAAAAGCACTGAAGGATCTTCAGCCCGAAAAACTGCCGCAGGTCCCGCAAGATGAATTGCCGGCAGCCATCATTCAAGTCATGGGCTATGACCTACTATATGAAGGCGACGATTCCCTGGTAATCGATCCGCTTTCTGCAATTTTATCACTCACCCCGGAGGAAACCAATGATCCGCGTGTTGAGAGCGCGGTGGAAGAAATCATGGAGGAATTTTTATGATTGGACTGGATAAATTCAAAGAGTATTTCATGGGCTATCAAGATCAATATGTTCTCATCGGCGGGGCCGCCTGTGACATCATATTTGAAGAACAGGACACCGCTTTCCGGGCAACAAAGGATTTAGACCTTGTACTGATTGTTGAGGCGCTTACCCCTGCTTTTGGCCACCGCTTTTGGCAGTTTGTCCGGGATGGCGGCTACGAACACCGTGCCAAAAGCAGCGGTGCGCCGCAATTCTATCGGTTCGACAAGCCCAAGGCGCCGGGCTTTCCATATATGTTGGAGCTATTCTCCCGCGCCGGGGATGCCTTCGCCAGTGAGAATATCGGCCCTTGTGTGCCGCTGCCTTTGGGGGATGAGCTATCCAGTTTATCAGCTATCCTGCTGAATGAGGAGTATTATGGGATGCTGCTCAAGGGACGGACGGTGCTTTCAGATATTGCCGTGTTGTCTCATACTTACCTGATTCCGTTCAAAGCGAAAGCGTGGCTGGACCTTCGAGAAAAGAAAGCGCAGGGATACCATGTGGACGAAAAGGATATCCGCAAACATAAAAATGATGTTTTAAGACTGTCAACCCTGCTGACTGGAAATGAACGCTGCGAGCTTCCAAAAACTGTGCATGAAGAGTTTTCTGTATTCCTGCGGGAAATGGCTCAGGAACCGGTGGATTTAAAAGCTCTGAAAGTATCTGGAGTAACCCAGCAGCAGATCATTGATACTTTATCGACGGTCTACCTTGCAGCAGAGCAGTAAGCCGTGATGCCTTGCGGCAGCCGATGAGATGGTGAAATGAAAAAGCGCCGGAGTCCCGGCGCTTTTTCTGCCCTTTGTAGACGCTCAAATGCCATCCATCAGTTTTTGGGCATTTTCTTCCTCGACACAGCAGCGGCAGAGGGTGCTGCCCACATAATCGCTGGAACAGACCAAGATTGGATAGGCCTCGTGCGGTACGGCTACCTGCTTTTGAAAGGGAACCCGGAACCAACTGCGCATCTCAGATAAGCAGCAGATCCATTCGCCCGGGTAAATAGTATAGCTAATGCCATCCAACCGCCGGTACGAAGTGCGAAAGTTGGCGTAGCTGGAAAGCACCACAAAATAAAAAAGACCGGAGCCGCCGCTTACGCGAATGCTCCGGTCTTCCATCAGTGCTCGTATAAATTGCCGGTAGATCCGGCATCGTGGGTAATCCACGATTTGTTTGATTTCAAGTTGATATTCTGGCATCGTTGACTCTCCTTATTAGGGGAAATGAGAAAATTTCCCGGTTTATTAGCAGGGGCCGGTGCCATAATAGGCATCGGCCCCAAATCGTGTTAATCCTCATAAAAAGTTGCATTGGCTTTTTTCAAGGGATTTTCTCTCTACACCATTTTTACACCATTTTCGCATGGAGCTATATGGGGCAATATGGTGGTTTATACTTATCAGATTAGCAAAAACCCAGTAGCCATGCGGCTTTGCGAGGTTTTATAGAGAATTAGAGATTTTTGAAATTCAGAACGCAAATTACAATACCTAATTTCATGTATCCCTGCATCTCCTTAATGTTCGTGTGAATTTCTGCATCAGCGGCCGGACGCTCGCCGCTCCGGCCTGCAACAGGAACATTATAACAGATTGCCCCTTTTCCCTCAAGGGGGATTTCCCCGCAAAAAACGCGCCGAAAAGGCGGTTCTGCCAGTCAAGCCTGCGGTAATCCTGCCGGTTCCGGTCCCCGTCGTCCCTGCCGAGGCCGGGGGCCGGGTTGGTGAAGCGGATCATCACCGTCCAGCCGTCAAAGTCCAGCGTCTGGTATACGGCGTATTCCTCCTGCCCGACCGCCTGCATGGGCTTTTCGCACAGACGCGGCATTCCCCCGGCCAGCGCGGAGAGGACGCGCATGCTGCCCGCAATCGCGGCCGTGGACGGGTACAGGGAGCCGTCGGGCCGTGTTACGCTCTCAATGCCGAACAGGCAGTATCCGCGCGCGCCGTGCAGCGCAGCGAAAGACATGCCGCATGATGAGGCGGGAACCGCTCCCCGCCGGACGGCCCAAAGGGAAGCCGCGCGGCTTCCCTTTATTCGCCGAGCAGCACCTCGCAGTTTGTGCCGTAAAACACATCGTCCCGCCCGGCCAGCTTTTCACAGATGCGCTCCATGCGATCCCAGTCGTTCTCCGCGTCGAGCTCGTAAGCGTGGCCCCAGATGTACAGCAGCTGCGGCTTGTCCGGCTCGGACGCGAGGAAGCGGTCAATCAGTTCAAAAATCTGCGGATCGTTGTGGTGGCAGGTCGGATTGAATTCCAGAAGGTTCTCCTGCGGGTCAAAGGAGTGCGTTGCTTTTACCGTCCGCGCGTACCGCAGTCCGCACTGCCGCAGCGTTTCGATGGTTCGTGCGTCGTATGCGCCGAAAGCGTACGCCATGCCGTGCATCGGCGTGCCGAAAAGCTCCTCGAGCCGACGCTTGTCCTCTCCCATTTCGCGGGAGAGCTCCTGCGCGTTCAGCTCCGTCGGGTTCAGATGCTTTTCTCCGTGTACGGCGATTTCGTGGCCGCGGTACAGCTCCCGCAGGTTGTCCGGCGGGAGGCGCGCTACCCGGAAGCCCTTGTATTCCCAGGCGTCCGGCAGGCCCAGCAGGCCGGAATTCAGATTGAAGGTCGCCTTCATGCCGTACCGGTTGAAAATTTCCAGGAGCTTTTTGTCGGATTCCACGCCGTCGTCATAGCTGAAGGTTACCGCTTTTTTACAGTTGTTCCACATAAGAGTTGTCTCCTTCCCGTTCGGTGCGCGGAGGAGCCGCCGCTTTGCGGCCGCCGCGCGGTATTTTACCCACATTTTACTCCTGCGCGTGCGCCCGCGCAAGCCGGAAATTTGTGCGTGCGCCCCTGCGCAAGACGGGAATTTGCCGGAAAAGCCGAAGAGCGCGGGGATGTTTCGTCTCCCATTTACTTGCGTGCGCACGCAATTTGTTGTATCATAGAAACGAGTCTCCGCGGGGAATGCGCGGAGAAAACGGAGAAGGGGGAAACGACATGATTCTGGAAACGGAACGCCTCCTCCTGCGCGAGCTGACGCAGGAGGATCTTCCGGCCGTGTGCGATACACTGCAGAACGACGAAGTGAGGCGCGTGTATGAGCACGACTTTACCGACGAGGAAGCGGGGGCGTGGATCGACCGCCAGCGGGCGCGGTACGAACGGTACGGCTTCGGGCTGTGGGCGGCGCAGCTGCGCGGCGGAGAAACCATCGGCATGGCGGGGCTGACGCTGCAGCCGTGCGAGGGCGAGGAGGTGCTCGAGATCGGCTACCAGCTGCGGCCCGCGTACCGCGGACAGG